>Ga0265760_10000012_pt1 | contig 101522 bp, 81 predicted proteins | sample NZIome_2_FD_200831 | JGI IMG/M metagenome (GOLD analysis project Ga0265760, IMG submission 200831) | Metatranscriptome of rhizosphere microbial communities from Maridalen valley, Oslo, Norway - NZI1 (Metagenome Metatranscriptome) | ecosystem: Host-associated > Plants > Roots > Rhizosphere >...
CTTCTTACGGGCTTCCCTGAACTTCGCCCACCGCGCCTTTTGTGCCGCGCGGATTCTTGCCATGCCCGCGGCCGACAATTTGCCCCTCCGGCCCGGCGATCGTCTTGCTCTTTTTTCGCTCAACCCTTCCAAAGCGGTAATAGCCTTGTCCAGCTTGTCGCGCTGTTGCCTCAACTGTTCCAGTGCGGATTCAATGGTAGCCATTGCCTCTCCTTACAGACCGGTTTCCCCAGCCATGGCATAAGACTACCACGCGATGAAAACTCCGTCATCCTGGGTTCGATAGCGCAAGACTATGCTGGGAGCTACCGGCGGCACGGGCAGCCAGACCCGCCGGCACAGCGTTCACCACCTAAGCTTCACGGGTTTTCTGCGTCCGGTTTGGTTACTCCTCGGCTGCCAGAGGAAACACTTGCACCGACAAAGGCGTATATAGTAGCGGATGGCCGGCGGCGAGGCTGGAATACTTCCAGCGCAAATTGCTGCCCAAGGGGACTTGCATGAATCACCGCGCGGAAAGGATATTTTTGGCGGTAACTTTGATCGCCCTTGGGGCGATGTGTGCGTGTGTCGAAGGGTTGCGTGTCGGTGAGACGCGAACTGACTCGCAGCACATAGACCTGGGCGGCGCGAAGTCCGTAAGCGTAAATCTGACCATGGCTTCCGGCAGTATGAAGGTACAGGGTGGCGCCGCGGGCGTGATGGAGGGCGTGTTCACCTACAATGTTCCCGCCTGGGAGCCGCATGTCGACTATCACGTTTCAGCCGATCACGGTGAGCTCACGATCGAGGAACCAGGGAAAACGCATAGCGCCATGGGCGCCAGCAGATATTCCTGGGATTTACGGTTAAACAACACCGTGCCCATGGATATCGCCGTGAACATGGGCGCGGGACAGTCGAATCTTTCTCTTGCTGAATTGAACCTTACGAGCTTGGACGTCGAAGTGGGTGCCGGAAATGCCGATGTAGACATTACCGGCTCGTGGAATCACAACGTGGAAGTGAAAATTGAGGGCGGCGTGGGAAATGCCACTGTCCGGTTGCCGCGCAGCATGGGTGTGCATGCCACTGTCAGCGGCGGCATCGGCACCATTCAGGCGAGCGATTTCCGAAAAGATGACGATGCTTACGTCAATGATGAATATGGCAAGTCGCCGGCTACGATCAACCTGCAGATCGAAGGCGGCGTCGGCACCGTGAAATTGGAACTTGGGGGTGGCCCGACGGTATAGGTGTTATCGCTCGTTTCCTGAATACGGACGGAAGCGCACGAAAATTGCGCCGCCAACCGGATGCGCGCCGTAAATTGCGCGGAGCGGCGGCCCGTCGCTATAAACAGTGCCCTGCGCGCCGAGAGCAGTAGCCACTCGCGGGATGAAATCAAAATCATGGTCGTATCCGATTGTATATGCCTGCACTCGCCCGATGGGTCTTTCGACGAAATCCGGCGGCAGCGAATTTTCGCCCAGCAGCAGTTCATTTGAGCGATCCACGTTTTCGATGCGGGTCCAGACATAGTTCCTCGTGACGAAGCGCACCGTGGATTCCAAAAGATAGCTGTTAAATATGGCATTGTCCGGCAGTGACTTCGCGCGGCCCCAGAGAACCGTACTGGCCCAGTTTCCGTTCCGGAACGGAAGGTTGTACATCACCGAAGCGGTCATGCGCTCCTGATTCTCATCAGGAGAAAGCGCCTCGATGCTGGTGATGTATCCGTAGGAATATTGCGCGCTCCAGTTTCTCCCTGGTTGTACTGTCAGGCGCGTGGACCACGAATCAATATTCCCTTGTTGAATTTCCCAGCGGTGCTCGTTCGGCTCGCGGCCGTGAAAGCCGGAAGCTTCCACGCGCACGATTCCATAGGTGATACCTGCGGTGACCACATCGTCGGAAATATGTGTGGAATCCTCCTGATGGTGACCTAGCGCCGCCACGGGATTTTCCAGCGCCGATGCGCGATGCGGATAAGCCACAGGACCCAGCGCCGGATCGCCAACCGGCGCGAGATAAATCGAAAGCAGGGCCTTGTCCCCTAGTTTCCAGTCGTACATCGCGGCCAGCTCCATGAAAAAGTCATGCGGATGCTGGCCGTCAACGATGGGCGCGCCGTATGCGGTCTCGCCCTCCTGAAAAAGCAATGGATAGCGGCGGTCGGTGATGGTAGCAGGCTCCAGACTGAGCATGGCTCGCGTTGTGAAAACGCCCGGCCCCCAGTCGCGTTGCGCCATGGGCATAAACCAATTCGTGGAAAAGAATTTGTCGCCGCCGCGCGTGCTGCTCTGCTGCTCATCCAGCACGAACACATTGGCGTGAAACATCAGCGTCCAGGAACCCTTTGAGGTCATCCACATCGGAGTCGGCGTGGAATCGGGCTGGCTGTCGGTGCCGGACGAGGCATGGCGGATAATCGCCTGTAGAAAATTGCGAGGCTGCATGTTCCTCGCGTCGTTTGCATTCATGGGCATGCTTGGCGCTTGGCTGGAGGCCATGCCCGGCAAGCTGTTATCTTGATTTTGTTCCGCCGCGGCCAGACCGGGGAGAAGCAAGATCAGAAGCGCCAATGGCACAACAATACTCGCGCAGATTTTTCCATTTTGGCGATTCATCCAACAACACCTCTCCAGAAAAACACCTTATCACGGATGAATGCCGTTGCCGGCGAGGCTGGCGTTCCGCTCGCGAGCAGGAGCGGTTGCACGGCGCCGCTGCTTGCGGCAACATAGCCCCCATGCGCACATCGAAAAAGTCGCGGGTGGCCTGCCTGACGGGAATATTTCTCTTAGCCGGAGCCATGCTTCTGGCTTCCTGTCACTCGTCGAACGCAAAACGATATCGCCTGGAGGGCCATGTTCTCTCCGTGAACAAAGCCGCCGGTTTTGCTGAAATTGACTCGAAGGAGATTCCCGGTATCATGCCCGCCATGGCTATGCAGTTTGCCGTTCCTGACGCCAATACCCTCGCGAAACTCTCGTCGGGTGACCAAATTACAGCCACACTCGTTGTATCCACGGATGGTGATGGCGGTAATTCTTCGCACCTTGAAAACATTGCTGTGATTCACAAAGCGCCCTAGGGGCGCCATCTCCGGGGGGATTGATGCCGAGAGAAAATTCGGGGAATCTACTTAATTCGGCGAAGGAGGGGCATCAACATCGGCGAACGGGTCTTCAGAATTAGTCTGGTTTTGGGGTGGTTGCGGGACTTGCGTCTGAACCGGAGATTCCGCTTGGGCCTGGCCTGCCGGCTTGGCCTGCATTTGCTGAAGTATCTGCGCGGCCAGCGCTTGTATCTGCGGATCGGCGTCATTCACTTCCTGCTGAACCAGAGGCTGTGCCCAATCGTCACGCGCCACTGCTTGCAGAGTGGCCAGGCGCACTGAGCTCTCCGAATCCGCCAGGGCTTGCTGTAAATAGGACATGGCATCGGCGCCGTAGTTCGGCAATGCTTGAGCGACGTAGGTTCTTAGCGCAACGTCCGTGCTGGCTATGTCGTCACCCAGCGTGGTGAGGATAAGACTCTTGTCTGCTCCGGAGCGCATCAGGAGCGCCAGGGACTGCGTGGCCATACCCTGTTTATCGCTCTGGGCTGCGTTGGAAAGTGCCGCCGAGGCCCCCACCGGATCCGTTTTGCGCAGTTCCTCGAAGGCTGCCTCCTGCACCTGTGCATCGCCGGTAAGAATGGCGTCGTGAAGACTATTGGCATCCCCCTTGGCCGAGGCTTTCTTCAGCTGGGCGATTTTCTTGTCGTCCTCTGGATTGTCCTCCAGCCAGTTCGAGTCATCGGCGCCCAATTCAGCATCTGCATCCGCGGATGCGGAAAGGGGCGCGGCTGGCGCGGCTATGGGGTTGGCGCTTCCTCGCACCATAATCAAAAGCTGACCGCGGCGCCCCAGCGCCGGATCCGCGGGCGCGAAAGCGTAATCCCAGCCCGGCAGCAACACTTGCAGACCCTCGGAAAGCGGCTGCTGAGAGAAATTGACGCTCGCCTGCCCCTGCAATTTCTCCAGCCCGGAGACATCTACACCGGTGGCACGCACTACGCGCTTAAGAATCACCGACAGTGGCGCATTTTCGGCATGTACGGTAAGCAACTGACTCTTCCATTCCACCCGGATAGGGCCGGGCCGCGTCTGTGCGGGAAGAACCTGGGGAACAAGCAGGAACAACGCAAGCAAGGCGAAAGGCAATAGTTGGTACCCGCGTTGTGGCACCGATCGCCGCTGTTTCGTGCTGAATGGCTCTTGGCCGGACATGGTAGGACTATCGTGGAATCCGGAGCGTTGAAAGTCAAGCCTTGCATGCGCCTCGCGGCCCAATCTCGCTATAGCGGATTTACCCGCTAAACTTCCTCCAATTATTTAGACGCCCCACGGCTTGCTCCGGATGTCTGAAAGTGCGCGCGAAAGTCCCTAATTCCATCAGCCGTTGACGCGAGAGCACTAAGAGAGGTAACCTAGCCGCAAGGTCTTCGGAAAACAGGAGATGGCCATGAAAGTTTCGTTTAGGTTTGCCTTTGCATGCATCGCCATTGTCGCGGGCGTTGGGGCATGCGCCACGAATCCGGGTGCATCGTCGGAGCATTATGTCGTGGCCAATGACAACTCGCTTCCGGAGAATCTTGCAACGGTTATGAAATTGGGAGGCACATCCAAGAATCCGGTGCTGACGGTCGGGGAAACCCTGCAAACCGGAGTCTCGCAGCCTTTCGGGGGTCTCGCCACTCCCACCGTTCAGATTATCCACGCGGGCGCGGATATATGCGTGTTTATCGGCAACACTCCCGGCTCAGGAGGGAACGACATCAGCGCGTTTCAGTATCCCGGACTGCAACTCGTGGGCAATTATTCCGACCCGCAGATTCAATTCACGTCCACAATCAGCATTGCTGCGCATGGGAGCTATCTTTTTGCGGCGTATACGGGCGATGGTCCTTTTCTCGATACATGGCAGATTGGTGCGGGGTGTACCCTCACTCTGGCGCAGAGCATGGTTCCTTCTATGGGTATTGGCGCCATGGCGGTGACGCCGAACGGCCAAACGCTACTGGCAAACTACGGCTACTTCGGGGAAGTTGGCTCCTTTTCCATTGCTTCCGACGGCTCGCTCACCGCGCATGGCCCCTATGATGAGGGCGATGGCCTGAACGGCGGTGGAGGAGTTGATATTACCGCTGACGGTAAATACGCGCTCTTCAATATTACAAGTTATCCCAGCCCTCCAAACGATTATCCCTACACGCAGGTCAACATCCTCCCGATCAACTCCGATGGAACATTGGGAAACCCATACATTTTCGGTGGCGATGGAACATTGGGGCGGGGCTATGGTGCCGGCGCAATTCGGCTCAGTCCCAATCAGAAATTCATTTTTACCTCTGATATTGATTCCGGTTCTCAACAGATAACATCGCTTAACTTCACCGAAAGCCCCTTGGATGTGACCTATGGCTGCATCGCCAAGCCCCGGAACCTGGAGCAACCCACAAGCATAGGGGGATTAGCTACCGCTCTTCCGAGCGGTTCAGGCGCGGGGTTGTACGTCACGGAGACGTCGTCAAGGACAGCATCGGCGGCTGTGGCGTTGTTCGGCATCAATCCGACCACGGGCTGCCTGAAGGAAGCGCCACAGTCCCCCTTCTCAATCAACAATTTCGAAAGTGGCCTGAATTGGGTGGCTGTCTGGCCCCCGCGCCCGTTCTGAGATTCGGCGAAGGGAACGCCGAGGCTTGAGCACTTATCACTAAATATTCATTTAAGATGGGAATCAGTAAATAATATCAGACTCTCCTGGAGGATTAGGTGCACCCGATAACAACAAAGATCTTTCTGAAACCCTCCGGCTGCGCGCCCCCGCCTGTCCCAGGGAAGGCTGCCGCAACCAATCAGCGAGGATGTAAGCGAAGCGCCGCCGTGCCCGCCAGGTAGGCCAGACCATATGTTCCCAGCACCGCAATGCCTGTGAAAACGGGGTGGCGCGCGCCAGCGGCTAAATAAGATACTACGCTAGCAATTCCAATTCCTCCATGCCCGCCGTGTGCGCCAAGAAAAAATATGACCCCCCACGCAATGGCCGCCGCCGCCGCCGCTACTCCCCAAATGCTTGCCAAGTATGCGAACGGCAAGCCAGTACGGCCGATGCGCCGATTGAGCGCGCGCCGCAATAGCAGGAATTCGATCCAGGCCGCTATTCCAGCCGTGACGGTGAGGCCAGCCACTCCCCAGCGCGGTGAGATGCCGATCCAGCCCGGCACATGGCGTGCAGCCACGTAACCCAGCACGGTTGTCAGCGCCACCCGGATGATGGCGAAGCGTAGGGGTGTCCGCGTGTCGCGCAGCGCGTAGAATGTCGAAGAATACAGCCTGCCGAGCGTGGACGCCAGGAGCCCCACTCCGGCGCCGGCCAGTATGCCCCAGACGTACATTGAGTCACTGTGCGTGAATCGGCCCGTCTGATAAATTGCGCCGGCTATTACGTCGCCCAGCGCCAGAAAAGCTATCGCCGAGGGCACCACAAAATAGGCGATGCGTTTCAGTCCTGCGTCCAGCCGCGCCCGCAATGCCGCGTACGCCATCTCGTCCCAGGTAATCGCGCTCGACATTTCCGGCAATTCTGCAGCGGAAACGGCCATACCGAAAAGACTCACCGGCAGCGTGTAAATTGTCTGTGCATAGGCCAACGCAGCCACCGCGCCGGTGGGCAGCAGACTGGCCAGCAACGCGTCCACGTAGGCGCTGAGTTGCACCACGCCTCTGCTGATGAAGACCGGCGTGAAATTTCGCACCACCACGCGGACGTGCTCCGTGCGCCAGCCGAGACGCAGGCGAAATTCGCCGAGCAGTCGCAGGACAGTCGGCAGCTGTACGCCCAGTTGCAGCGCGCTTCCCACCACCGCGCCCCACGCCACAGTTGTTGCCAACGGAAATTGCGCCATGTGTCTGCCGAAGAAAAGCAGCGTGGCGATAATCGCCGCGTTCCAGGCCACGGGCGCCGTATAGGACACAAGAAATTTCCGGTGACTGTTCAGGATTCCCAGGCACCAGGCCGAAAAAACCAGCAAGCCCGCCCCGGGAAAGAAAATCCGTACCAAACGAATCGTCAGCTCGCGCTTGGCGCCGTGAAAGCCGGGGGCAATCGCGTCAATCAACCACGGAACAGCCAGCACGCCGGCCAGCACCAGCAGGGAAGTCACCAGCATTAGAAGTGACGCGATGGCTAGCGCCACGCGGCGCGCTTCCTTTTCATCTTTGCGCGCCAGCAGCGCCGCATACACAGGAATAAATGATGCCGACAGCACTCCCTCTCCGAAAAGATTTTGGAGAAAATTCGGGATGCGGAATGCCGCCTTGAATGCGTCGGCGGCGTCGGAGTTCCCAAAGTAGTGCGCGAACACGCGGTCGCGAATCAGTCCTGCGATGCGGCTAAGAAAAATTCCCACCGCCACCAGCACCGCGAATTTACCGGTGCCCTGGCCTCGCAGGCCGCGCCGCATCAGCGCCAACAATCCGTTCGCCTGGCCCGGCAAGTCGTTTTTCTTTGCTTCCGACTGTAATTTTGTTGGTTCCGTGGTCATGTCTTCTAAGTCGAATGAATGTCAGCATTCCATTCTGCCTGAATTGGTTTTCCAGGGCACGAGTTTCGAGGATTGCCCTATCTAAAATCTCGGGAAGGGTCATGGAGCCTCGCGAATGTCGGCGTAGTGACGATCTTAGTCATCAGAGCGCAAAATATTGTTGCGACGTGTTCCAATCTGATGTATAAGGGTCTACGGTTTACGGGTAATAAAACATTGCCTCGCCGCTGTCGGCGGGCAAGCGCTAGGCACTTCACATGGTAGTTTGATCGACGAACTCGTAAGGCCGAGGTGCATTTATTTCGGCCTTAGCAGATGGTGACGTGTAGGTGACGCGTAAAGGAACAGCCATGAGATTCCAGCCAGCACTGGTGGCAACAATTCTTGGGATTCTGTTTTTGCTTGGTCAATCGCAATGCACCCTAGCCAGGGCTGAAGCTCCCCCCACACCACAGGCCCACGTTGTTTCCGTGGAGATCACGCCGGGAACTGGCGAGATCGCGCTCCAGACCACCATGCAGCTTGCCGCTATCGCCAAATACAGCGACGGCACTACGCGCGACGTCACTAAGCTCGCAGCTTGGACTTCGTCTTCCGGGGCTGTTCTCGCGGTAGATGCGGAAGGCCTTGTTACCGGATTGCAGCAAGGGACGGCCACAATTTTTGCAACATTTGAATCCCATAAAGGGGCAGGACGGTTTGCTTCTAATCCCCAGCTCTCAACCTTTATTTTCCCTGCCACGGCCGTGATTTCTCCGGGAGCTCAAGTTCAATATACGGCGACTGCGTGGTTTTTCGACGGTAACCTGCAGAACGTTACAAATTCTGTGACTTGGTCGGTGGTGGAAACATCCATTGCCACCGTAAGTAATAAGAATGGATCGAAAGGGCTGGTCACCGGCGTGGCTCCTGGCATGGCCACGGTGCTGATCAATAGTTTCAATGCCGCCGAGATTATAACCGTCTCCAATGCGGCACTTTTTCCGCCCACAAACGTATACGCGACGGGCAGCGACGGCCAGGTGCAACTCAACTGGACAGCGGCTTCCGGCGCTACTTCCTATAACGTTATGCGTTCTGCAACGGCTGGAGGACCTTACACACAAATTGGCACGGCCGTGGGTCCGCCCTATTTTGACTCTGGCCTCACCGATGGAACTTCTTACTTCTACGTGATCACGTCTTCGAGCGGCCAGACGCAAAGCGGTAATTCCAACGAAGCCTGCGGTACCCCGCTAGCTGCCGGCGTCGCATCCAATGCGATTCAACACGTGGTCATCATCATCAAGGAAAATCGCTCGTTCGATACGATGTTCGGCACTTTTCCCGGAGCGAATGGCGCCACGCAAGGGCAGATTCATACCGGGCAAACTATCCAGTTGGGCCACACGCCCGATTCCATGCCGCGCGATATTAGCCATACTTGGAACTCGGCCTTGGACGCCATGGATGCCGGCCGCATGGACCGCTTTGATGTGATTCCCGGCGGCAATGAAAACGGCGACTATCTTTCAATGACCCAGTTCCAACAGTCCGATATTCCCAACTACTGGAGTTATGCTCAGAATTTCGTTTTGTCCGACGCCAATTACTCCGGCACTCATGCCAACAGCTTTCCCGCCCATGTATATTTTGCGGGCGCTCAATCTCCCGCCATTGCCAACCCGGAGGCGCGTTATGTGAACTCGGAATGGGGATGCGGCGCGCCCACTGGAACCAATGTGCCCTTATTGAGCGCAAGCGGGCAGCTCACCACCGGCTCACCGTGTTTTAATTTCTCGACGCTGGCGGACAGCATAAATAATTCAGGTGGGCTCTACACGTGGGCCTCTTACGCCGCGCCCAGCAATAATCTCGGCTATATCTGGGCCATATTTCGTCCCATCAGTCATATATATTTTTCCCAGCAATGGCAGAATAACGTCTTTCCGGAACAGAATTTTGCAAATGATGCGGAAAACGGTCTGCTTCCTACGGTCACCTGGCTGACTCCGCTACTGAACGTCAGCGAGCATCCTCCGGAGAGCACCTGCGTGGGCGAAAATTGGACCGTTGAGCAGATTAATGCCATCATGCAGGGACCAAACTGGTCCTCCACGGTTATTTTTTTGCTCTGGGATGATTTCGGCGGCTTTTACGATCATGTCTTCTCGCTGCAAAATAGCATCTTTGGCCTGGGCCTTCGCGTCCCGCTGCTTATTATTTCCCCTTATTCAAAGCAGGTTCCGGGCTGCCAATTGCCACAAACCTGCGGAACCATTACGCATACGACGTATCAATTCGCGTCTATTTTTCGGTTTGTGGAAACGGTTTTTGGTGTCCAATCGCTGAACGCCGCTGACGTGACGGCCAACGACATGCTCGATAGCTTCAATTTCAGCCAGCAGCCTGTTGCGGGGAATCTCCTGACGACCCGCCAGTGCCCGTAGATGAGCTCCAGGCAGTCTTATAAGGGTTGCGGAACTTCGAAAAATTCCACCAGGACTTTCTCGCCGTCCGCCACGGGAAGCAGAAGGAAATTCACAATTGTGCCGTTGGCGCCCGGCCGCACAAAGGGATAAATGGGCGTAAGCTGAAATTTCCCGTGCAATAATTCCTGGACGCGGGCAGCGTCGCGCACTCGAAATTCCACCTGTTGAATTCCTTCGCCATTGCGCTGCAAAAAACGCGCCAGCGCTCCCGTGCCTGCAGGATTGCGCGAAGTCAGAATATCGAGGCGCACGCTAGGCGCGGGATGCAATTCGAATTCGCGCGCATCCTGATCTGGCGGCACGCCGGCTTCGGCGGGATTCCCATGAGCCGCTCGAATTCGCATAAAGTTGCCGGGAGAGACAGCCACACCAACGGTGGTTTCAGGCTGTATCACTGGATGATCGTCGTAGCGTTCGGTAACGAAGAACGCGGCCAGTTCGGCATCGGCCATCCAGGCGACAGCCAACGGCCACGCCATGTTCGCGCCGAGCGCGAAGAGGCTTGCAGCGGCGGCCAGCCGGTGCGGCTCATCCGCGCCGCCGAGCTGCTCGATGAGCTGCGCCATTTCAGTCGATTCCTTGACCACGGTGACACTCCTCTCGTTCGCCCTGTGATGGCAACTTATGCGGCGGACTCCGGCCGCTTCCCGCCGATGAGCGAAAACAAAATCGTCAGCGAAATTATGCCGCAAATTCCCAGCAGGGAGAAGGGGATTGAGATGTTCACCCAGCGCGCCGCCAGCATCTTCGCGCCCAGAAACAGCAACAGCACTCCCAGGCCTTGTTCCAAATAACGCAAGCGCGGCAGCCATCCGGCCACGAGAAAATACAGCGCGCGCAATCCCAGCACGGCACAGGCGTTTGCGGAAAAAATAATGAACGGATTACGCGTGATGGCGAATGCCGCCGGGATGGAATCCACCGCGAAAATCAGGTCGGCGATTTCCACGCTCAGCAGCGCCAGCAGCAACGGCGTGGCGCGCCGCGCGCCGTTCACGCGCGCGATGAACTGTTCGCCGTGGAGTTCCGCCGTCACGGGCACCACGCGGCTCACCCAGCGCAGAACGCCATTCGACGCGTGCGGATTTGTTGCCACGCCGCCGCGCAGAAACGAAATTGCCGCGAAGATCAAGAACACGCCGAAAAACTCCAGCACCCAATGAAAATGGGCCAGCAGCGCTGTCCCCGCCAGAATCAGCGCCATGCGGAAGAGCAGCGCTCCCAGCACTCCCCATTCCAGGATTCGCGGCTGAGATCGCGGAGGCACTCCGAAATACCGGAAGACCAGCAGAAATACGAAGAGGTTATCCAGGCTGAGGGATTTTTCGGCCACATAAGCGGTGAAAAATTCCCATCCCGCCGCGCCGCCGAAGCGATGCCACACAAACGCGCCGAAGGCCAACGCGAAGCAGACCCACACCGCGCTCCACGCTCCGGCTTCCTTCAGCGAGAGCGCATGCGGCTTCCGCGACGTCTGCCACATCTCGCCGGCCAAAATTGCCAGAATGATCGCGCTGAAAGCTATCCAAAGTGAGAGTGGCGCCACCTCGGCAGTCTAGGGAATTCACAGCGGAATTACCAGAAAGAGGAGCGTCACATTGAACAGCTACCTAAATGTCGTGATGTCTCCTCGAAACTGTGCAGGATTTGAGGAAGTCGTTACGGCGATCGAGAGATCCTAAGCGAGCGGTACGATCTGGAAACACAAATCAGAGCAGGCGGAAGGATACTTCGATGTCCACGCTTGCCGCCACCGGCCGGCCATTCGGGCCAATTGACGGCTTGAAACGCCATGTCCTTACCGCTTCGATGGCCTTTTCGTCCAATCCCAGTCCCAGACCCTTGAGCACACGAATGCTGGTGGGCGCGCCTTCGGCGTTGACGACTACCTGAAGAGTCACGGCCCCCTGATATTTCACTTTGACGGCATCGTCGGAGAATGTCGGATTTGGGCAATATATACACGAGATATCACCGTAGCCGTTGGTTCCCGCCATGGGAGCGCCACCGCCGGTGCCCCAGCCCTCGCCCGGTCCCACTCCGCCGCCATTGCCGCTGCCCACTCCTCCACCGCTGCCGGAACCGATGCCTCCGCCCGAACCAGGCCCGCTCGAATCAGTAGACGTCTTGGCTAAGGGATCGCCCCAGTTGGCCATATTCGGACTCGGCAGATGCAAATCGGGTGGCCCCAGAACAGTGGGCGTCACAGCCAGTTTGGGATTGAGCGGTGGCTTCACCGCTGGTGGAGCAAATTGCGTGGTGGAAAACTTCGGCAGCTTGCCGCGCGATGCGGGAATCGGATTATGCTCGCCGCCACCGCCGCCACCCCCCGCCTTCTTTGCGCCCTTCGGCAGTTTCGCTGTGTAAGGCGAAATGTCAATCGGAGTCAGGAGAAGAGCGTTCTTCACCGCAGCCTGTTGCTGGATCACGTGGTGGAGAATCGGTCCGATAATCAGCAGAATAACCACAGCATGAACCAGCAGCGAAACGGTCTGCGTGCTTTTGGAATAAGGGTCCTTGCTCCACAGCTCTCGCACAGCCACGGGCTGGCTGGTAATTTCCAGAGGCGGCAGCTTAGGGGGCGAGATGGCGTCGTGGACGTTTTGCCAGATGCGCCAGTACCATGGCTTCCACTCCAGAATCATCGTCCCGTCAGTCTCCCGACGCATCTCGGCGGGAATCGGGTGGAAAAGGTCCTTTAGGTTATCCCACCAACTGTCGCGAAGATATCGCTCTGGAATGAAGGGGTTCCCGACGTTACCTTGCACTTTTATAGGTTTTTCGGTGAGGAAATCCTTCAGATTTGACCAGAATGCAGCCAAAGCGGAGGTCTGGTTCTGCTGAACGTACTGCCACCTGTTGGGTGAGGGCTTGCTCACCGGCGTCGGGCGTTCTTCAGTTTCAGGTTCGATCAGTGTTCCGCGCATAGCCGTACAATCGCAATACGACCGACACTCTTTGTATTAGATTCAGGGACTGGAAAAAGGATGTCTTCCACTGGCGGCTGACACGCTTCAAGATTCATTGTAACATAAAGATTCACATTGAAAGGCGAACAGGGGTCTCCACTCGCCCACGCCGCCGGAAACCGACGGATGACAAAGCCATACAAGCTAAAAGATACGCTCAATCTGCCGCGCACGGATTTCCCCATGAAGGCGCAATTGCCTCAACGGGAGCCGCAGCAACTGGCGAAATGGACCGAACAGGGAATCTACGAGCGGATTCTGGAAGCACGCGCCGAAGCGCCGCTGTTCGTACTTCACGACGGCCCTCCCTACACCACGGGCGACCTCCATCTAGGCACCGGCCTAAATAAAATCCTCAAAGATCTCGTGGTGAAGTCGAAATCCATGGCCGGATTTCGCGCGCCCTACATTCCGGGATGGGATTGCCACGGCCTGCCCATCGAGAGCAAAGTCGAAAAAGAACTGGGTGGCAAGGGTTCCGTCACGCCTGCGGAATTTCGGCGCCGCTGTCGCGAATACGCCCTCCGCTACATGGATGAACACCGCCGCGACTTTAAGCGCCTGGGCATTTTCGGCCAGTGGGATAAGCCTTATCTCACCATGGATTTTTCCTACGAGGCCAGCACGGCCGCAGCGTTTTTGGATTTCCTAGAGAAGGGCTACGTCTATCGCGGGTTGAAGCCTGTCTATTGGTGCATGCACGACTGCACGGCTTTGGCCGAAGCGGAAGTGGAATATGAAGATCACACCAGTCCGTCCATCTGGGTGACGTTTGCAGCGGCCGGAGCGGGAAGCAGCACCGGAAAAGATTTGCCGGGCGAAGGCGTCTACGCACTGATCTGGACGACAACCCCTTGGACCCTTCCTGCAAACCGCGCGTTGGCCGTGCATCCGGATTTCGACTATGTGGTTGTTGACACTACGCATGGGAAGCTGCTTTTGGCTGCCGAGCGCGTCGCTGCCGTGGCCGCTGAGTTGGGGATGGAAATGGTCCCGGAGGGTCGTCGCTGGAAGGGCCGCGAGCTCGAAGGTATGCTTTTTCGCCATCCCTTCCTCGATATGCAAGTGCCGGTAATTTTGGGAGAGCACGTCACGCTGGCTCAGGGCAGCGGAGTGGTCCACACGGCTCCCGGCCATGGTGCGGACGATTTTCGCGCCGGACAAAAATACGGTCTCGAACCATATGCTCCCATTGACGACAGTGGCCGATTCACCGAAGGTCTTCCTGAATATCTGGGGAAAAATGTATTTGAAGCCAATGCGCCCGTGATCGCCCTGCTTGCGGCGCACGGAGCGTTGCTGAGCGAAGCGAAGCTGCGGCACAGCTATCCGCATTGCTGGCGCTGCCACAATCCCGTGATTTTCCGCGCCACCGAGCAATGGTTTGTCAGCCTCGAACACGCGAACCTGCGCGAGCGCGCGCTGGAAGAAATTCCCAAAGTAAAATGGACGCCGGGTTGGGGCGAAGACCGTCTGCATGAAATGGTCGCTACGCGTCCGGATTGGTGCATTTCGCGACAGCGCTTTTGGGGTGTTCCGCTGATCATTTTCTATTGCGACGCGTGCGGTAAGCGCCTCGACGATTTTGCCGCGCTCCGCAACGTGATTGGCTGGTTTCAGAAGGAAGGCGCCGACGCCTGGTTCCAACACACAGCAGAGGAATTGCTGCCGCCGGGAACCAAGTGTGGGTGTGGCGAGGCACGCTGGCGCAAGGAATCCGACATTTTGGATGTGTGGTTCGATTCCGGCTCCAGCAATCTGGCCGTGCTCAGTGAAAAGGATCACACCTGGCCCGCCGATGTTTACCTCGAAGGCCCGGACCAATACCGCGGTTGGTTCCAAAGCTCGCTGCTTGTGGCGCTGGGCGTAAAGGATCGCGCGCCCTACCGTCAAGTGGTGACGCACGGCTGGACACTCGACGCCGCTGGTCGTCCCATGTCCAAATCGTTGGGCAACGCGATGGCTCCGCGAGACGTCTATGAGAAGTGGGGCGCGGATTTGCTGCGGCTGTGGGTGGCCGGGCAGGATTACCAGACCGACCAGCGCATGTCCGACGCGATCATGACTCAGATCGCCGAGGCCTACCGCAAAATTCGCAACACGCTGCGTTTTGCTCTCAGCAATCTGAATGATTTCGATCCCGCGCGCGATGCCGTCCCTGATGCCGAGCTTCAGCCGCTGGACGCCTGGGCGTTGGCGCGAACCGGCGAGTTGGTGCGAGAGTGTCGGGGCTGGTATGAGCAATTCGACTTTCATCGCGTCTTCCACGCGCTGCATGATTTTTGCGTGGTGGATTTGAGCGCATTTTATTTCGACGTGCTGAAAGATCGGTTGTATACGTTTGCACCCGCAAGCCCGGGGAGACGTTCCGCGCAGACAGCCGTCTATAGAATTGCGAGCGCGTTGGCCAGGCTGGCTGCCCCGATGCTGGTTTTTACGGCGGAAGAAGCGTGGAGCTATTTTCCACGCGCGATGGGAGATCGCGAAAGTATCCATCTGGCGCTATTCCCCAAGGCCGAGGAATTCGAGTCCGTGCTCAGCAAGAAGCAACACGAGGAATGGCAGCGATTGCTCGCCGTGCGCAGCGAGGTTCTGCTGGCGCTCGAGAAAGCCCGCAATGAGAAGTTTGTCGCCAGCGCTCTCGAAGCGAAGGTCGTCCTGAAAGCGACCGGTACATTGCGGCGGCTGCTCGGGGAACGCCTCGCCGATTTGCCCGCGCTGCTTATTGTTTCCCAGGTAGCGGTCGAGCCTGCAAGCGACGAAGATGGTGCTGCGGGCGAAGGGGTGCTGCAATCCGTGCAAATCCTTCGCGCTGATGGCGCGAAATGCGAGCGGTGCTGGACTTATTCCACCGCTGTGGGCACGTTCGCGGCTCATCCCACTCTGTGTGAGCGATGCGATCCCGTGGTCAGCGAATGGGAGCGCGCCGCTGAATCCCGCGAACAGCTGGCGGTTTCCTAAATGTCACAAAAAATCTTCGGGCCATGGGTCTGGGCCGTGCTGCTTGTACTGGCTGCGGATCAGGCCAGTAAACTGGCCATCGAGAAGTTTCTGCCTCCCGACGGGTTTCGCGTCGTGATTCCCGGTCTTTTCAATCTGGCCAACACCAGAAATCGCGGCGTAGCTTTCGGCCTGCTTGCGAACTCGCGCCTGCCGTGGATGAGCGCCGCGCTGGTGATTTTCTCCTGTGCTGTAATGGTTTTTTTGATTTGGATGCTGCTGGCGGGAAGAGAAGAAGGCACGGTGGCGGAATGGGGCATGTCGCTGATTCTGGGCGGCGCGGCCGGCAACATACTGGACCGCATGATCCACGGCAGCGTGACGGATTTTCTGGATTTCTACTGGCGCGGCTTTCACTGGTATACCTTCAATTTGGCAGACACCGCAATCGTCACCGGCGCGGGACTCGTGCTATTGGGGTTATTCCGAGAGCAACGCTATCCCGCCGAGGAAAACGCCTGAAATGCATCCCATCCTTTTCCATTGGGGTTTTATAACCGTTTACAGTTACGGCGTGCTGGTGGCCACGGGCGTACTGCTGGGATTGTGGGTGGCGCGCTGGCAGGCTCCGCGCTCCGGCCTCAATCCCGACACCGTGTGGAATCTGGGAATCTACATGGTGCTGGCTGCGCTGGTCACCGCCAAGCTGTGGCTGGTCGCTCTTTATGCGAGCTTTTACTGGCAGCACCCGGCCGCGCTGTTCTCCTTCAGCACCCTGCAATCCGGCGGAACTTTCTACGGCGGCGTGATCGGTGCTTTGGCGATGATTGCTCTCTACCGTTACACGCAGAAAATTCCGCTGCTGCCGCTGATGGATTGCTTCGGGCTCGGATTGCCGCTGGGGCACGCCATCGGACGCCTTGGATGTTTTGCCGCGGGCTGCTGCTACGGCAAACCGACCTGGCTGCCGTGGGGCGTGACCTACAGAAATCCGCAAGCCGCCGAACTGGTGGGCACGCCGCTGAATGTCGCGCTGCATCCCACGCAGCTTTATGAATCTTTCGCGGAATTGGCCAATTTTATTTTCCTTTTGTGGCTGGCGCGCCGACAAAAGTTTCCTGGGCAAATTGTGGCGTCTTATCTGATTCTCTATGGCATCGAGCGCGGCATGATGGAGTTTCTGCGCGGCGATCCGGATCGCACGCTGATGTTTCATGGCGCGGTTTCGCTGATGCAGTTCGTCAGCGTGGGCATGATTATTCTGGGCGGCATACTTTGGTACAACGGCTCGAAACAAGCGCGCAAACGCATTCCCGCGCACGCCCACGACTGAGCTTCGCGTGGTTCAAGGAATGCTCTTCCCATTTTGAAAAACTCACCCCAAGACCTGGAAATCTCCCCGCAAGAGAAAGAAATGGCCGAGGGCGCAAACATGCCTCATCCAGCGGACGAGCGGTATGTATGGATCGTCGAGCCGGGCGACGCCGGTGAGCGGCTCGATGTATTTTTGGCGCGCCGTCTCGCAACACACAGCCGCGGCGGCTTGCAGCATCTCGTGGAAAATGGGCGCGTGCTTGTCGATGGCGCGGCAGGCAAGCAATCACGCCGCGTAAAAGCCGGACAAATCATCAGCGCGGAAATTCCGCCGCTTGCTCCACACACGCTTGCGCCGGAAGATCTGCCGTTCGGCGTGCTCTATGAAGATGAATTTCTTGCGGTGGTGAATAAGCCCGCGGGAATCGTGGTGCATCCGGGCCCTGGCCGCGCCACAGGAACTCTGGCTGCCGCTCTTCTGCATCGTTTTGGCTCGCTTTCGCGGATTGGCGGCCCCTTACGTCCGGGCATCGTGCATCGCCTCGACAAGGGAACTTCCGGCGCGCTGATTGTGGCGCGAACCGACGCTGCACACCTGCGACTCGTGGAATTGTTTCAAGCGCGTGAAATTGAAAAGACGTATATCGCCCTGCTGCACGGCAAACTGCTGAAAGATTCAGGCCGCATCGAGCTGCCCGTGGGTCGCGATCTTCATCGCCGCACGCGCATGACCACCCGTGGTCGCGGAGGCCGCGCGGCTCGCACGGATTGGCGCGTGCTCTTCCGCCTGGGCACTCCCCCGGCGCAACTGACGCTGGTCGAGGCGCGTCTTCACACGGGCCGTACGCACCAACTGCGCGTCCATTTTTCCGCGCTGGGCAATCCCATTGTGGGCGATACGCTCTACGGCGCGCCGAAGGAAGCTCGCGCTGGGAAAATCATACTGCCGCCGCTGGATCGCGTTTTTCTTCATGCCGCGCGGTTGCAATTTGCGCATCCATTGTTGTGCGAGGCGGTTTCGAATGCTCCCGGCACCCTATCCGCTGCCGCCGTTGCGGACACGTCCGAAATTTCCGCCACCACTCCAACCGGCATTCGCATTGACGTGCATGCACCCGTGCCCGCCGAATTGCTGGATTTTCTGCACGCCACTGCTGACGCCTGGCATGTTGATGCCGCCGAAGTTGACGCTGCTTTGCAGCCGTACCTATAATCCTGATGTGAGAACGCTGGCTGGATCGGTAGCTGCAATCCTTCTGATGGCTGCGAGCCTCATTGTTGGCGCGCCGCCTTCTCATAGCCGACAGAATCGGAACCCGCCTTCCGTAACTCCTCCACCCTCCGATGCCACTCCGTCACAATCGTCCAATGGAAATTCCGGTTCCGGCGCTGGACCGGCCCCTGCACAGCAGCCGGCTGGCGCGCCTGCCCAGAACGGCGAACAGAATCCCGTCCAAAACGGGACCTCCACCATCCGCCGTGTCACGCAACTGGTGCAGCTCGTGGCTGCGGTCACCGATCGTCGTCAGAAATTTATTACCGATTTGGATGTCGGCGATTTTCGTATACTCGACGACGGCCATCAGCAGAAAATATCTTTCTTTAGCCGCCAAACGGACTTGCCGTTACGCATCGCGCTGCTGCTGGATACATCCAACAGCATTCGCGACCGCCTGAATTTTGAGCAGGACGCCTCGATTGATTTCCTCACCGATTTGCTACGCCGCCATAAGGACATGGCCTTTATCATGACCTTCGATAATGAGCCGCAAGTGGTGCAGGATTATTCCGAGGATATCGACATTCTCGCGCGCTCCATCGAGAAGCAGCGCGCCGGCGGCGGCACGGCGCTCAATGACGCAATTTACACCGCGTCGCAGCACTTGCTGCAGGCCCCCCCCGCGCCGGGCCAGGATCCCGCTGTCCGTCGAGTGCTCGTGGTTTTCAGCGACGGCGATGACAACCTGAGCGATCACAGCCTTGAAGAGGCCCTCGATATGGCCCAGCGTGCCGGCGTTGCCATTTACGCCATCAGCACGAATACCACCTGGGTTGCTCTCGACGGCGAAACGGTTAGAAAGCTGCACGAATCCCAGGGCGAGAAAGTCCTGAAGGAGTTTGCCGACCAGACCGGCGGGCGAATATTTTTCCCCTACAGCACGAACGATCTGGCGTCATCGTTCCAGGATATCGGCGCCGAGCTGCGCAGCCAGTACCTGCTTGCCTTTCTGCCGGATTCGCTTGTTCCCAATGGGAAATTTCACACGTTAAAAGTGGAAACGGATCGCAAGGGCTTGACCGTCCGCACGCGCAAAGGCTATTTTGCGCCGACATCTTCCGGTGTGGGAGCGATCTTCACGCCGCCAAGCCGCTAGCCGCTTCTTCTAATCCCTTGGTGCGTAGTAGCCCTTGCGCGTCAAAACCTTGTCGCCGCCCTTGTCGGTTTCCACGCGTATTTTGCGGAATGCCCCATCGTGAGCAATATTGGTGGGATAGTAGCCGATGACGTACTGCTGGCGCAGCTCCTCGGAAATTGTGGTGAAGGCTTGTTGCAGCGCCTTATCGCTGTGCACGTCTATCATTCGGCCGCCTGTTTCGTCGGTCATTTTGCGTGACACCCCGGCATTCCCGCCCTCTGCTTCATGTGAATCATATACGAGCAGAACGTGTATGACAGCGTCGGCGCGCTGCGCGGCTTCAATGGCCTCCGTCAAGCTTACACGACTTCCGTGATCATTGGCGTCGGTGACCGCAATAATCGCCTTGCGGCCTGCCTGCCCGGCCAGCTGATCATGCGCGGCGAGATAAACGCCATCGTAAAATGCCGTGCCCACCACGGGCATATGGCCGAAGGGGCCATTCCCTGATGGCTCGTTAATACGAGCACGGTGGATCGCATTGTTAATCAACGAATGGTCATCCGTGAAATCGGCGAGCAGGTCCACGTCTGTATCGAAGCTCAGCACCATGGCTTCGTCGCCCTTGCGCATCACTTCGTGCATAAATTCCGAGGCCGCACTCTGAATCGCGTTCAGCATGGCTTGCTCGCTGCCGCTGGTATCGAGAAGCAAGCCCAGCGTAATAGGCATCGTCACGTCGTTGGAAAAGAAAGCGATTTTCTGCTGAGTGTTGTCTTCAAAAACGCGGAAATCGTCCTTTGTGAGGTTGGTGATTACGGCATTGTGGTCGCCGCGCACGGTGACGAAAAGGTTCACCAGTGACGTTTGTGTCTTGATCGTTTGCTGGGGAGCCTGTTCTTGCTGCGGCTGCCCTTTGATGGTCTGCTGCTCCTGCTGGCCGTGTCCGCGCGGCGCAGCCACTGCTGCAAACGCGACAACCGCCAGAGCTATGGAAATCGTGCCGAAGCGTTGCTTCCAATCGTGCCGTCGCTGCATTGTATAATCCTTCTGTCCTTGGGTTCGCCAACTAAGATGCACAGGTGCGTTGCCTGGATGCGCGGGTCCGCCCTCAAGGCTGAACGTACGGGAATACTGTATCCTGAAACGCGCGCCGCCGCCCAGCGCGTCTAAGCATGAGGAAAAGAGAGAGGTAAGGCATGCGCTTTCCGCTTTTGCGAATTGCACAAATCGTTGTGATGTCGGCTGCCGGAGCGCTGGTTCTCGTGGCGGCAATTCAGACGCCGGCGCAAAATGCGGCTCCTGCCTCGGGGCAAAGTCCCGCATCGCCGAATCCGTCCGCGCTCCCGACCCAGCCCGTCCCGCAGCCCATTCCACAAAATGTCGAGCAGCCACCGATGACGCAACAGCCACCGCTCGCGCCGGGACAGTTACCGTCCTCCGGCACAGGGCAGGCGTCCGCACCGCAACCGTCTTCTCAGGCGCCGGATCAGTCTCAAGCGAAGGGGCAAACGCTTCGCCGCAGCGCCGAAGAAGTGATTGTTCCCGTAACCGTGAAGGACAGCCGCGGGATGCTGATCACCGACCTGCGGCGCGACGAGTTCCGCATTTTTGAAGACGGCATCGAGCAGGAGATCGTCCGCTTCCAGCAAAATCCCTATCCGCTCTCTGCCGTCATTCTCCTGGATAACGATTTGCCCTCCAAAACCGTTGGGCCGGTGCAAAACAGCCTGATTGCGATTTCAGCGGGATTCGGCCCGCTGGATGAGACTGCCGTTGTTACGTTTGATCGTTTCCAGAATACCGTCCTGGATTTTGCGCGCAGTAACGACGTGCTCTCCACCCAGTTGAAACGCCTGCAATTGGGTTCCTACATCCCCAATGCATTCGGCGACGGGCCACTGGCGACTTCTCCCTCGGGTCCCCTCATCAATGGTCGGCCGCAGGCGGGCGGTGTACCCATGGTGAATAATAGTTCTTCGCCTGATACGAAAAATATTGACGACGCCGTGCACTACGCCGGTGAAATGCTTCGCGGGCGCGGCCCCAATCGCCGTAAGCTGATATTCCTCATCTCCGACGGCAATAACTCGCGCCGCAATACCTGGACCTTTGACGCCACGGTGGACTTGTTGCTTTCCACGGATGTCTCCGTCTATGCCATCGTGGCCGGGCTTAACCCGCTGCATCTCGAGGGTTCGCGCTTGGTGCATTACGCTGTGGCTACGGGAGGCGATTCTTATGCTTCGTCGAAGCAGCAGGATCTCGAGCGGCTTTACGGCGAAATTACCGAGCAGGCGCGCAATGAATATACGCTCGGCTATGTTCCCCAGCATCGCGCCGGGAATCACACTTATCACTCCATTGAAGTCCGCGTGCGCCGCCCGGACGTGAAAATCCTCGCGCGTCAGGGCTATTACACCGCCGCCGTTCGCTGAAGCGGTTCATCGGGCAAGCTTGCAACAGAGAAGCGTCCGGCGTTGTGTCTAATATGTCTGAATTTCTGCTTCAGGCACGTTTAGGGGGAAGTGCGGGGTTAAGCGGGGATTCAGCGTGTGGCCACCAGATGCCGTGCAAAAAAGGAACATGAAATAAAATGTTTTTCATTTAATTTTCATGTTGCGGTATACTGTTCCTACTCCTAGTGGACCATGGAGCGTGGGCTTCCTCCCGCGTTCCAAGCGAAGCACGGGCTGCTTTCTTGCAAGAGAAGGCAGCCCCGCTTCCGCAAAATACTAAGCTCACCCCGCATTCTATCAAATCGCGCGTCACATCGCGAGGCGCTATTTCTCATTTTCGTCTCTCATGCAGATGTACCGCTGGCAGAATCTCTCACCACTTCGCTCAACTCAATGTCTGTCTGCGGCAGGATTACGAACGAAAAAGGTGTGATTGTGTGAGCCCAGCCTGAAGATTCAGCCGACAGCTGCCGGCGTTTCTTCCACGCCCGACGCAAAGCTATCGTCGTCGGGCGTGGAGTTTGACGGGAATTATTGGACCGGCACCTCGAAATGTGACGGCGAAACATGCGTGGCGTGAACCGTGCCGTTGGCGCCCACGGCCGTAACGACGTGCACAGGCCTTCCGAGAGTGAGCACGGTGGGGCGAAGATGCGGAAGCACGTCGCTGATATCCACCACGATGCTGTGGCCGTCAGGAAGGGCGACACTCAACTCGGCTCCCGCGACTTTGCAAACCGTTCCGTAGAGATCATGCTGCGCGGCAACCACGCCACCCGGCGCGGGGCATTCTACAACGTCTGGAACTGAAGGCGTCGGCGGCCTGTGCATGGCCGCCCGGCTGGCCATGGATCGATTGCCCAGCAGACCAAAGATTTGCAACTGCTTGTTGCTGGCCACGTAGACGCTACCGTTCGCAATTGTGGGAACAAGATCGGCATTGCTGTTCCTGGCATTTTTCCACGTGCCCGCCTGCGTGGAAAACAATGGTGTCGCCAGATTCGATGCCGCGAAAGCCCACAGTGTGACTGGCGTGCCGGGATCCATATTAGACGACGTGGCCGGGCGCTGCACGAACCACACCATGGCAGTATTCGCCGTGGTGCCGTTGGATGAGACTACCGGCATTACGCCGCCGTTATCGGCCAAGCCCTGCACGGGGCCTGGTCCCGTGGTACTTTCCTCCACCAATTGCGTGGAAGGTGACGTTTGCACGGCCCAGCTAGTGACGCCGTCCTCGCCGCCGGTAAGGACGTGCGTTGTGCTGGCGGAATCCGTATAGTTTGCCGGACCGCAAAAGCAGGTTCCCTCAGTGAAGGTCTGAACCACGTTGTCGGGTCCGCCCGACGTGTACCCGCCCATATTGTCGCGATTGAGCAGAAAGCCTCGGCCATCCTTGCCGCCCGCCACAGCCAGGTGGGGAAACGCGCCTGCTTGATCGGGCAGCAGCATCGTTCCGCCGGAGCCGATGTCGATGTCCCCCTGGTCCAGGGTGAAGTAGTTGTAGGTGGTGAAACTGCTGATCAGCTTGCTCAGGAACTCATTCATACGGAGTATGCTCTCCGGCCGGTTGCCTTTCGGCGAATAGGACGCCTGTTCGCGATCGCTGTTTCCCGTCGAAAAATATACATCGCCCAGGGAATCCGCTGCCGGGCCGTAGCCCGATTGCCAAATCGAGGAAAGATACAACGCGGAGCTTAGTACAAGGCGGTTGGTCAGCTGCCCGTTGATCTGCTTAAGCGTCGTCGCGGAATAGCGCAGAATGCTGCCGCGTGATTGGTTGGGGACCGTGTCGCAGGCGCTGCCGAAGCTGATATAGATCTGGCCGTTCGATTCCAGCAATGCAGGACGCTGCAATTGATACTGGGGATTGAAGGTCCACGTGGTTCCTCCCTCAATCTTCTGGGAATATTGGATGGCCATGGGAGCCAACAGGTCCGAGCCGCTGGCCAGCGAAATGGCGTGCAGATAAAATGTGTCGGTCGAACCGTTATAAACGTCGGCCACAAAATACATTACGCCGCCGTTGAGATTAATCACCGGCGTCGAGAGTATGCCCATGAATGGGTAGACGTTTCCGCAATTCTGCTTATATTGGTAGGGGACCGCTGTTCCAAAATTCTGCTGCCACAGGATTGCGCCGCTCTCGGCGTCGATGGCGTACACGCTGTTATTTTCCGTGGCCACATAAACCACGTTGTGCGTTCCCTGGCCCTGGATCATCTGCTGGCCCACATAGAGCGGCTCGGCATCCACGCGCTCGTCCAGCGTCACGGTCTGCAGCAGGCCGAAGGACTGGGAATTCACATTGGCCGGAGTCAGTTGAGTTTCATCGGAGAACCATCCGGTGCGCAGATTGTCGCCATGATAAGTGAGCACGTTCTGCGAGGTAGCTTGCTGTGGCAATGCGGCTGCTTGTCCCGCCGACAGCGCTCCCGTCAAAAACAGAAAAGCCGCAAAAACAGCCGCGGCACAAAAATATCCCTTTTTCTTACTGTGCTCCATGATGGTCTCCTCGATATTCGCCTAATTTGCCGGATTCCGTGTGGGCCAATGGGAATAACGTCCATCCTGACGCCGGCTGTCTTGCCTTACGATTGTGTCAAGATTGTACACCGTCGCGCCGCAGATGTTAAGCTATTTTCTTCGGTGCCGCGAGAGTTAAGCAGAACATCTTCTGCGGCCCGCATGGAAAACAGAATTAAGGGATAAAAGGACACGAAAGGTCCGTGAGGTGGGCTCCTCCCGGACGCCCGGGTGGCTGGGATCCTTCCCCGATTTCCTGTTACGAGCGCCGTGTTCGTGTATTTTGGATATATAATAGCATTTCTTTGATTTTTCACTGCTGCTTCTGCTCTTCGTCCTGAAAACATTATTCCGTTGAGCAGAAAACCACTATGAACGCGACGCCGTCAAACACGGGATGTTTTCTCTTACGCGCGTCCATCCCTCCGAAATGGAGACGTCATGTCTGATCCTCGCAACTCGAAGGGCGCAACAACGGGGGAGAATTTGGTCGCCGTTTCCGCTGGCAAGGAAGCCAAAATCCTGGCCGTGGATGACGATAAAGCTTTGCGACGTTTGGTCGTGCCCGTTCTCCGCGATGCCGGATACCAGGTCATCGAAGCTGCCACCGGCGCCGAAGCCTTGGCTTTGGTTTCGAAAGCCCCCGATTTGATCATGCTCGATGTGGACCTCCCCGATATCCCCAGTTTTGAAGTATGCAAGCAATTTAAAGCTAATCCACATACCGCGCACATCCCGGTCCTGCACCTGTCATCTACCTCCACTGATCCTGACGTCCGGATGCGCGCGCTTTCCAGTGGCGCCGACGCATGTCTTACTGAACCGATTGACCAGGGCGTGCTTATGGCCACCGTCAGCATGCTTCTGCGCCTGAAAAACGCCGAAGCCCTGGCGCGCCAAAATGCTGTTGTCGCGGAGCATGCCCGTCAGGAATTGATGTTGCTTAATGAAACTCTGGAAGGTCACGTCGCTGAAAGAACGGCTGAACTGAAAATTGCGAATGATAGCCTAAGAGATTTATCTGTCCGTTTGCTTCGCATGCAGGATGAAGAACGAAGGAGAATCTCCCGAGAGCTTCATGACAGTGCCGGCCAGTTGCTGGCGGCTATTAAGATGAATAACGCATCGATCGCGCGTGAGGTGGCCAAGGCCGCGCCGCGTGCGGCCCAAACGCTTGCCGAGAGTGATTCCTTAGTGGACGAAATTGTGAGCAGCATCCGAACGATTTCCCATCTGCTTCACCCTCCGCTGCTCGACGAGGCCGGCCTTCCGTCGGCTCTCCAGTGGTATGTCGAGGAGTTCAGCAAGCGCAGTGGAATCTCCGTCGTCTTGAATTGCGAAAAGTCTGTCGGACGGCTGCCCGCTGAAATGGAAACTGCCGTATTTCGCATTGTTCAGGAATGCCTGGGCAATGTTCATCGGCACTCGGCCAGTCCGGCGGCGGCGGTCCGTGTCCAGGTTAAGGACGGCAAGGCTTACGTGGAGGTCAGTGACGAGGGCCGGGGAATCCCAGCCGACCGGCTGCGGGAACTGGCGCTAGGCGTCCGGGGTGGCGTCGGGCTGCGCGGCATGCGCGAACGAATTGCGCAGTTTGGCGGCGAGTTGCGCCTGGAATCGCCAGGCAAAGGCACCATCGTCAGGGTGATATTGCCCGCCGATCTCGCCCGTTCCGCCGGCGCTGCCGATGCGGGGTGACGACAGCCTCCCTGAAATTTACTTTGGGGGTGCGCTGGCGGGCGCAGCCGAAACAATCCGCGACTGCGTGCTGAATTTCTGGTAGTTCTGAAAAGTCGTGTCCTCTTCGAGGTTGTAACTCTTCAGCAGGGCCACGCGTGCGCTTAACCAGAGCCGTTCGCTCTTCGGCAACCACAATTCGTCATTCACGCGAGTCTGTTCGAGCAATACCCGCGACCCCTTATGCAGCCGCGCCAGAAAGAGTCCCCAGGACACCGTGTCAATGGCCTCGACGTCCAGCTTCACCCACTGGCACTCGGCTTCGTCAATCCACGCGCGAAACCGAAACTTTGTAAGATATTTCCCGTCGCGCGTGCTCGCATGAAAGTCCGCGCGAGGCGTGGCGGAAATCACGAGCGCCGCGCGGCCATTGATTATTTCCGGAGGCTCCGCGTGAAAATCGTAAGCCGCGGCGATCTCGCCGATGAACGCACGGTCTTCCTGGCGATCCTTTTCTTCCTTGGCGAGGCGCTTTGTTTTCTGTTCGTCGCTTTCGTTAGTTCGCTTCTCGATTAACTTGTTTAGTTTGTCCTCTTCCTTTTTGGCTTCATCGGGCGACAGCGGTTTGCCGTTGCGCGCCACCAGTTTTTCCGTTTGTTCGCCGGCCAAAAACAAAATCTCATACGTTTTCGACTCCGTCGAGGCCACGCCGCCCTGTGAATTTAATTTATGCTCTTCCTCCTGTTCGGTATAGGTGTAGTTGCGCGCCTTCACGTCATTGGCGTCGTCATTTTCCGCCGCTTGACGGATGATTTCGCGCGGATCCGCCGGGCACGTCTTGGTCCTCTGCCCCCATGTCACCAGCGGAGCAAGCGTTGCGAGAACTACGGCGAAAATGCAGCAATTGACTTTCATCTCTACCATGATTCCTTATGCGCTTCCTGGATTATGATGCACTGCGCTGCCTCTTGGTTCGGCTAAGCAGCCTTAACACTTCGCAATCCGGGGTTGTAGCGTGTATCGTCAAATGTCACCACAGGGTTAACGGCGGTCCCTGCGCATTTCGATACCGACTGATTCCCCTTGTTTTTCGGCATATTTCTGTTGGCCCATTCCAGGGGCGCATTGCCAATTGTCAGTATTTTGTCACTTCTCCAACGTATCCGCGGAGATTGCGAATTCCGACGTACGATGGCTTCGCGGTATAGGTTCCGGAGCAGGGAACTCGTTGCCGACAATCGGGAGCGCATGCCCGGCGGCATCCATGCGCGGACTACAATCTGAGGAGAGAAAAAATGCACAAGAGAAACCTTTCGAAGTATTTCCTGGTGATATTGGCCCTGTTGGCCGTGGCGGCCGTCGGCGCGTTGAGCGTCCGTGCCTCCGGCGGCTATCTGCAGACAAATTTGGTCTCCAATCAATCGGGCATGGCTACATTCACCGACCCCAACCTGGTGAACCCTTGGGGAGTTTCCTATGCGCCCGGTGGACCCTTCTGGGTTTCGGATAACGGGACCGGACTGTCCACTCTCTACAGCGGGACGGGCCAGCCGCAATCCCTTGTTGTCCCTATTCCGTCGGCTAACGGAACTGGAACCGGTACACCCACCGGGCAGGTATACAACTCCACGTCCGGTTTTGTGGTCACCAGCGGGGCAAAATCGGGCCCAGCGTTATTCATTTTCGCCACCAACGATGGCACTATTAGCGGCTGGAATCCCAGCGTCAGCAATAATGCCGTCATCGCCGTAAACAATTCAGGAAGCCTGGCAAACTATGAAGGTCTGGCCATCGCCACGGTCTCGGGAAAAACCTATATTTACGCCACGAATTTCTGGGACGCTGACGTCGAAGTGTACGACAGCACCTTCACGAAAGTACGCACTTTCACCGACAGCAAGCTGACCGGCTATTCACCCTTCGGCATTCAGTTCATCGATAAATTCATCGTCGTCGCCTTTGCCAAGCAGAACGCCAAGTTGAACTTCCCGGTGTTCGGCGCCGGCCTCGGCGTGGTGGACGTGTTCACTCCTGCTGGCTCGCTCGTAAGGCGTGAAGTCGTTCAAGGCCATCTGAACGCGCCGTGGGGCTTGGCTCTTGCGCCTTCGAATTTCGGCACGCTCTCGGGCGATCTTCTCATCGGCAATCTGGGCGATGGCACCATCAACGCCTACAATCCCAAGACGGGCGCTTTCGTTAGCCAGATGATGGACGGCAGCGGCAATGTCATCAGCATTGACGGTCTGTGGGCGCTCTATTTCGGTAACGGCGGGCAGGGAGGTGCCACGAACTCTCTTTACTTTACCGCTGGCCCCAATTTCTACGCCGACGGGCTTTTCGGCTCGCTCACATCGCAATAAGCACAGTTACTTGGCTCGCGTCGGTGGAGTGCGTCGTTCCTCGAGGAGCGGCGCACTTCCCGCGCTCGAGGTCTGCTTGCTTCGTCCCGGCTGTTTTCGTTACAAAGCGCGGAAATCCCGCAACAGCTTTCTTCGCATCACTCCTGCGAGGCAGAACCCTCATTCACGGAAAAGATGCATGATCACCTGACCAGCCAATTCAACTCAGGTCATCCCGAGGCATCGCGCGTTCTGTGCGCGCGTCGGTGAGGGGCCCGTTTTTTCTTCCGGTCCCCCTCGCTAATACTGCACGCAAGTCCAATCGCGGCAGATGACGCTGGGATTGCCTCACTTAACCGCCTGCGCTTGAGGCCTGGCCCTTGATGGCGTACACTCCCTCTTCTTTTCGCTGCGGAGAATTCCGCGTGCTATTTCTTGGAAGGAGCGGCCAAATGCAAAGGGAATATCATCACTGGTACTCGCAGCGCCTGGGACGCGAGCTGGGCGTCGTCGTTTACGGCCATTGGGGACCGCCTCTCGTCGCTTTCCCCACCAGCGGCGGCGACGAATGGGAGCCGGAAAATCAGGGCATGATTCGCGCGCTGGCGGATTTCATTGACGCCGGCCGCGTCAAATTTTTCGCCGCCAACGCCGTGGACGGCTCCAGCTTCTACAACAAGTCCGCGCATCCCTTCCAGCGCAGCTACGTCCAGGCGCAATACGATAGTTATGTCCGCGAGGAGTTGATTCCTTTCATTTGGGACAATTGTAAGTCGCCCGGCCTGCCAATCTCCACCATGGGCGCATCTTTCGGCGCGTATCACGCCGTCAACATTCTCTTCAAGCATCCCGACGTCGTGCGCCGTTGCTTCGCACTCTCCGGCGTCTACGATTTGAAAAGCTTCATGGATGGCATGTATGACGACAATTTTTATTTCAATAATCCCATGGACTATCTTTCCAACCTCAGCGACCCCGGCACGATCGAGCGCCTCTCGCAGTGCGACATCCACATCGCCACCGGCAACGGCCCTTGGGAAAATAGCGGCCCGTCCTATCGCCTCTCGCAGGTGCTCGCTTCGCGCGGCATCCCGCATCATCTCGACGACTGGGGCCCCATGGGCGGCCACGACTGGCCCTATTGGAAGCACCAAATGCGCGAATACCTCGCCAAGCTTTTCTGAGAGCTGCATTTGAAATATTGTCCGCGCCGCGGCGGAGGACCGGGCCATGTTTAAATCAATCGCTGTCGTTCTGGGAAGTTACTTACTTTCGATTGCGCCGGTGGTTGGCATTGACCCGCTAAGGAGGTTGCGCGATGTTTAAATCAATCGCCATCGTTCTGGGAAGCTACTTACTTTCGATTGTTTTGGTGATGGCCAGCGACCCGCTGCTCTCTCGCATTTTTCCGGGCGATTTTGTGGCCGGGCATATTCCCTCGAATCACGCTCTCATGGCCAGCACCGCGCTCTTCGTTATCATTTCGATTTTGTGTTCCTGGCTATGCGCGCGGTTCGCGCCAGGAAATGCAGCGCGGCATGTGCTGTGGTTTTTCATCATCGGCGAAGTGATGGGCATTGTGGCCACCATACCCAACTGGGGCAAAGGCTGGCCGCATTGGTATTGGCTGTCGTGGCTACTCACCTGGCCAATAAGCTGCTGGATCGGATTGATGCTTTCCGGCCGCCGCCGCGCCGAATCGCTATCCTGATAAGCTCGAATGCGCATTCGGTGGAAGCATCCTAGCATCGCTGGATCGCACGTACGGTATCCCGTCCGAAAGCCTAAATCGCTATATTGACGAGTTGCGCCATTTCCGTAAAACGACAAAATGCATTTGCCAACTGCATCTGTCGCGGGCTGCGGCATTGTGGTTCAAACAATCGTGGATTCCCGACGACAATCACATTTGACATCGCACGCGAGGTTGCGACATTCAATCGGTTCAGGCTGTAGAGGAACTCCATTCCTCGAGGCGCATCTTCGGGAGAAGATGTTGTAAGCGAATAAATCACCACTGGCGCTTCTTGTCCCTGGAACTTATCAACCGTTCCAATTCGTGCTTCCGGTAATTGAGTTAAGAGATCAGCAACCTGTGCGTTGTAGGGTGCCACGATCAATATGTCCATCAATTCAAGGGGTCGGCTATTGCCGACGCCATAGAACCACCTTACTTCGTGCCGCAACAGACTGTCGACGATTCTTGCAATTACCGCTACTTCTTCAGGCGACGAGTTCCGATTTCCCTCATGTCTGACAGGGACAAACCACAACCCTGCTCCATCCAGCCAGGGATGCCCCTGCAGAACTCGATTGCGGGTGAAGCCGCGTGCTCCCAGTCGCCCCTCATAAAACAATTCAGAGGTAAAATCACAGATGCGCGGATGCATCCTCCATGTTTCAGGTAGTAACAATCCCATAGTCTCGGGGATCGTCCTGTGCTCTCCGAGGAGGTGCTCTAGCGCGGACTTCTCCGCCCCAGGTGGATGACTTCCCTTTAGCGGTCGTTCCAACTGCTGGGGATCACCAATCAGTACCAAATTCTTCGCTGCGTGGGCCACCGCGATCACATCCGCCAAGGCCATCTGTCCGGCTTCATCGATAAACAGCAAATCCACAGCCTCGAAGGATTGCGCGGGTGCCCAGAGCCACGATGTTCCTCCAACCACGTTGGCCGAGCCAGATTGCAAGGCTGCCCATGCAATGCCGTTCTGCCTGGCGATTGGGATATCCGGCGTCTCCTCTCCTTTATTCATCCGCTGCATACACTTTATGCCATCAACGTGGTCGTCGCGCGCGGCCTCCACAACTTCGTTTAGCAGTTTTTGGATCACCTTGTGGCTCAACGCAGTAATGCCGATTTTTCTTCCTTGCTTCACGAGCTGGCAAATCATCCGCGCTCCGGTGTAGGTCTTTCCAGCGCCTGGAGGGCCCTGAATAGCAAAAACCGACAGATCAAGGTTGCCTGCCACTCTGCACGCTGTAGTTCTTGCATCCTCTCCTATCGCTGCCGCGATCGTGTGTGGGGCGATGAGCCTAGGGGGCTTTCGGAGTAACAAATCCCGCGCTGCCCGGTAAATTCCCACGGCATCCACGCCATTCTCCGCTACCCATGTGCCAATTCGGAGGAGAGCATCCGCATGTTCGCCCACGCCTAAGGGCCGGTCCCATATGTACACGCTTGTGGGATGCACATCCGCTGTGTTTCTTGTTTTCTTGACGTCGACAGTTCTATTTACCGCATTGATGCCGAACACGGAGCCAATCTTTGCACCTCGGTGATACAAATCCTTCTCAGTTCGCACCTCTGTCTCTTGCTTGTCAAATTCGTATCGGTCTACGGGAATCATTCGTTCGACAGCAATCCGCTCCATAAAACGCAATCCTGATAACGCAACACGCTCATCTAGTAATTCCTCGTCATCCAAACCCGCTAGTCGATAGCCTTCCCACCAATTGGCTTTGTTCTCCCTCCGGTGCCAATCCAGAAGTTGCGCTAACATCCAAGCTGCGGCTTCCTCGTCGGAGCGAGCCGCCGGATCCAGCGGAATGTTCTTCACGAGTTGTCCGGCAAGTACTGCGACGCGCTTCTGCCGTTCATCCAGTTCCTCGGATGGCGCGCCGTCGCCAATAGCTGGTCTCGGAATTACTGTCCCAGCCCCCTCCAACTGTTTGCGCTCATCTTCCAACCAATTCCGCAATGAAGCTGCGGACCGGCAATCGTCTTCGTTGTATCCTTCCATCGCGGTGCGCACGTCTTCGGGTATGCTTCCGCCCCATCCAAGTTCCAGCCAATGCTCCACATAACGCATTGCGTCGCGCGACTTTTCTAGGGGTATCTTTCTTTCAAAGTTGTGAAACGCTTCCAGCGTCTTCAGTGAGTATTCCTCGACACCCGCTCTAATCGCTTGTTTGAGAATTGTATGCAAGTCAATGAACAATCCGGCACGCAGCATCCTGTCTATTTCATCCTCTCGCGTCGAGTACCTTCCCATTAGCGACTTAAACTTACTGGGCTCATAAGCTCCAAAATGGTACACATGCATGTCCGGAGCATCGTTCCATCTGCGCATGATCTCGTCTACGATCCACTCAAAAGCCGCTTTTTCCTCGGCCGGACTGATGCACCATCGTTTTTCATAGCGCGACTCTTGCCCAACGTCCATTGTCACAAAGCCGAGCAAGTATTGCTGTCCACCATCGGCTGCAAACGGATCGCCTTCAAAGTCCATGAAGAGATCAAGGTGGGAAGGTTCGGGGAGATTGCAGAAGCCGGTTCTTTCGACAACGGACATCAACTCGTATATGGGTATTTGGTGTGTGCGCCCCTTGACTTGCACCCGGGCCTGTTCTCTTACGCGCTCGTATCCCTGTTTGGAGCCATGTAAGGGCCGATGCTCCAATGGGATGGGCAAGGTTGCAAGTAAAGCCATGGTTTCTGTCCGCCAGCAATTGAGTTGATTGCGTTGAAGTCGCGTAATACCCGCGACGAGCGAGAGATGATCGTCCGCACGTCGCCTTGCATCGCATTCGTGAAACCAGCGACAGACATCGCAATGAGCGCATGGCTCTGGATAGGTATTTTCGCTTTGTCCCACATCGCGAACAGTTTCGAGTCGCGTCTTCACATATCGGTAGTAAGCAGAATATTCCGCACAGCGATATGTCTCTGCTTCAAAATTCCGGCCGGCCGGGACTACATACATAAATTCCGGGGGCTTGGCCTGGATGTCCGCCAACAGGGCCGAATAGAGAGAAAGCTGAAGAATAGTTGCCGCCTTCGTCTCGCGAGCCAACTTGCAGTCATAAACCTCATATGACCATGGCCCGAAGCGACTTGGTTTTGCCACTTTTATGAGGACGTCCGGCCGCCCAAACCAGCGTCCACTGGCTAAGCTACCCTGTGCGACAGCATCAACTCCACGTTCCATGGATGATACTGTCTCGGCAATCGCTTGCTGCTCGTCTTCGATGTTTCGCAAGTCCACGAGCGATATGCCTTTGTTGTGGAGCAATCCCAAGTAGGAGGCTTCATGCCGCAAGCCTAACTCCTGGATGACTACCAAGTTGGGCGACCTCCAACCTGGGGCACCGTGCTGGCCGCGCGCGACGCTCAGGTCGAGCGAAGTAAGGTGATGACATGCCAAATGATTGCTAAGGTCGGTTGCTGAGAGGCGGATACCTAATGATTCCATCTTCATAAGGCAGGCAAGACAAAAAGCGTGAGCGTTCCTACAGCCCCAGATGCTGCATCAGGTAGCGGCCTTTGGCGAGCACCTGGTCGTCGTCAATCCACACATTGCACTGGCGGGTGAGCACGTCCACATGGGTGGATGACGACCAGTCTGCGTGCGTCTGGCTGCCGTAAGGATCGCCGAACGCGATGTGCACGCCGGGAAATTTTTCGTCCTGCAGCAGCACGCCGATAAACTCCGTAAGGTTCAGATTGGTGCCGAAGGCCAGTTCGCCGATGCGGTCGCTATTCTCATCGGTGTGGCAATACTCCCAAAATTCTTTCTCGAGGTCTTTGCGCGAGCAGTGCGCCGCCACCAGCTTCGCGCCGCGCAATTCCAGTGTCAACGGAGTGGCGCTCAAATCGCCATACTTGGCGTTGAAATGGTCTCCAGCGGTTCCGTCGCAGACGAACGTGCCGTCCACCGTCGCCGGCGTGGTGAAAACTTCTCCCGCCGGCAGGTTGGACCAATAGCGCGGACTGATCAGTCCGCTGGTTTTGATCCAGCTAAGTTTTGGCGAAAAATGTGCCGCGAACGAGGTTCCCGCCGCCGTCTCGACGCGCAAGGTTTCGGCGCGATTCATGCGCTCACGCAGCCGTTCGCTCAGCCGGTCAACAACGCGATAATCTGCGCGCATTCCTTGCTGCATAATCAGCGGCGTCACGCCCACCATGTGCGCGTAACGGATGTGCCGACGTTCCACCACTCCCACAATTTCGCGCCGCGCCGTCAATTCGCCTTCCATGGGCTGCATGCAGAGAATTCCGGCGTCCACCTCTTCCATCGCCGCCAGCACCTGGGCCGGAGCGTGCTCCAGCGGCCGCGGCAGAAAATCCTCGAGCACGTATTCCTGAAATTTTGCCGAGCGTTCGCTCAAGGCCTGTGCCAGGCTCGTGGCCACCGGCAAACTTTCCCGGTCGGTAATCAGCGCCACGGATTCCCCCGGCTGCACCGCCAGGCAAACGTCCACGGCGTTGCGCGCTCCCGGCATCATCTCTTCGAGCGCAGTTTGCGTATCGATTGTTGTCGGCATAAAAAATGTTGGAACCTGGTGGTTCCTTAGCTCCCCGTTATGTCGGTCTGAATAATACGGCGCACTCAGATAGCGCCGCCCTCGTTGTGTTTTGCCGCGTCGTTTAGGGCCAAATGCTGCTGACCGATGCCGCTAGCCGGCATTAAAACTATTTTAACCTGGTCTTCACACGCGGGCGCATCCAAAAATCCCCGTGTTTCACTCCGTTCTTGCACGCACAACAAATACCGGCACCTGGCCGCCGCCAGACGTCACATTTGCGAGTCCCGTCGCGCTCAAGCGTGTCAGATATCCGGAAAGTTTTCCACGGAAAAGATAGGGCGCGGAGTCCACCAACATATCTTGAAATTTCACGCCCGTCGCAGCTTCGTAATACGGGAAAATTTCCCGGCGTATGCGTATTTTCTCCTGCGCAATCCACGTCCCCGGCGCGGCGATCACAGCTTTTTGAATCGCCGCGTCCCAGCTTGCCGCATCGTTTTCCCAGCCCAACGTCACTCCTGCGCCGCCGTATTCATCATTCGGCTTCAATACAAAATTCTCGCGGCCCTTGCGGATAAAGTCCAGCAGCTCGATGGATTCGCCTTCACGCGTGGTGCGCGTATCCGCCACAACGCGTGTCCAGGGAATATGCCGCCGGATGACGTCGCGCTCCGCCTCGGTAAATAGCGCCGCATTCCGCTCGTCCGTCAGCACCGCGAAGAACGCCTTCTTGTGCGGAATTTTGCATCGTAGTGTATTGGCTACGCAAACCGCGCGCGCCTCGTAGGCGTTAAGCAGCGCGGCGCACTCTTCCGGACGCGCAATGATGTCGTTAATCAGCACGCGCCGGTAAACGAAATCGATTTTCTTGCCTTTCGCGGTGAGCCGCTTGCCGTCGAATTCCAAATCCCGCGGATCGCATACCAGCGTGTTTGCTCCCAGCTTCTCGAACCGCGCTTGAATAATTTCAAATTCATTCCAAGTGGGCACTTCGCGCCAATCCACAATCGCGATTTGCGGCGCCGGTTCGGAGCCGCCCCAATCGCGATAACTGGTCAACAGTGCGCGCAGCAGCAGCGCCATCGAAGCATGGCTCCGCACGTCGTATCGTTCCTCGAAGCGCCTCATCACCTCGAGTTCGCGGAAAAGCTCCCCCAGCGTCTCCGTGTAACCGGGACCTGCCGGCGACTCCGCATTGTATTCGGCGAATTGCAGCGAATCCGGCAGCAGAAACGAATCCAGCCGCGAAGCGGTGCTGGCGAAACTATATCCGGGCTCGATACGCACGAGCCGCTCTTCCTGTTCGCTGAGTCCGAATTGCGCCAGCAAGCTGCGATCCGCCAGCGCCGCGACAATAACCCGCTCGCCCAGCGCTGCAATTACTTCAGTCACTTCCCGCAGGCGAGCTTCATCCGATTCGCTGATGAAAAATGGCCGCAGGAAGGGGCAGTGGATGCGATCGCCGAACGTCAGCTTGGCCGCGCGCATACGCGTCGCCAGCCCTTGGTTGAATCCCGGCGTCATCTCCACGTCCGCGCGCAGCAGCGAGTCCCAATATTCCGCCGGGGCGTTCACGATAGGAGCCGAAGCGGCTGCGGCGGCATTTGCGCTCTGTGAACCAGCCAATTCCATCAGCGGCCCGCTCCCGCTCCAATGGCCTTTGGACTTCCAACGAATCCCGCCGGCGCGCCTAGTCCGATCATTTCTTCCCAGCGCGGCCAGGACATATCGGGCTTCCCGTGCAGCGCGCGGTCAATCACCATCTTCGACATGCGGTCCACCACGTGATCGAAATAAAGTGGCGTGATTCGGTCACGCTCGAAATCCGGCGCGGGATTCAGGAAGTCAATGGCGTAGGGGACTCCATTGCGCACGGCAAACTCGATGGTATTCATTTCATAGCCCAGCGCCATATTGATGGTCTGCGAATCCTTGATGATGCGCTCTTCAAGTTCCTTCGCCAGAAAACCCGGTTGATGCAGATAACGCCGCTCTCCCGGATCGTAAGGAACAGGAAAAATATCGGTTTTCGCGAAGGTAAAGCAGCGCACGTATTCCTTGAAATCAATAAATTCCTGTAGCACCATGCAGTGCGGACCGGATTGGTCATAGGCCGCCAGCAACTCCTCGCGGTCGTTCACTTTGTAAACGTGCTTCCATCCGCCGCCCGTAAACGGCTTCAGAAACGCCGGGCGTCCCACGAAATCCAGTAAGCCGTCCCAATCCAGCGGATACTCCAGATTGCGCAGCGACTCCGACGTAATGTCCACGCTGCTGGGATACGATTTCTGCGGCAGCAGGATCGTCTTGGGGATGGCTACGCCCAGCCGTTGCGCCACGGCGTAGTTGAAAAATTTGTCGTCTGCCGTCCACCAGAAGGGATTGTTGATCACATACGTTCCCTCCATCGCCGCGTGTTTCAGGTATCCGCGGTAGTAATCCACTTCATGCGAGATGCGGTCCACAATCACGCGATATTTCGCTGGCTCGCCCATGCGAGTGCCGCCCAGCGTCACCATTTCCGCCGTGATTCCGTCCGCTTTTCCCAGCTTGTTCACGCGCTCAATGAACGCCGGTGGAAAGCTATATTCGCGCCCGCACATCAATCCGATTTTCATCTACCCACTCCTCCACCCGAATTTTCCTGAAAGTTGTCGCACGCCGCGCGCGACGGCGCGGCAATCTTAAGCTACTGCACAATTGAATGAATCGTCGTCACTCTAAATCCCATTAAAAATTTATTTTTCAAGGTCATCCCGAGCCATCGCGTGTTCTGTGCGCGCTTCGGCGAGGGACCTGCTGTGCTTTGCATTGCGATTTATGCACGTTTGATGTTTCAGAAACTATTTCACACCTAGCGTTCCGCTCCCGCGGTTCACGCACCCGGCGCGGAACGGCCGACACCCGCCGGCTCTCCCACGCCCGCGCGCGTCTCCGCCACCAGGCTGCGCACCACGGCTTTCAAGTCGCCCGTCTCGGCAAACACACGCAATTGCCGGTCCGCGCTGGTCCCTTCGCGCAGAATTGTCTCAATATACTTGACTGCTTTGCGGCTGCCCAGGTCATCCACCACGTCGTCCACAAACTCCAGCAATTCCATTCCCAGGTCGCGCATCAACACTTCTTTCTGTTTTCCGAAATCAATCAGCTTGCCGTCCACGCCCCAGCGCGCCGCGCGCCATTTATTTTCGTCAATCAGCAACCGCCGATAGAGTCGAAAGCCCTGGTTCCGCTCGTAAAGCCGATGCAGCTTCACCACGATGGCCTGCACCAGTCCGGCAATGGCGACCGTCTCCTCAATGCGCGTGGTCACATCGCAAATGCGAAATTCCAGCGTGCCGAATGTGGGATGCGGACGCACGTCCCACCAGATTTTCTTTCCGTTGTCGATGCAGTTCAAATCCACCAGCAGCTGCACGAAATTCTCGAAATCGCTCCACGAACTGAAATGGTCCGGCACGCCGGTGCGCGGAAACCGCCGGAAAATTGCCGTGCGGTAGGACTTCAGCCCGGTGTTTCGCCCCATCCAGAAAGGCGAGCTGGTCGAGAGCGCCAGAATGTGCGGCAGGAAGTAGCGCACCTCGTTCATGATGTCGATGGTGGTGGATTTATCCGGCATGGCCACGTGAACGTGCATGCCGAAAATCAACAGCGACCGCGCCAATTGCTGCAATTCCTCCACGATCATGCGATAACGCTCGCCGGGCGAAATCACCTGGTCCATCCACGTCGAAAAGGGATGCGTGCCCGCCGCTGCCACATGCAGCCCCGCGCGATCCGCCGTGGCCACCAGCTCCCGCCGAGTGCGAATAATCTCGCGGCGCACTTCCTCCACGTCCGCGCAAATGTTTGTCCCCATTTCCACGATGGACTGATGAAGTTCCGGCTTCAGATGGTCGCCCGTTCCCGGCGCGGACGCGGCCATCAACTCGCTCACATGCGATTTCAGTTCGCACGTGACGGGATCAATAATCTGGAATTCCTCTTCGACGCCAATCGTGAACCGGTGCGGCATGGATGGCAGCGCCTCCCGCGTTCGTTATGATACCGCGACCCGCCTTGGAATTCACCGTCGCCCCCGAGCCGGCGGTTGCCGCGGGCCGTGCCGCGCCGGAGACTGACCGCTCGTTTCAGTTGCCGTCACCCTCGATTGGGTGACCCGGGGGCCTGCATCCGCCAGTGCGCGGGAAAACCCGTCATTGACACTGCTCGACAGAAGGACTAATTTACCCGCATGTCCGCAATAGCAACGGAACGCCGCACCTGGCGGCAAGGAACCAAAATGAGCAAATTGGGCTGTGTCACGAAAGTGAGCACTATCTTCCTATTGTGGGTAGCAGCTGCAATTGCGCTGCCCGCGCAGACATTCACGACGCTGCACAGTTTCGACGGAACCGACGGCCAATACCCTGAAGCGCCGCTCGTGCAGGGCGCCAATGGAATGCTCTACGGGACAACGTTCGAAGGCGGCGCGAGCAACGATGGCACGGTCTTCACGATCAACCGAAGCGGCGCGCTGACCACGCTGCACAGTTTCGATGGGACCGACGGTGCCCAACTCATTGGAGGCTTGGTGCAGGGTACCGACGGAAATTTCTACGGGACAACATTCGAGGGCGGCAGCAGCACGAACTGCCGCGGCGGCTGCGGTACAATCTTCAAAATTACTCCGAGCGGCACCCTGACGACGGTGCACAATTTCGCGGGTTACCCAACGGACGGCTCTAACTCCCAGGCGGCGTTAATTCAGGCCGCCGATGGAAACTTTTACGGTACGACGAGCGGTGGCGGGACCAATGGATTTGGCGCCATTTTCAAGCTTACCCCGGGGGGCACGCTGACCATTTTGTACAGTTTCGGCTTTTACACCGATGGAGCCAGTCCTGTGGGAGGGCTCGTTCAGGCAGCCAATGGAAACTTCTACGGGACAGCCTACGATGGCGGCGCCGACAGCGATGGCACCGTCTTCACGATTACCCCTGGCGGCGCGTTCACCACACTGTACACTTTCAGCGGAACGGATGGCGCATTGCCCTACGCCGGACTGGTCCAGGCTGCAAGCGGGCTGCTCTATGGGACAACGGAGATAGGTGGGACCATCGGCTACGGTACAATCTTCACAATCACCCCAACCGGCACGTTGACGACTCTGCACGATTTTGATAATACGGATGGTGCCACACCCGAGTCGGCGCTGGTGCAGGCCGCCAACGGGAAATTCTACGGAACCACGTACTATGGCGGGACTATCGGCTATGGCACTGTGTACTCAATCACGGCAAGCGGCACCTTGACGACTCTGCACAGCCTGGACAACACGGATGGCGCCTTCCCCTACACAGCGGTGGTGCAGGCCACAAACGGGAAGTTCTACGGCTCGACCTTCGGTGGCGGAGCCTACACTACATGCTCTCTCGGCTGCGGTACAGTTTTTAGCCTGTCCGTCGGGCTCGGCCCGTTCGTGGAAACAAATCCCGCTGCCGGCAAAGTGGGACGGAAGATCGGTATTCTAGGAACCGATCTCACCGGCGCAACCAGCGTCACCTTTAACGGCACGGGGGCTACATTCAAAGTCCATTCGCCGACTCTCATCGTGGCTGAAGTGCCTTCCGGCGCGACTACCGGTACAATCGAGGTGCAATTGCCCAGCGGCACGCTTTCCAGCAACATGCGCTTCACTGTGTTGCCATAGTTCTCCGTCCACCTATTCCCAGTCCCTGGGTGCCCTTCGGGCGCGGTGTAGCACGAAGGGTGGGCTCGTTTTGCATTGCCCGCATTGTCATGCGAGCATAAACCATGTCCAAATATCTCATGCCGGGCGGCGGATCCCTGGCTTTGACGGGTTCGGCCATAATTCATTTCACGAAAGGCTATCCGGTCTCGCCATCGCATTAGGACGAATTGACATATGGCGGGAACCACGATGGCGCCGGTCTCCTCGCTTTCTTTTTCCCTGTTATGCTAATTGGTTGCCGCAGCTGCTCTCCTAAGCTCAGCCAGCCAACGAGCGGAAGGGGTTCGAACGACAACCTTGGAGGCCACGCAGAAGCAGATTATGGGCACGAATCCCATCAAACCCTCGATTCGAGAGGCGCATCGCGCGCTGCGGCCTTATCCGCATATTTCGCCCGGAATTGCAGCGGCTGACAGCGCGCCTCTCTCCACCATGCAGGAGCAGTTGTGGTTCATGGTGCAGGTGCACAAGGGACTTTCTGCTTTTTGCACAGCTGAGGCCTTCCGCATCCGCGGGCCCCTGAACTTATCGGCTTTTGATCAAACATTGACGGAAGTTCTGCGCGTCCATCAGGCTTTGCGCACCAATATACGGCTGGTGGGCGGCCAGCCGCGGCAAGTAGTCGCTCCCCTTCAACCGTTCCACTGTGAGCTTGCCGATTTCCGAGGCAGTGCGACTGCTGAGGAGGACGCGTGGAAGTTTTCGTCGGAATTTGTACGCCGTCCGATTGATGTTTCCACCGATCTCCCCTTACGAGCTGCCGTGGCTCATATCGCGCAGGATGATCAGATTCTGATCCTCATGAACCACCACGCATTTTTCGACGGAATCTCCATCGAAGTGTATCTCCCCGCAATCGCCGCCGCTTACAGGGCCTTGCTGCGTGGTCTACCTCCCGATTTGCCGCCGCCCCCCGTCGAGTATCGCGACTTTGCCGTCTGGAACCAGGATTTCGTGGCTGGGCCGAAAGGTCAGCGGCAGATTGCCTACTGGATCGAACAGTTGCGCAGTATTCCTCTTCTGGATCTTCCTACGGATAAACCGCGGCCTTTCAACCGGGATTTGCATGGAACGGTTATTACCTGGGAGCTCTCGGAAGATCTTACCGCGGCGCTGGCTGCACTGGCGAAGTCGGAAAGCTCTTCTGTTTTTGTAATTCTCGTGGCTGCCTTGGAGGTGGTACTGCACCGCTATACCGGCCAGGAGGATTTTGCCGTTGGAACCATGTTCGCCAACCGTCCGCGCCCGGAATTGAAGCGCGTCATCGGCATGTTTACCAATGAGATTGTATTGCGCGCCGATTTGTCCGGCGATCCCACCCTCAGTGATCTCCTGAAGCGCGTGAAAGAGACCTTTGTATGGGCATCCCTGCACCAGGACGCGCCCTTCGCGAAGATCATCGAAACTCTCAAGCCTGTTCGTTCGCCCGGTCGCAACCCGCTCTTTGACGTTCTGATTTCGCAGCAACGGGAGGAGTGGGAGTCTTTCGATCTGGAAGGTTGTGAAGTGAAATCCATCCCGCCGTTGCCGTGCGACGATGGCGTTTCCGAATACGACATCGCAATCTATGCCACCGAAGGCGGCGCGCAATTGCATGGCTCCATCGATTACGCCACCGACCTTTACGAAGAAGCCACAATTCGCCGGCTGTGGGAGCACATTCACCGAGTGTTGGAAGCTGCGGTACGCGACGCCGCGCAACGCGTGTCAGAAATAGATGTCCTTTCCAATGCCGAGCGCGATCAATTGCTCGTCGCCTGGAATCGCACCGGCGCCGAGTACCCCCAGGAAACGATCTCCGCGCTCTTCGAAGCTCAGGCGGAGCGAACGCCCGAAGCGACCGCATTGATCGAGGCCGACCGTTCAGTGACGTTCCGCGAATTGAATAGCCGCGCGAACCAGCTGGCGCGCTATTTGCGAGAACTCGGAGTGAAAGCGGAAGAGCCGGTAGGCGTTTCACTACAGCGTTCGGCGGATTCAGCGACCGCCCTGCTCGGAATTCTGAAAGCGGGCGCGGCGTGGGTACCGCTCGATCCGCTTTACCCGGCGGACAGGCTCGAGTACATGCTGCGCGATGCCGGCATTCGAACACATCTCACGTTGGAGCGCTTAACGCAGCAGGTACCCCACGTCGCACAGACTTTGGTTTGTCTGGACCGCGTCGCCGCTGAACTCGCCCTACAGAGTATCGAGAACCCGAACGTGCCTGCTACGCCCGATAGCATGGCTTACATCATCTATACATCGGGATCAACTGGCCGCCCCAAGGGCGTCGAAGGTCTCCACCGTGGCGCTGTGAACCGCTTCGCGTGGATGTGGCGCACTTATCCATTCACCGCCGACGAAGTCTGCTGTGCGCGCGCCTCGCTAAACTTTGTCGATTCCGTGTGGGAACAGTTTGGCCCGCTGCTCCAGGGAGTGCCGGTAGTTCTGGTTTCCGACGAGACCGCGCGCGATCCGCATGCTTTGGTGACCTTGCTCGAGCAACACGCCGTGACGCGGATGGTCCTGGTCCCGTCCTTGTTGCGGCAGATCCTCGAAGCGAGTGCCGAGAATCCCGAGGCGTTAGCGAAGGTGCGTTATGTCGTCAGCAGCGGAGAAGCTCTTTCACAAGAGCTGGTCGCGCAGTTCTATATACAGTTGCCGCACGCGAAGCTGCTGAATCTCTATGGCTCGACCGAAGTTTCCGCGGATTCAACATATTACGAAACCAAGCCGGGCGATGAGCAGGCGCTGATTGGACGGCCTATCGCCAACACGCAGTGCTACGTCCTCGACGCAAGACGGCATCCCGTTCCACTGGGTGCGAAAGGCGAGCTTTACGTTGCCGGCGACGGCCTGGCGCGGGGCTATCACGGTCAGCCGCAGATGACGGCAGACCGATTCGTCCCCAACCCGTTTTCATCACACCCGGGAGACAGGCTCTATCGCACCGGAGACTTGGCCAAATACCGGAATGACGGACAAATCGAGTATCTGGGCCGCGCTGACTATCAGGTAAAAATCCGTGGTTTCCGCATCGAATTGGGGGAAATCGAAACCGTGCTGGCCCAGCATCCGCGGATAGTGCAGACGACTGTCATCGTGCGCGAAGACGTGCCTGGAGAGTTAAGGCTGGTGGCCTACGCGGTGACAAAGGAAAAAGCCACCGATGCGGCGGCGCTGATAGCGGACCTAAGAAGACATCTGGAAGAACTCCTGCCGGACTATATGATCCCTGCGGCCATCGTGATCCTCGCGGCCATGCCGCTGACCCCCAACGGCAAGATCGACAGGTTGTCTTTTCCGAAGCCGGAATCCGGCGACCTGCGCACCGCCAAGGATTTCATCGAGCCGCGGTCCGAAATGGAGAAAAAAATCGCCGCCGTCTGGCGCGACATACTTCACCTGGAAAAAGTGGGCGTGGACGACAACTTCTTCGATTCCGGCGGCCATTCACTTCTGATGATGCGCGTCTACGGCCGCTTGCGGCCACTGGCCGACCGCCCCCTGACGGTGACGGACCTGTTCCGCTACCCGACCATCCGTGCGCTGGCTCGCTTTCTCGGTGAATCTCCGGCTGGAACAGAAAAGGGCTTAACCGCCGCGCAAGACCGCGCTGCTCGTCAACTTGAAGCCCTTCAACGCCGCAAGCCGAAAGCTCCCCGCCCCGGGTCCGGAACCCCGCAATGACGCCTCAGAGTTACTATTGACACCGCTAAGCCGGGATAGTAGGGTTAAGTGCATTAACAGCTTGCTGCCGCAACCCCCGTTAACCGGCAAGGAGACTGACTTGCAAAGACTTAATTATGCAATAAGGGTGTCTGGCGTTATTCTGCTCGTGGCGGCGGCAGCTATTTCCTTGCCCGCGCAGACCTTCGCCAATCTGCAGAGCTTTACAGGGACGAACGGGGCCGTGCCCCAGGGCGCGCTCGTCCAGGCAGTCAATGGAGATTTGTTCGGAACCACGGCCGCTGGCGGAGCCAACGGCGATGGCACGATCTTCAAGATCACTCCCCAAGGCGCGCTCTCCACTGTATACAGCTTTGCCGGAACCGACGGCGCTAACCCCTTCTCCGCGCTCGTCCAGGGGCCCGGTGGGTCACTCTACGGGACAACGAATGCCGGTGGGACCAGCACTGCCTGCGCCGGCGGTTGCGGCACGATCTTCAAGATCGTCGGTACGGCGCTCGTTACGCTGCACAGCTTTGACGGCACCGACGGTGCTGTCCCCCAGGGTGGAGTCATCCTGGGACCTGACGGGAACTTGTGGGGAACCACACTTCAGGGCGGATCCGGCGGATGCACAATTAATCCCAATGGCTGCGGCACTGCGTTCAAGATCTCCCCGACCGGCAAGCTTATTACGCTCTATACTTTCAAAGGCGGTCTGAACGGCGGCAATTCTTACTCTCCGCTGGTTCTGGCGCAAGATGGAGACTTCTACGGCACAACATTCACCGGCGGAGCCTATGGCGAGGGCACGATTTTCAAACTCACCTTGAAGGGCATAGTAGCGTTGGTGCACGCCTTTTGCTCGGGTGGTTCTCCTTGTTCGGATGGCTCGAATCCGGTGAGCGGGATGGTCCAGGATCCCAACGGAGCTTTGTATGGGACAACCTCGACCGGGGGCAACGGTTCCTGCAGCGTCAATGGATCTGTTGGTTGCGGCACGGTGTTCGAAACCCCTCTGGGAAGTGACCTAAAGACTCTGCATACTTTCGATGGAACGGACGGCGCCGGCCCCGTAGCGACGTTATCGTTGGCCAACAGTGGGAACTTCTACGGAACAACGCCGTTTGGCGGGGCCAACTCTTCCTGTAACGGTGGTTGCGGCACAGCGTTCGAAATGGCGTTAAACGGGAGCCTAACGACACTGTATAGTTTCTGCTCTCAAAACGGATGCACCGACGGCACCCAGCCCTACGGCGGCCTGGTTCAATACACCAACGGAACATTCTACGGGACAACTCCCGGTGGCGGCGCCAATAGCGACGGTACGGTCTTCACCTTGGCTGGCCTCGGCCCCTTTATGGAGAATTTGCCTTTCTACGGCGCGGTGGGAGCGTCCGTCAATATTCTAGGTACCGATCTGACAGGCGCGACCAGTGTCACCTTTAACGGTACACCGGCTTCCTTCAATGTACTTTCATACTTCCTGATTAAGACTACTGTGCCTTCCGGCGCGACCACCGGTACTGTCGAGGTGGTAACGCCAAACGGCTCTCTTTTGAGCAATATTCCATTCAAGGTACTGGAACAATAGAAACTGTCTCATCCGTAGTCTTTCAGGGTGTCAGAGCTTCAGCTCCGACACCAAAGCTTCTAAACTTACGTGCCGTTTCCAAATCTTCGACCTTGGTTTGCTTCCTGCGCCCAACATACGGTCGCGAATCAGTCCGCCGCTCTCATTGCTTCTTGCCTTTGTGCGGAATTTGGGTTGACAAATATAAAGCTGAAAGACCGCTTGCGCTGGCCGCCGGAATGGCTCACCCTGTAATCTCGTCATATGGACGCAACCATTCAATTCCTTTTGCGGCACGGTTACATCGTGCTGTTTTTCTGGGTCTTGGCGGAGCAGGCGGGACTGCCGTTCCCGGTGTTGCCGTTGCTGCTGGCCGCCGGGTCGTTGGCAGCGGTGGGGAAGTTGAACATGACGGCAGCGGTGCTCATTTCCGTCCTGGCCTGCATCGTTGCCGATGTGGCTTGGTACGCCATCGGTCGCAGGTTCGGTGCGAACGTGCTTCGCTGGATGTGCCGCATTTCTCTCGAACCGGATTCCTGCGTTCGCCGCACCAAAAGCGTTTACACCCGTCACGGTGAATACACGCTTGCAGTCTCGAAGTTTGTGCCTGGCCTTAGCGCCGTTCTGGCACCGCTCTCGGGCGTCACGGGGCTGCGCTTCAGCCGCTTTCTCCTCTTCGACGGCGCCGGCGCCTTTCTTTGGTCGGGAACCTATCTGCTCGTCGGATACATGCTCAGCCGTCAGTTGACCATGATCGCTCATTACGGTATGCGCATGGGCGAGGGATTTTTCGCGCTATTGGCAGCAGGCTTGGTCGTTTACATTCTCGTGAAATACATTCAGCGTCGCCGTTTTATGAAGACGTTGCGCGGCGCGCGCATCGAAGCTCAGGAACTGAAAGATATGGTCGACGCCGGCGAGGAAGTATTGATTGTGGACTTACGTCAATCCTTCGATCTCGCGGCCGACCCGCAGCAGATTCCCGGCTCGGTGCGCCTGGACCCCTCCGACATCGAAGATCACGTCGACTTGATTCCGCGCGACCGCGAAATCGTTCTTTACTGCACCTGCCCCAATGAAGCCACCAGCGCACGCGTCGCGCTTCTTCTCCGCAAGCATGGTATTGACCGCGTCCGCCCGCTCAACGGCGGCATCGATGGCTGGCGTCAGCTCGATTTCCCCGTCGAGCCCGTCAAAATCTGACGCCTGGCGCGCTCATATGGCCGCGATTTTCAGGAATTCAAGTCGCGGACATGCCGAAGGCCGATGGTTCTCATTTTTATGCCTGGCTGAATTTCATACTTTGGGCAAAACCATCACGCTTCGCGCGAACCGCAAAGTTCGTGGCGAGTTCGAGAAATGCTATCTCCTAGGAGGGGGAGGCGCTCGACGTAACCGCTGCATTGCGACGACGCCAATCGGCTAACGCAACATGTCCGGCGGCCAGCAGTTCCAGCGACGTCGGCTCCGCCGCACGCACGGCGTGAGCATTCTCCGGTCCAACGGAGTGCATCTCGCTCGAAGGGGGAAACACCGCTCCTTCCCCCGATCCCGCGATGATCGGCTTGTTCGGGACCGTCTCGTACGCCCAGCCACACAAGGTCGCATTGGGGCCAAATGTCCCGACGGTGACGCTGCGGAAGCCAATCCAGCCGAAATGCACTTGTCCGTTGATCACAAACCGTGCTCCCAGAAAACGCTGAGTGGTGTCTGCAAAAGACCCTCGACGAAAGGTGCGGCAACTCTGTGTATAAAAATTAGCTGCCATGAGCCCACTTCCCTTAAAAATCACACCACGCCCGATCTTTCTTCCGTTTATGAGCGCCGCCAAATAGCCGTTGTTCGGCCCCTCCTCGAGGCCATTTGATGGATTCGCTCCCTCCGCATACATCGAGGCGCCACCCGAACATCCTGGCGGCAGGGCGCCACGCGCAAACTGGTTTTGCGCATGCCCGAAGTTGTCTTCGCGCACGCCTAAGACAAAATCAGTGACGCCGTCGTTGTTCAAATCAATTTCCAATTTCTCACTGGAGTTCACGGTCGCATTGCTTGGCGTGAAGACCACTTTGACTTGCGCCGCGCCGGACACGCCCGCGAGCGCTGCTCCCGCGGCGAGCACGTAAAGCAGCATGCGCCGCTCGAGCACTTCGTCCAGCAGACTGGGACGTTGCCGTTTCGCCTTCTTGCTCTCTCGAATTTTTGTGTTCATCGCATCCTCCGGCGCGGGCGGTGGAAGGACCTGCGGCCGCCCGATGCAGCATACGTTAGCAGCGCGCCGGGCCGCATTCAAGGAAATTGTGATCTGAATGGCCGTCCTGGGAACATGCCAGGGAATGATAGATTCCGACGGGAGGCAATCCGCCGCGCACCCGCGCTTTAGGCCGCTTGTGCGCCGGCCGGTAACCGAGGATAATAATCGTCAACGAATTGAGACCCAAGGCGTCTATACTTAAGCGATAGCCATGACCAAACAACGCATCCTGATTGTGCTCATTGTCGCCATAGTCCTAACCGGATTCTGCCTATGGTTCCCGGCCGCGCGAATGGCTGCGCGTCCCGCTGTCATGGGCGCGAAGTCCGCCAAGTCAGCAAAAGTTGACAGCCAGCTACGCGATGATTCCGGCGCGCCGCCCGTTCGTTTCGTCCGCGATCCCGAAGCCGTCCCGCCGTTTCTCATCAATGATTTGGATGGCAACGCCATCACTCCCGCCAACTGGGAAGGCAAAGTAACTTTCATCGAATTCTGGGCCACGTGGTGCGGGCCGTGCCGCGAGGAAATTCCCGAGCTCATTCAGTTGCAGAAGAAATATCCCACTCAGCTTCAGATCATCGGTTTCTCGGTGGACGAGGCTCCGGCATCGCAGGTGAAGCGTTTCGCGGTGCAGCAGGGAATCAACTACCCAATCGCCATGGCCACTCCAGCGATTTTGAACAGCTTTGGAGGCATTCCCGCGCTACCCACCATTTTTGTGGTTAGCCCCAAAGTCCGTATCGTCCAAAAGCATGTTGGCGTCTATTCCACTGCGGTCTACGATCAGGAAATTCGCGCCCTGCTGGGAATGCAGGTGGACGCGCCCATCGAAACTTTCGTTGACCAGGGCCAGATTTTCCTCAAGAATGCCACGAACGCCCAGGAGCTGCCTGACGTGGATCTCACTGGCCTCACGCCGGAGCAGAAAAAAGTCGCCCTCAAGCGCATGAACGCTGAGGATTGCGATTGCGGCTGCCGTCTCACGCTCGCCCAGTGCCGCATCAACGACACCACTTGCCCCATCAGCAAGAAGCTCGCCGCCGAAGTCGTGAAGCAAGTTCGCGCCGGCCAAAACGCCCCGCTGAATTCGTCCCCGCCTCCCCTGCTGCAGCGGCCATCTCCGCCCTCTGACGAGCAACCCATCACCTAGGATTTTCAGCTTGGGTGTTGCCTGCCCAACGATAGTCTTTCAGGGGGTCGGAGCTTCAGCTCCGACACAAAAGGCTAAAGAGTCACGGGCTTTAGCCTTTGAAGTACAGCTCGGGTTGTCACTGGGGTGCCGCATTCTTCGCGGCGTTAACACGAAGTATGCGGCCTAACGCGACCAGCACCCGCCCCTCGCCGCAGACAAAAATTCGACCGCGTGTTCCGCTTCTACCTGCTCCGGCGTCAGCGTCCGCTATTTGCCGTGCGATTCCGCATATTCGCGGGCTTGCTGGAGTTCGTCCTTCGCTTGATGAATCAGATCCATGGCTTTTGCTTTGTGCTCGCCGTAATCATAGTTGGCTTTCTCGAGAGCATCCTGCGCCATGTTCAGGTGCTGGTACGCTTCACGCAATCCCGGAAACTGCGTCTGCAGTCTCCCTTGTGGCGGCGGAGCTACCGCGCCTGACTCCTGCGCCGGCAATCCTGCGGGCACCGTCAGCGCGCACGCCAGCCCTGCAATCGCCAAAAACACATTCATTTTGTGATTCATAAAAATCCCCTTTTTCCGTTGGATGTAATCACACGGACGACTACGATTTTCGCTGGACATTCCTATGAACCCCGCCGCCACCCAAAGGTTGCACGCCCCGCCGCTCTTTGGTGATGATGGACTTGTAAATCCGTCCACTCGTCCCATTGTGATCGCGCGTCAGCCGCGCATTCGTGAACCGCTCGTAGTGGCCCAGGTCGAGGTCGGTCCGCGCCGTCATCCGTCACCTACACTTCGCCGTGCTGATAGGGAGACATCGTGCCGCGATCAACGTTCAGGTAGGGATCGCAATTCTGGAGGATAACTCTCAGCCCGCGGCTCTCAAGCAGGCATCCGATGGATGCCGCCGCCACGCCTTTGCCGAGAGAAGTTATCGTCGCCCCTGCCGGTTCTGTCAATTCACTCGATCTGGGTGTCTCTTTCTCCTGGCAAAATGCGGCTTTACCGTGCAATTCTGGAAATTCTTTGCAGAGGCTTTTAAGGATGTCGGGAGTGTGCGCCTCAACAACGTCTTGGCCAGCTTTTAGAGTGTCTGCCATAATGTCGCTGGCGACGGCGTTGAAATGCTGGCCAGCCGGACTCTCGTAAAACCGAAGCGATGCCTGAACGTCCTCATCGGTTAAATACTTAGCGTAGATGTCTGCGAGGCGGTCCAACATCTCCTGCGACTGAGCGAGCTCCACCAATCTCTGTATGTAAAGATCAGCGATCTTATCGCGATGAGGAGTTTCTGGCACTCTGTCAGGAGAAGAGATCGAATCGATTCGGCCATAGACTCGGTGCTCTTTTTTATCCTCTCCTTCACGCCAATTAGAACCATCAGCCGCTCGATGTCCGCTCTCAAGCTGGAATTGACCGCCGCAGCGTTCTGTGCGCCACCGGCAGCATCATTCAAGGGCGGAACTTGCGCCGGCTTCCCATGCAGGTTAAATACAACGCTAATTGTCGTATCAACAGTGACAGGTTTGCCGGCTATGAGTGTCGTTTGATACTTCCATTGCTTCGCGGCATCCAGCGCTGCCTGCGTCAATTCCGATGGACCAGAAACCACCGTGAGATCGTGCAACGCGCCATCCTCCTCAATCTTGGCGTGCAACACCACAGTTCCCTCAACACCGGCTTTTTTGGCTGCGTCTGGGTATTTGGGGTTAACCATGTGCAGAATTTTGGCAGGCTGTACGTTAGCGCCGATCTGCGGCGGCTGAAGGCTAGGCCCGGGCACCTGCATTGATCTCGCCATTGGCGCGCCGATGCCAATCAGTGCCAAGGCCGCGCACGTCGCCCACTGTCGCACTCCGAAAAGTCGGCACAGTCTTATCCATCGCATTGACCCGATCCCCCCAGCACACGCACGGATGAATTTATGCGAGCGCTTAAGCGGGTGACACGTTACACCTATTTATCACTGCGCACAACGCCCTATCAAGGACTGGTAAACAATTTAGAACAGTAGACAAGACAGAAATAGTTCGCGGCCCGCGGCTCTCGAGCAGGCATCCGATGGATGCCGCCGCCACGCCCTTGCCGAGAGAAGAAACCCCGCCGCCCGTCACAAAAATATATTTCGGGCGTGTGTTCAAGTTCAGTCGCTTGCCTCGCTCAGCTTCACATGCCGCAGGTTCGTACGCCGCATTATGCCCGCCGCCGATTCTGTCAATTCATCGATTCAGCTGCTTGCGCCCGGCCCAATGAGCTGCGACGGGACTCCGTGCCATGGCTGGTGCAGTTCAATCGTCGGCGGCACCAGTGGCGAAACCAAATACGCCACCGCAAATCCACAGAATATGGTGGACAACTCGAATTTGAACGGCTCCCGGACCCCCAATAGCCACGTTATCCACGCTCCAGCGATAAAATATAATACGGCAAGCCATTTTGGCGAATCTTTTCGTAATTCCAGCGATACACCACATTTCTTGCAGTCGAATGGATACGTAAAGTGCAGTTCGGTGCGGTCAATTTCCCCGGCACATGCCGGACACCGGTATATGCCTCGATGAATCAACTGAAATGTCAGCGCAGAAACTTCCGGTGGGCGAAAAGAAACACCCTGCGACGATTTGCATATTTCAATCGTCGGCGGCACAAACGGAGAAACCAGATATCCCAAGGTCACGGCGCAAAACACAGTCGAGAACAAGAACATATCAGAATGTCTTACGCCGAGCAGCCAGGTAATGCCTGCACCCGCCGCAACATAGAACACAATTGCCCAACGGGGCAGATCCCTGTCGAGGTCGAGCGAAATGCCGCAGTGCTTGCAATCGAAAGAATGCGCAAAATGCAAATCGCTCCTGTCAATTTCCCCACCACATTTGGGACACCGATATATTCCGCGATGGATCAACTGAAAGGTCAGCGCAGGAACCTCGGGAAAAACAGGGGACGGAGTTTCTACCACCGGACTCGCCGCTGTGACAGCCGCGGCCGCCTGCGCCATTCTTCGCCGAACCTTGAAAAGGTCGGGATAAATGTGCAATACGATGCCTAAAACACCGGCATAGAAAATCTCTGCGAGACTAATCGACAACCAGCACATCTTCATCGTAAAAAGATCTGTACGCATCAAATCGTGCTGGCCTGGCCAATACCACCAAAACAGTGTACCGCCCACGCCCAACTGCAACATCAGGAGCGAAGCCCAAGTGATCCAAAAGGCCGCACTTTTGAGATGGTGGTAGTACAGGCAAATTACTGCGGCAAACATTAGAACGGTGTAAAGCGCGAACTCAATGCCGGGGACAGTCCATTGGCCCAATACGTAGATCGCTCTAATGCCAATACCGGTGGTATAGAGCAAGTAAATCGCCCAGCCCCATTTGCGAACGCGTTTTCTTGTCGCTCGGGTCATCGCCTGGTCAGAATAATTATCCTCTAATATATGCCCCATTGGCTAGACGACTCGGTCGTATACGTAGCGACCGCGTCAAGTCCTCTACATCCGAACTGCCAAAGATTCACTTCAGCATCGGTTGCAATTTTCACGCGGCGGGCTACGATAAGTTGTGGCTATGGGTTCCAACTGTGACTACAAAAGGCCGGTCCGCACGCAATCAGGCGAACTTTGTTCCGCGCGCTCGGGAACAGCGGTCCATTTCTACGAGCGAGCCGCCACAATCCCCGAAAATTCGACGGCATTTCAGCCAGTCGCGGAGGAATCTAAGGTAATACCCGAAGCACAAAAAAGAGGGCCGCATTCCACGATTTCCAGCCGGGACAAAAGAGTTTTTACCCGGGACACGCGAACGAGTAGAAATTCGCGCAACTTGCATGGAATCAATCACATCACACTTCTCAGGGTGGGACAAAATCGCATGTTCTCAAAATGCCCTACTTTGGTGCATTCAATAGTTGAAGTAATACTTTAAGTATTCGTCTTCGGGGAGATGGCCGGCTTTTCGGCCCGGATTTTGTGGTAAATCAGACACGGAACAGCACTTCTTCGCGGTTAAAGAGCACAATCGTCACGGCGAGGGCCACCGCGGCATACACGCATGACATCCCAAAAATCATCGTGATGTATCCCCAGTGGTACGTCCCCGAGACCAGGTCCTTGCCCACCAGGCTGGTGCCCAGCACGGGAATCATCGCAGTCCGCACATCGAGGTCAATGCCCGGCAGCATCGAGACCACCGCCGGAATCACGATCGCAAACGCCAGCGGAGTTTTGTATGTGTCCGCTTCGCGAAAACTTTTTGCGAAAAGCGACACGGCCAGCAGCAGCGCCGAGAAAAACATGGAAAGCGGCAGCCCCATCAGCAGCACCGCCAGCACCGCGCGCAATCCAATTTGTATGTGCATGGAGGGCTCGCCCGCGCCCGCGCTCAAAAGATTCTGCCCGTAGTAAAACGAAACTCCCATGGACGTCACCGCCAGCACCGCCGACGTGAGCGACGCCGTCAGCACCGTCAAAAATTTCCCCAACACCAGATCCGTCCGCGAAATCGGGCTCGAAAGAATCGTTTCCAGCGTGCCGCGCTCTTTTTCGCCGGCCGTTAAATCCATCGCCGGATACATCGCCCCGGTGAAGCACATAATAATCACCAGGTAGGGAATGAAGCCGCCCAGCGTAGCTCCGGCCACCTTCTCCGGCGGCGCCACATTTTTCTGCTCTACCTTGAAGGGCTCCAGAACCGCAACGGAAATTTGCCGCGCCATCATCCGCTGCTTCACGGTTTCGTCTCTCAGGTCATCGAAGTACTTTTCGAGTTTGTCGGCGGCCAGCGAGGAATTTACATCGCCCTCATAGTAATCAATCGTAATCGTCTGCGCCGCACCGCTTTGCTGCGCCGCATCGAATCCCGGCGGCACCACCACTGCCGCGCGAATTTTTTTGTCCGAAACTTGCGACGTGAAATCCGCCTGCGCCGTCTCGAAACGAAATTCCTCCGCCGAATGCAGTTTCGCCATCAGTCGCGGCGAATCTTCTCCACCCGCCACCATCACCGTGGGGACTTCCTTTTTCGCATTCCCCATCAGCGAACTCGCCAGCGATCCGATACCCAGCACCATCACGGGAAACAGCAGCAGCGGCACCACCACCATGGAAATGATGGTGCGGCGGTCGCGGAGCATTTCCGTCAACTCTTTGCGGTAGACCACTCGGATTTCGCGCGCGCTCATCGTTCGCCTCCCACCACGTTGACGAAAATATCTTCCAAATCATTTTGTCCATGCCGCGAGCGCAACTCCTCGAGTGTGCCCTCGGTCAGCAGCCGCCCGCCGTGGATAATGCCGATGCGGTCGCAGAGTTTTTCCACTTCGCGCATCACGTGCGTCGAGAAAAGCACCGTCTTGCCGCGGTCGCGGCAATCGCGGATAAACCGGACGATGGATCGCGAAGTCATCACGTCCAGCCCGATGGTGGGCTCGTCGAATATCATCACTTCGGGATCGTGCACCAGCGTTCGCGCGATGGAAACTTTCTGTTTCTGCCCGGTGGAAAGTTTGTCGCAGGCGCGTCCGCTGAATTCGTTCATCTCCAGCGCCGCGAAAAGATTGTCGACCGAGAGTTTCAGCGCGTCTTCGTCGAGGCCGTTGAGCCGCCCGAAGTATTCAACCATCTCACGTGCCGTCAGCCGCGCGTAAAGTGCCGTGGCCGTGGAAAGGAATCCCACGCGCGCGCGAACTTTCGCCGGATCATCCACGATGTCGAACCCGGCCACCGTGGCCGTGCCCGACGTTACCTGCAAAATCGTCGCCAACATGCGCAGCGTGGTGGTTTTTCCCGCGCCGTTCGCTCCCAGCAAGCCGTAAATGGCGCCGGCTTCGCAGCGGAAGCTCACGCCGCGTACCGCTTCCACGCTGTCGCGCTTCCGCGACCCTGGAAACACCTTCCGCAATTCCCGCGCGTCAATCATTGTAGGTTTCCAAGTTTGTTCCCAGCCTCGCGTGATGCAGTGGTCGCCCGTGGCCCTAAGTACGCATCGCCAAAATAAATCATTTCAGTCCCGCAGAAGAATTTGTGATCTCTTACTCGCCAATTACCTTCAGGCTTACACGCTTTGGCCGCAGCCCGTCCAGCTCCACGAAAATTACGAATTGGCCCGGCCCCAAATCCACACGCGCGTTGGTGAAAGGCACAATCACCTGGTGATGCAGCAGCAGCGATTGCAAATGGATTCCGGCATTGCTCTCAAACTTGGGATCATTGTGTTTATATTGACTTCCCGTGGGCGCGAGCTTGGTAATCCACTGCTCGATGTCCTCGATCAGTCCCGGCTCTTCATCGCTGACGATGACGCCGCAATTGGAGTGCAGCGCCGTCACCACGATGATTCCATCGTGGAATCCGCTCTTCTCGAGCGCCCCTTTCACCTGCGCGGTAATGCTGATGCACTCCCGCACGACGGCGGTCTGCAATGTGATGGTTTCGCTGTAAATTACCATTGGTTTCCTTCCCCGAGTATCTTCCGGCGTGAAAAAAGTGAGCGTTCTGAAAATGCGCGGAAAGATTTGCGCGAGAATGTCCGTGTCCCCGCCCGCCTAAACCTATATGCGAACATCAACCCTTGTGGCAGACGGAGCATTGCTTGGTGGCATAATCGCCGGCCGGCACCGAAAACATGTTGTTGCACTGAATGCACACGCGATGAATCATGGGGCCTTGCTCCCCGCTGGAGTGGCCATGCGCCGGTTGCGGCTCCTGCGCATGAGCCGGACTTGCCGCCGATTGCGCCGCTGTGGGCTTTGTATCTTCGCTCATGCGCGAAATTGTAGCATAGCGCTCCGCTGGCGCGCCTCCCCGGCGTGTTTAGTCGGCATCATTTCCCTCACTGTCATTATTGAAAGATGCCCACATTCCAGAGCTGTCCCTATCTATCCATACTCCGGACGGGCCGCCGACAATCAGTTGAAATTTGAGGAAATGGGAATCTTTGAAAATGTCTCGATAGGTGAAATAGCCATTTATGGAATAAACGAGGTCTTGGCCTTTTTCAGAGAGCTTGGCGAGCAAGTACTCTCGATCTCCTTTATCGTGGCGACCGATGTGGGAGAGAATATGTAGCGCGAGTCCAGCCCCAATGACGCTTTGGGACTGTCTCAGTTCACTTGGAGGAACGCCGGGTTCTTTAATGGGGTAAAGGGAAAATCTGGGGAAGTGGGCTCCCCGAACGTCGTAAGCTGGCGTTTGTCCACAATTTGCCAATTCCATCTTGGCCTCTACCGCCCCATCTTCATGGAAGAACAGCCTAGCGTTCCGCACCACCATGTAGGCGCGAAGCTGCTTCTTCGCTACGAACTCAGCAAGAGCAACACTCTTTTTGGTTGCAATAGCTTGTTTCTTAATGAAATGAGTTTGGGTTTGAAGGCTTTTCAGGGTTCCGAGGGCGACACGAATGCCACAAATAGCTACCATTGCCAAAATCCAATTCGACCATATGGGCGGCCAGAACCATTCTGGATGGAGATTTCTGTGTTTGTCATGGGCGCTTTGCTGTTCTTTGCCGGAGTTGAGGTCAAATGGAAGTATGGGGTTGATGATTGTGGAAGGATAAAAAGAGGCGGAGGCCGTATTTTTAGCTGGTGCGCTTATTTGTTGATGCTCTCGGGCATTGCGCTCATGGGGAGATATGCCTTGACCGAAGGCCAGCAGGATGACGAAGACGAAGGCTGTTTTCATAACTCCGAAAATGTACCACGGCCGCCCCAGCATGAATGGCGCGCGGACCGGCGTTCATGCATTTGTTTTTGGAATGACGACCACGGGCATGCGGCTCAGTTTTGCGAAGACGCGGCCGCGTCGGCGCACCGGCCACCATTCGTATAGATAAATTTCCATCGGCCGCCACATTGCCACCCAGCCGGCAATCGCCAGACTCTGCCGCGCGACGTCGGCCCAGGTGCCTGCATCGCCTCGCAGCAGCATATGGCTTGCAACCAGGCAGGCGGAAAGAAACACCACGCCGACGAACAGGCTGTCGCGGCCCTGCTTCATCAGCCGCCGGAATTCCAGTTGATTCAGATTGGCGCGACGTGCGAAGTGATTATGCACCGCGTCCTTGATTAATTCTTCGGGATCGTCTTCAGGCCACTGTTCCAGATAAATGCTTAGCGTCACGGGTGCATCCGGCGAAAATTCCTGCGCCCAACTCACGATGAACTCCTCGGCATCGTCGTCGAGGTCCTTATCCACGAAAGGAGAAGGGTCCATGGAATTGAAAAGCTGATTGACATCGTGCAGTTTTACATTAATTTCATGCGGACGGTGCGCGGCCGCAACTCTCGGGAGCAACCTGCGCAGCAGGGAACGCCGCGGAGGATTTATTTTCGCGTGCGGCAAAGTTCCCGCCGCTTGCGCGAAACGCGTCTCCTTGTTGTTTATGAGCGCCATCTTGTTCTCGCGCTCCGCATCATAGTCCCCGCGCGGCTTCGGCGTGAGCGCTTTTGTGAATGCCGCCGCGGGCAGCGGTGCAATCTCAGCCTTCTTTCGTAGAATCCTCCGTGGCGGGTGGGTCGCCAAGATGCTTTTCTGCGTCGCGCTCCGTCCTTCGCAATTGTTCAATTTGGGCTTCTTCCGCGGCGCGGAGATCCTCGATCTCCCGGCCCATTTCTTTCCATAGCTCATAGCGTTCACGGAAGGATTTCCCCGCCGCATCCTGCTTCCCTTTGCCGCGCAGCGCCCGCTCCTGCACGCTTTCCTTTTCTCGCAGTCCGCGCGCTTCTGTGCGCTGTTTGGCGCGCATCTGTGTTTCCTTTCCCAATTCCTCTTCAATTTGATCGTGTAGATTGTGGTTGCTGGTCACCACGTCGACGAGCGTGCTGGCCGTCCACGCAAATGTGAACAATCCGGAAATCGCGATCACCGGGCAGATGGCACGCCACTCCTCCGCCACGGCCACTTTGCCGTAACCCAGCGTCGTGTAACTATTCGCCGTAAAGTAAAACGAATCGCCGAAGTTCGGCACCAGCCCCAGCTTCCACAAACCGACCGCCCAAAAAGCAATTTCGACGATATGCAACGAGAGCATCCAGAAAACCGCGATCCCAAAGGCCAGCGAGACGCTGAACGGATGCGGACGCCGGGCCAGGATTCTTTTTTCGCAGCGCTTGTAATGCCGCACGACGTGGTGCAACCCCGTGCCGTGAAAGACCGTAATGATGACCAGCATCACAGCGCCCACGCCGAGCGCTACAAGCCGGACCATGCCGGGAGAAAGTTGGGGAATCATTGCTTTGCCACCTCCGCGCAGCCGTCTTCGTACAATGCTAAGGCGGCGCGTTGGCGGCGGTCGTCGGTGGAGACCCATTTGAAGTGCGACGCCGTCTTCATGAAGTTCTCCACATTCAAGTCCGTTTCCTTCAGGAAGGGCATTCTACGACGAATTTGCCAGACAGTGAATGTTTGACGGGCCCACTCTTTCGACGGCATCACCCCGGCAACCAGGACACATGTAGACTGTTATGCGCAAAACAGCTGCGCGCGCGGTAGGCAAGGCGGAATGGCTCTGCTACAATGCCCGGAGTTTGCCGGGGGGCAAACGTCACGCTGGAAAGGAATGGCTGCCGCCACGAAGATTTTCACTAAAAAATGGATCACTCTGGCCGCGGGGGCTGTTTTCTTGGTGCTGGTACTGCTTCTGCTGGCGGGCCGTGATCAGATTCCCCAGGCGCGCGCGGTACGTGTGGTCCGCCAGGACCTTGCCGCCACGATCAGCAGCAATGGAAAAGTGGAACCCATCGAGCCGTTCGTGCTGCGCGCCCAGTTTCCCACATTTGTAGAGCGCGTGTACGCCACCGAAGGCCAGACGGTGAAGCTCGGCGAGCCTATTCTCATGCTTGACTCCGCCGATGTGCGTGCCCAGCTTGCTCAGGCTCGCGCCGACCTTGTCTCCGCGGAACAGGATTTGCGCTCCGCCACCGCCGGAGGACCGCCGGACCAACTGACGCAGCTCAGCGGAGACATCCGCAAAGCGGAAATTGACGTCCAAAACTATGAACGCATGCAGGATTCGCTGCAACAACTGGTGAAGCAACACGCCGCCACGCAGGACGAGTTGGCGCTGAACCAGGCGGCGCTGTCGCGCGCGCAGGCCACGGTGGCTACCCTGCAGCGGCGCAAGGGCGATGTGGCGGCGCGTGCCGGGACCGATGCCCAGCGCGGAGAACTTCGCGTCCAGCAGTCCCGGGCGCTGATTGCTTCGCTGGAAGAAAAAGTGCAATCCACGGTGGTGAATTCGCCGGTCACGGGCACGCTGTATTCACTGCCCGTGCACCTCCATGACTACGTGCTGGTGGGCGAGATTTTGGCGCAAGCCGCCGACCTTCGCCGCATTCGCGTGCGTGCTTTTGTGGACGAGCCTGACCTCGGCTGGCTGGCTGCGGGCCAAAGCGTCGAAATCACCTGGGACGCCATGCCCGGCCACGTTTGGAAGGGAGTTACCGAACAAACGCCTCGCGAAGTGGTGGCCCACGGCAACCGCAGTGTGGGAGAGGTTCTCTGCACAGTTGATAATTCCAAGCTGGAATTGATTCCCAATGTGAATGTAAATGTTCGGATTGTGGTGCGGCAAAGCAGCAATGCGCTGGTGGCGCCGCGCTCCGCGGTGCGTACAATTAACGGCAAACATCTGGTCTATGTGGTGGCGGACGGAAAGCTTCATCCACGAGACATTCAAGTCGGAATATCGGATGCCACGCATTACGAGGTCCTGTCGGGTCTGCAGGAGGGCGATGAGGTGATCCTTCCCGGCGATCTGGCGATTCGCGACGGGATGTCCGTGCGAGTCACGGAGGCGCAGCTTCCGGAATGAAATTCGCGCGTCGAAGAAGATGGACAGGCTTTGCCGCCCTGGTGATTTCGGTTGCGGTGGCGTTTGCAATGCCGGCACGCGCGCAGGAATCATTTGTCAGCGCGGCGCAGCTGCAATTTAAAGCCGGCAACTATACCGGCGCCGTCAATACGCTGCAATCCGGCATGGGGCAAAAATCCCAAAATGCCGAGGCCTATTTCTGGCTTTGTCGCGCTTACTATGAGCTGCGCGAATTCGATAATGCCATCCCCAATTGCGAGCAGGCCGTGCAATATGCTTCGCAGAATTCGGATTATCACATGTGGCTGGGCAGGGCTTATGGCGAGAAAGCCGAGCGAGAGAGTAGCTTCCTGCTGGCCCGCAAGGTGAAAAAAGAATTCGAAGAGGCGGTGCGGCTGAACCCCCGCAACATTCCCGCGCGCCGCAACCTGGCGGAGTTTTACGCCCAGGCTCCCTGGATTGTCGGCGGCAGCAAGGATGGAGCCAAGCAGCAGGTGGACGCCGTGGCTGCGCTCGATCCGGTACAAGGGCATTTGGCGAGGGCGCAATTTTGGCTGGACCAGAAACGGCCGGATTTGGCCGACGGCGAGTACCGGCAAGCGCTGGCGGCCAAGCCCGCGGACCCCTCTGCATATTATGAGGCCGCCGATTTTTACGCCGCGCAGGGTCGCGCTCAGGAGATGAAATCCGCCGTTGACTCAGCCGCCGGACGGTCGAATGATTCGCGGCTTATGTTTTATCGCGGCGTAGAGTCTTTTTTCGCCCAGGCGACGGCGCAGGCGGAGCAGAGCCTGAAGTCCTATCTCGCGTCCACTCCCGATCGCAGCGAATGGCCCTCGCATGCCGCGGCGCGCGAATGGCTGGGGCGCCTGTACGAAGCGGAAGGGAAGCGCACCGAAGCCGCCGAAGAGTACCGCGCGGCTTTGCAGCTTGAGCCGAAGCGCACGTCCGCCAGCGACCGGCTGAAAAAATTGGAGCAGGGCGCGAAATAGGCATCGCTGAGCCCGTTGCCATCGCGCGACTCGCGAGCGGTCAGATGCTGCGCGGGCAAGCAAACGGAAGACAGCGAATATCGTAGCGGACATGCTCGATGATTTCCAGCGAGACATTCACGGTTGCGGTGCAGGCGCTACGCGCCAACAAAATGCGCGCGGGGCTTACCATGCTCGGCGTAGTGATCGGCAGCGCGTCAATCGTACTGGTGGTGACGGTGGCGCTGGCGAGCCGCACGTACATCATTGCCCAGATCGAAGCAGTCGGCGCGAATATTGTTTATGCGGAGACAGTCCGCAGCGGCGCTACCCAACCAATGACGTTGGGCGATGAAATCAGCCAGGCGGACATGGCTGCGGTGAAGGCCAGCATTCCGGAAGTTGTGCAGGTGGCTGGAACGCACGATATTAATGCCACGGTTGTGGCCGGAGGCCTGGAGCATCCTGTCAGTCTGGTGGGTGTCACGGAAGGCTTCCAGCAGATTCGCAACCTGGTGATTGTGCGTGGCCGCTATTTTGATCAGGACGATATGAATGCGGAGAGCAAGGTCTGCCTGATCACGCAGGACCTGCAGCGGATTGTTTTTCCCTCCGAGGACCCGGTGGGGAAAACCATTCGGGTCGGCGAACTTAGTTTTACCGTAATCGGCGTTTTTCGCGAGCGTGTCGCCACCTTTGGGCAAACGGAAATTACGCTGGATTCCGTCATCGTGCCGTTTTCCCTGGTGAAATACTACACAGGCGAGGAATACATCAGAACGTTGTACGCTCAAGCCGACAGCTCCGAGCATGTCCCGGCAGTAACGCGGGAGGTGGCTGAGGTCCTCAGGAGCCGGCATCGCCCCGAGGCTGTTTATCGCGCGCAGAATTTGTCGTCGATTCTGGAAACCGCACGGCGCATTTCCACTTCGCTGATGATTGTTCTGATTCTGATCGCCCTGATCGCGCTGACCGTCAGCGGCATCGGCATCATGAACATTATGCTGGTGACGGTGACGGAGCGCACGCATGAAATCGGCATCCGCAAGGCCGTGGGCGCGCCCCGCGTTGCAATTCTTCAGCAGTTTCTGATGGAGGCCACGCTGATCAGCGGCATTGGAGCGCTCATCGGCATCGGCATCGGCGTGGGCATCCCCGTGCTGGTTAGCACGCTGCTTAGTGTGCTGCCCGATGTCGGCGAGGTGCGCATTCCCATATCCTGGACTTCGGTGATTGTGGCGTTCGTAATTTCCACGGCCACCGGCCTGCTGTTCGGATATTTACCCGCCAGTCGCGCTGCCGCGCTTCATCCCACGGAGTCGTTGCGCTATGAGTAAGTCAATGGTCACGGGACTTTTGCGAATGGCGTTCTGCGCGGGATTGCTGATTGTGTCATGCGCCGATCTCGCGCGAGCCCAGGAGCCTCGGAAACTGAGTTTGAAGGAGACAGTGACGCTGGCGGTGCGGAACAGCCGAGACGTTGCACTGGCTAGCGCACAATATACCGTCGCCAAGGCCGCTGTCGGCGTGGACCGTTCTGTCTTTCGCCCCAATCTGTATACCGGCTCGGGAGCGGCTTATACGTATGGTTTTCCGACCACGCCGGGAGGTGGGCCGCCTGCGCTGTTCAATCTCAGCTACACGGAGTCCATCTACAACGCTCCCGCGCGCGGCGAGACACGCGCCGCGGAAGACCGCGCCGAGGGCAAGCGCTTCGATATGGAAAAGACGCGCGACATGGTGATGGTCAATGCCGCTTGCGATTACCTGGAGCTGGCCAAAATCCGCCATTCGCTCGACCTGCTGCGCACCGAGCAGTCCAGCGAACAGCAAATTCGCGACGTTACCCAAGAACGCGTTGCATCTGGTTTCGAGCTGCCCGTGGAATCCACGCGCGCGGACCTGGCTCTCGCGCGCATCAACCAGCGCATGATTCAACTCGAGGGCCGCGAGGACGCGCTGTCTGATGCGTTGCATGACGCCACGGGAATCCCGTCCAGCCAGCCGATTGCTGTTTCACCGGAGGATTTGCCGGCGGCTACCGAAATTTCCTCGGAAGATGCTGTTAGTCAGGCGATTCAATACAGTCCCGACGTGAAGCAGGCGCAAACCGAGCGCGACGCGCAAACGGATATTTTAAGAGGAGATCGCGGCGGTTACTGGCCCACGGTGGATTTGGTGGGCACGTACAATCTCCTGAGCCGCATCAACAATTACGCGCAGTATTACAATTTTTTCCAGCGCAACAATGTGAACGTGGGCATCCAGCTTACAATTCCGATCTTCAGCGCGCGGGCGCATGCCATTGTCCATTGGGACACCACTCAATTGGCCGCTGCAAATCTGGCTCAAGCCGCCAAACGCACCGCAGTGGGACGTGACGCGAAGCAACGCATTCGTGAAGTCCGCGAAGCGAATGCCGCGCGGGAGGTGGCGCGCCTCGATTTGAAATTGACGCAGGAAGATTTGGGCAACGCTCAGAGCCGCTATGACCAGGGTCATGCCACGATTCGCGACCTCGAACAGGCCCGCGTGGACGAGAATGAGAAATGGCTGGCGTTTCTGGATAGCGACTTCGCCAGCCAGAAAGCCCAGTTGTCGCTGTGGCAATCCACCGGCGAACTGGCCCAGCACCTGCAGTAGGGACGCCCGAACGACGCCTAACGCCGGAGTTCTCAAACGCAGCAATGCAACCTAACCAACCACCGCCGATGACGCTGCGGCGTCCAGCGCGGGTGGCTTGGCGCCCTTGATGACGAGCCACAGCATGAGCGCTAACTCCCCCAAGAAAGCGGGTTGGGAGATACTAAACACCTTGTCCTGATATTGCGGCAACAGCAATCCCGTCACGCTCAAGGCCACGTAGGCGAAGCCGGCTATGGCCAGCCAGACCGCTAGAAATCGAGGCAGGAAGCGCGACCGGTACACCAGAATCGCCAGCGGAAAAAGCCATACGCCCCAAAGAATCTCCGCGGCAGTGTATTGATGGTCGTGCAGGCGAAGGAGCAGCATGACGAGCGCGTCACGCTGAGGTTTGTCGAATACGGACAAGAAACCGGCGCTATGCACGATCATTAGCGCGCCGGCATCAGTCACGACGTTAACGAAGTAAAGGAGCGCCGGCATCACACCGCCCAGGATTACTACCAGCACGGCGAGATACTGGTCTACTCCTCTGAACAGCCGATAAAACGCCAGCACCAGGAAAATCAGCATGACCCCGCAAACCAGGTCGCCGACCATACCGAAACGGAAAAGCATCTCGTGAGCGGCGATGTTGTTGACCGTCGCGGCCGCATTCTCAGGCACGAACAGTTTGCTGGGAATATATATAAGGCGCAGTGGGCCGATAACGATGAGGAGCAGATACCAGAATCCGGCGACTCTCCCGGGATTGTGGGTTGGGCTCATGACGCTCCTTTGTCGCAAGGTCCCCAGCATACTCGTGAGACGCAAATCAGCATACTACGCGCCTTCGTAATGTTTGAGCGCGGCGGGACGAATCAGGTTAGAATGTAGTTGTTACCCGAAGTGTGCCTTGGCTTGTGCGATTTCGGGTGAAGGGAGGGGTCCGCGCAATGCCGTCTGTGATGAAAACGCTGCTGTTGAATCCGCCGAGCTTTGAGAAGTTCGATGGCGGCGCTGGTTCTCGCTGGCCGGCGACGCGAGAGATTGAATCCTACTGGTTTCCCGTTTGGCTCACCTATCCCGCTGGAATGCTCGAGGGCAGCCGCGTGGTGGATGCCGGCCCTCATAAGGTTACCGTGGCGGATAGTGTGCGCATCGCCTCCGAATACGAGTTTGTCGTCTTCTTTACGTCCACAGTGGGATTTCACAGTGATTTGCGCATTGCTCGCCTGATGAAGGAAGCCAAGCCTTCGCTGAAGATCGCGTTTGTGGGGCCGCCGGTGCAGATACAACCCGCCGAAAGTCTGACGGCCGGGCCGGATATTGACTTCATCGTGCGCGGCGAATTCGATCACGCCGTCGTCGAGTATGCACAGGGAAAGCCGTTGGCTGAAATCGCCAATGCCAGCTACATCGTGGATGGCAAGGTGGTTCACAATCCGATGCGGCCAGTGCTGCAAACGGCCGAATTGGACGCGTTGCCCATGGCATCGGAGATCTACAAGCGCGACCTGAAAATCGAAAACTACAACGTGCCCTTTCTATTGCATCCGTATGTGTCTTTTTACAGCTCGCGCGGCTGCCCGGCGTTGTGCACCTTCTGTTTGTGGCCCCAGACTCTTTCGGGGCATGCCTGGCGCGTGCGCTCCAATGAGAGTGTGGCGCGCGAATTTCGCTATGTGAAGGAAAATTTTCCGCAGGCCAAGGAAGTTTTCTTCGACGACGATACATTCAACATTCGCAAGGACCGCGTCATCGGCCTTTCAAAGTTGCTGGCGCCGGTGGGATTGCAATGGTCCTGCACGGCTCGCGTGCACAGCGATTATGAAACGCTCTCGGCCGCTGCCGATGGCGGCGCGCGGCTCTTCATCGTGGGCTTCGAATCCGGCGATCCGCAAATTTTGAAGAACATCAAGAAAGGCGCGACCGTGGAGATGGGCCGCACGTTCGTGAAAAACTGCAAACGCGCGGGCATCAAGGTTCATGGCGACTTCATCATCGGCCTGCCCGGCGAGACGCGCGAAACCATTGAGAAGACGATCCAGTACGCGAAAGAGCTGGATTGCGAAACGATCCAGGTTTCCCTGGCGCATGCTTATCCGGGCACGGAACTCTATACCTTCGCGCAGGGGCAAGGCTTTCTTGCCGGCGAAGCGATTACCGATGACGGTGGCCACCAGTTGCCGCACTTGCAGTATCCGGGGCTTTCACGCGACGAAATGATGAACGCGGTGAACCGTTTCTACGACCGCTACTATTTCCGTCCGCGCGTGGCTTGGCGCATTGTGAAGGAATCGCTGTGGGATGCGAATGACCGCAAACGCCTGACCGAGGAAGCCGTATCGTTTATGAAGCTGCGCGTGGAGCGCTGGAAGTGGGCGCGCCGCGAGCGTAAGAAAAAGCCGCTGATGGCCGTGCCGCCAATGCCGCCGCCCATGGACTCTGCCGGAAAGGTGAGCGCAGCGAGCCAGTCCTGAGCGCATGAAGTCGCGGGGGCTGCACGTTAAGACGGCTGTCTTTCTCGTGCTGATGATTATTTTTGGCCCTTTGGGAGACGTGCTGCTTAGCCGGGCCATGAAGCGGATTGGGGCGGTTTCCAGCTTTCGCCCGGAAGCTCTGGCTGCGACATTTATTCACGTTTTTACGAGCCCGGGCATTTGGCTGGGCATCGGTTGCTTATCTTGCTTTTTTGCCGCTTATTTGCTGGTCCTTTCCTGGGCGGATTACAGCTTTGTCCAGCCGATTTCCGCTATTGGCTATGGCGTGGTGGCTATACTGGGATATTTTTTTCTGGGCGACAAAGTGAGCGGTTTTTGCTGGCTGGGCGTGGCGCTGATCTGCATCGGAGTTTTTCTCGTGGGACAGACGCCGCATAATACACGGGAACAGGCCTGACGTGCGCATCGCTCTGGCTCTCGGCGTGATTGTGGTTTGCGGGACGGTGGGAGAAATGACCGTGTCGCGGGCCATGAAGCGCATCGGCGAAGTGCATGATTTCAGTCCGCGCGGTTTGTTGCGCGTGATGCGCGGCGCTTTTTCGCTGGGTTGGATGTGGGCGGGATTATTCCTGATGGCGCTTTCGTTTTTCGCGCTGTTGGCGCTGCTTTCCTGGCGCAATGTAAGCTTTGTGGTGCCGGCGACGGCGCTTGGCTATGCGGCGGGGGCGGTCGGCGGGCATTACGTGCTGGGTGAGCGCGTCTCCGCGCTGCGTTGGCTAGGAGTGGTGCTGGTGTGCGCGGGCGTCACGCTGGTGCTGATGGGCTAAATGCATAGCGACTTGTGGCATGTGGTGCGCTGGATAATTCTGGTGGGCGCTATTGCGCCGCTGGGTTACTACGCCATGGCGACCATCGCGGCATGGCGATTTTTCCGCCGACCCGTGCCGCCTCGCGATTTCACTCCTCCTGTAAGCATCATCAAGCCCGTCAAGGGGCTTGACCGCGAAGCCTACGAAAACTACGCCAGCTTTTGCCGCCAGGATTACCCTGACTTTGAAATTCTATTCAATGTGCCCGACGAGCAGGACCCCGCTATCCCCATCATCGAGCAGTTGAAAAAAGATTTTCCGGAGCGTCCCATCCGGCTTCTGATCGGGGCGGAAAAATTGGGCACCTGCAATAAGGTTAACAAAATGGTGCGCATGGTTCGCGAGGCGCGCCATGAAATTCTGGTAATCAGCGACAGCGACATTCGTGTAGGTCCCGATTATCTGCGCGCGGTGGCCGCCCCATTTCGCGATGCGGACGTCGGCTGCGTCACCTGCCTTTATCGCGGGCTGACGGATAATTCGCTGGCGTCGCAGCTTGAGGCGTTGGGTAATACGTCCGATTTTGACGCCGGCGTGCTGTCGCGATGGCTGCTGGGCGGCGTGGATTTTGCGTTGGGCGCCACCATGGCCACCACCAAGACGCGCCTGGCGGAAATCGGCGGCTTTGAGGCGCTGGTGGACCACTTCACCGATGACTACGAGCTGGGGCATCGCATTCACGCACGCGGCTATCGCGTGGTGCTGACGAATTTTCCCGTGTTCACCGTTTTTCCCACGCAGACCATGCGGCAGTGCTTTCGCCATCAGGTGCGCTGGAATTTAACCATGCGGCACGCGCAGCCGTGGGGGCATTTCGGGTTGCTGCTGACGCATGGCTTGCCCTGGGCCATTGCCGCTGCACTGGTATCGCCATCGGCAGGCGTCGCCGTGGCATATCTGGCCGCCTATCTTGTTTTCCGGCTGACCATGGCGTGGACGGTGGGCGTATGGGGCGTCAAGGATAGTTTGCTGCGCCGGCGCATGTGGATGGTGCCGCTGCGCGACGCCTTCGCCTTCATTGTCTGGCTCACCAGTTTCTTCACTCGCCGCATCGAATGGCGAGGCGCCGAATTTTATATCCGCAACAAACGCCTGGTCCCCGCCGCCCCTCGCGCCGCCCGCGGCTGACTGTTCATGGCATGGGAGATGGGGTGCACCTCCGTCGCTCGACCTTCAAGGAAAGCGAGAAAGACGCTTACCCGCCGGCGCACTCTTGAAATAGGATTTACCAAGGTAAGCAAGGAATTGCCGCTTTTTAAGTGAATCTGAGGAGCGGTTCGTTCGATCTCAATATAGGTGTGTTCATGTTGAGGAGAATGACCAATGAAACCCAACCGAAAATTGATGCTGGCGGTGGTGATTGGTATCGTAATGGGCATTGCCATGAGCGGTATGGTGATTCGAGCGGAACAAACCAAAACGGCGCCCGGTTACGTGATCGCGGAAGTCGACGTAACGGATTCCGCTAAAATGCAGAAATATGGAGAAAAGGTGCCGGAAACTCTGGCGCCTTTCAATCACCACTATGTCGTTCGCAGTGCCAAGATTCAGACCCTTGAGGGCGATCCCCCAAAAGGCGGGATCGTAATAATCGCTTTTGACAGCGTGGAGAAAGCGAGTGAGTGGTATAACTCCGCAGCCTACGCGGCGATCCGGCCGATCAGGCAAAGTGCGGCAAAGAGTCGTGTGTTTATCGTCGAAGGCGTGGCCCAGCCGTAATGCCGGCGTGTGGCGATTTCGTGGCGCATGCGCTTAGTTGACGAATACCGGTGGGCTGCTAAAATGATTGCAGAGCCGCTCCCACGGCTCGTTTTTTTGCCTGCTGGGAGGTCGTCCAATCGGTAGGACATCAGGCTCTGGATCTGATTATCCTGGTTCGAGTCCAGGCCTCCCAGCCAAACTTCCGCCCGCTGTACGCCACCTGTTGGCAGCCGGCAGGGCCATCATCCTTATAACGAACAAACTCCCCAGTCGTAGCACGCCGGCGGCATCTCGATCTCCAACGCCGAGGAACGATTTTGGGTTCCGGTGCGTAACTCTCCAGAAGGGTGATTGATGGACTCGAAACGCAGCCCTTTAGCTCTGATCCTGGTTGCCGTGGCAGCGTCGGCTGCCGCTCTCTACTTCGGGACTGGGTTGCGCCCGATATGGCTGCTTGCGTGGATCGCTCCGATTCCTGTGCTGCTGCTTGCGCCGCGCGTGTCGCGCACCTCGGCGTTCGCGGCTGCGCTGGTGGCCTGCGCGATTGGCGATTTGACCTGGTGGCGCTATCTCCACACAGCGATCGAGATTCCCCTCGCCAGCTTGTTGCTGGTTGTTTGCATACCAGCGCTCGTTTTTGCCGCCGACGTTGTGGCCTATCGCGCCTTCCTGCGAATTTCGCCGTGGCGCGCGGCCGTGATTTTTCCTGCGGTTTGGGTCCTTTACGAATTTGTCGGCGAAAGGCTTTCGCCCAACAGCACTGCGGGAAATATCAGCTATAGCCAGATGAACTTTCTGCCCGTGCTGCAATTGGCGTCGGTGACGGGCATTTGGGGAATCAGCTTCTGCCTGTTTTTATTTGCGTCCACGATGAGCGTTGTGCTCAGCGGCAACGTCAGTCGTGGCGAAAAGAGCAGGCTGGCGATTGGGGTGGGTTTGGTCCTTGCCGTCGTGCTGGGTTTTGGCGCGTGGCGGCTGCATTCCACGCCGCCCTCGCAAACTGTTGTGGTCGGATTGGTCGCTTCGGATCTGCCGGAAAATATTTTGACCACCGAGCACGCAGACACGATGCGCCAGTTGCGCGCCTATGCCGCCGAAGCGCAGACTCTGGCATCGCAAGGCGCAACGGCCATTGTCATGCCCGAAAAGATTGCCGTGGTGCGCGATTCGGATTTGTCCGATGTCGACGCGCTGTTCACGGCGCTCGCCGCAAAAACGGGCGCGAGCGTTATTGTTGGCGTCATACATCCCACGCGAACGGCCAAATGGAACGAGGCGCGCCTTTACTTTCCGAATGGAACGATTCGAGTCTACGAAAAGGAACACATGGTGCCGTCGTTCGAATCCAGTTTCACGATCGGGACGCAACACGTCCAGTGGCAGGCACCCGCCGGCCGGTGCGGCCTGGTAATCTGCAAAGATATGGATTTTCCAAGCCTCAGCCGCCAGTATGGAAACGACGGCACGGCGCTGATGCTGGTGCCCGCGTGGGACTTTAAGATGGATGGCTGGGAGCACGGCCGCATGGCGATCCTGCGCGGAGTGGAGAGCGGATTCAGCATCGCTCGCGCGCCGAAGCAAGGCATCCTGAGCGTTTCGGACGATCGCGGACGCGTGCTCGCCGAGCGGGAGACAAATTCCGCGCCGTTCGCGTCGATTGTCGCGGCTGTTCCGATGCGCCATGATGGGACGCTCTATGCGCGCTTCGGCGACTGGTTCGGATGGTTCAACATTGCGCTGTTGCTTGTACTAATTGCGACGGCAAATCCACGGAGGAAAGCCCATGACTAGAAGACTATGGTTCACGAGCTTGCTGCTGCTGACCTTTTTTTGCGGCTCGGTTGCCCTGGGATTTGCGGCGGCGGATTCGTCGCTGCCGAGCGCCAAAGAGATTGTCGAACGCTATGACAACGCGCTGGGTGGCCGCGATGCAATCATGCGGCATACTTCGAGCACCGCCCGGGGCAGCACGGACGTTCCCGGCCCCGAAGGAAAGACTGTTACGCTGGCGCTGGTTTACTATGCGGCTGCGCCGTACAAGCGGCTGGAAAAAGTTACATTGCCAAACAACGGCGGAGACGTGCTGAACGGATTCGATGGTGAAACCGCCTGGAGTGTTGATCCTCGCTCCGGAAATGCGCAAGTCTTTACGGGTGATGAACGAGAATCCATGAAACGCGACGCCGATTTCTACTATGCCGTCAATGAACTCTCCTGGTTTAAGTCCATGAAGACGGTGGGAATCGAGGATTTCGAGGGCAGGCCTTGCTACCACCTGCACGGAATTAATAACTGGAACAAATCGAGTGACCACTTCTACGATAAGGAAACGGGTCTGCTCGCAGGATATGAATTCGATTCGGATATGGGGCTAACACGGTTGATTTTCACCGACTATAAGAAAGTAGACGGTGTTTTAGTTTCGATGAAGCAGACCGCAAAGGCCAAGTCCGCCTCGGGGACCTGGGAAGTCCAACAGGTTCTGAATTTCGACTCGGTTACATTCAACGACGTCGACCCTGCCGTCTTTGCTCCTCCGAAGTCTGTGCGCGACCTGCTGGCGAAGGAAAGTTCACCCGCAACGCACTAGCGCGGCCACCGTCACGATTGCGCTGTATCCCCATAGACTACTTAAATTGCTTGAAAATCTTGACTCACCTGGTGGCCGGGTGTAGTCTTGCGCCCGGTTGGCAAATCTATAAGCAATAAAGCCGGCCGAAGCACTGGGAGAGTAAATCGCTTGTCAAAATAAGGAGGAATTGCGGCTATGGGACAAACAACAAAACCCCTGGGAAGAAACAGAACTCGGCTCGCATGCCGATTGATGATCTCGGTCCTTCTCGCATTGGTTGTGTTTGTGTCTATGCCGGGTATTCTTCACGCACAGACGACGGACACGCTCATTTATCAGTTTCAAGGCGGCAACGGACCTGTTGCTGACGGAACATACCCGAATGCCAGTTTAGTCGCGGACAGCTTGGGAAATCTTTATGGCACTACTTCGGCCGGCGGAAATTTTAGTAACGGAGCATGCTTGACGGCTTCTACACCATTGACCGGCTGCGGCACCATCTTTGAACTGTCGCCGCCCGCATACGCGGAAACTGTGCTCTATCGTTTTCAGGGCTGCCCGGCAGCAAATTGCGGAGCGGGGGCTGACGGAGCCACTCCCGATGGCGCTCTCATCTTCGATTCGTATGGAAATCTGTATGGCACTACAGCGAATGGAGGTTTTCAGGGTTGCAGCAGCGCCTTGTTGGGTTGTGGCACCGTGTTTGTCCTTTGCCTGGCCCCTTCATCCCCCGCCGCCACCACGGCATGCAATGGCGTGCTCCCGCCTAATAATGAAATTGTGCTCGGCAGGATGAGCACCACGCTCGGTCGGCACCCGCTTAGTTCGCTCGTAATGGATGCCTTCGGCAACCTCTATGGCACCAACATTAGCGGAAACAATGCTTGCGGCAATAGCGGCTGCGGCGGGATATTTGTTGTGTGCGCCCCAGGGGCCGGCGCTGCTGATCCTGCCCCTTGCGTTGCCGGGGCAGCGGGTTACGCTTACAACGATATTTACGGCTTCAATGGCACACCTGACGGAGATTACCCACGTGGCGGCCTGGCCATCGATACAGCGGGCAATCTTTACGGTACGACAACGAGTGGGGGGATCAACAATGCTTCCGCGGAACCGTGCGGAAAGACCGAAGATGGTCCTCTTATTCTTGGTTGCGGCATTGCCTTCGAGCTGTCTCCTTCAGGTGGCCCCACTTGGAAGGAAACCGTTTTGTACAATTTTCTAGGTTACCCGAAAGATGGATCCTATCCCTCGAGTACCGTAATTTTTGATGCGGCGGGCAACCTCTACGGCACCACCGAGATGGGTCCCTTGGGGGGAGGAACCGTTTTTGAGCTCACGCCGGGTACTCCCTGGACTGAGCGGGTTCTGTACAAGTTCGCGAATCGCTGGGATGGCGGCAATATCTATGCCGGCATCACATTCCTCAATTCCGCCGATAAGCTCTTAGCGGGCACCACCTATTCGGGAGGCGGCGGCAATCTTGGCGCGCTGTACGCCTTGAAAGAAACCACCCCCGGTGTCTGGACTGAAGTCGGGGGAACACAACCATTTGCCGCAAATGGCCAGCAAGCTGTATATGGTTTTGAGAACGGTCATAACTTCGCGGGACAGTGTCCAATCGGCACCGATGGATGCAATCCCTACGGGGGAGTGCTGTATCTTTCCGCTACAGTCAACACCTTGCCTGGCAAATACTTCTTCGGCACTACCTATAATGGCGGCAATCAAAGTTTTGGGACCGTCTACGCCGTCCTCCCCTAGCAACTTGATACCAGGGCATGGTTGACGAGAGAGAGGGGCGTGCCATCATGCGCCCCTTTTTTCTTGTGCAATAAAAACACGCGTCGGTTATGCAGCTCGGCGACGGATTTGTTCGGCGAACGCGGCGCATAGAAGCGCCATGACTACCGCAATGGAGATAGCGGCGCCGGCGGTGCGATCCGGCGTGCGCGTGAAGTGCAGGCCCGCGATAGCTTTTCCCGCGGGCAGTGCGATCAGCATTTGCGCGGTCTCGGGCTCTCTTTCAATTTTGGTGGGCGCGCCGTTTATTTCCGCCTTCCACGCGGGATATTGAATTAACTTAACGGCCATGGTCGCAGACCGTCCCGCCGCGACGTGAATTTCTTTTTCTTCCGGCGACCATTGCACGACATGGGTGACGCGGTTGTGAGAATCTGCCGCGGTATCCGAAAATGAAACGCGCGGCGAGTGTTCGGGAAGGGAATCGCGGTCACAGCCCAGCGGAGCGTATTCGTCGGTGCCTTCGTAACCGTGGCCGGAGGCGATCCCTTGCCGCAGCACCGGAATGTCCTCGCTGTCCCACCAGGCATTGTGAACCATCGCGCTTGCTGTGAGGGTGAGGCAGAGCGCCGTCGCTCCCCAAATCCAGCCGCGTCGCCGCCACTTTGAAGTCGCCGCTGCAAGAAACATCCAGCAGGAAACATTTAGCGGAATCAGCCAGCGCCAGGGGAATTGGACGAATCGCAGCTCAGGCGCGTAATGCCAGACGATGTTGGTCAACGGCAGCATCATGCAAACGGAGAGCGCGGCGAGCAGAGCAAACGGTTCCCAAATGACAGCGGGGAGGCGCCGTGCACGCCGCGTCACAATCGCGGAGAGCAGGCAGATTGCCATCACGGCCACAGCAACCGACGATACTTTCCAATTGAATTTCAAAAAATTAATATCGTTGGAACGGGCAAACAGGAAATTATTCGCGAAACTCAGTTGTGGAACCAACACCCCTTCAATATTCACCCAGCGCCGCTCGAACGCTGCGGGAAGAATATAGAAAGCAGCCAAACCGAACCCGACCGTCAGCGACACGGCGCCATCGAGTAAAAGACGAAGCGATTTGGCGCGCAGTGCGCGGAAAAGCACGAACGCGCCCAGCGAATACGTGGCAATCACGGCGGCGGGAGCGTTGCACATCCAAATTCCTGCGAACACGGTCGCAAGCGCGGCGATTCGACGAAGACGCGGAAGTTTTTCGTCCAGCACGAATAAAAATACCAGGGGGAAAAGCGCGCTGGCCATTAGTTCGGCAAAATCGCTGCGAAAATATACGATGATCAGATGATATGGATTGGCGGCGAAGAGCACTGCTGCGGCAATGGCCGCGGACGGCGGCATACAGCGGCGCGCCAGATAAAACATGCTGAATCCGGCGAGCAGCATCGAAAGCCACAGCACCGCGCCGGGGACGATTCGCCACGGAAGGATGCTGCCAAGTCCCGCGCCGAGCAGCCAGGATGCCGGGGGGTAGAAAATAAAGCGCGGCTCGCCAAATCCGTAGTTGGCCCATACCGCCCAGCGTGGAAACCATACTCCGGCGCGCCACTGGAGCGCGACGTCGAGCCACGACGCCACGTGAAATTGGAAATCGTGCCCCGAGGCTTGTCCGAGCCACAGCATCGGCGAAATCACGAGCGTAGCGGTGGCGACAATCCAGGGCAGCGCGATTCGCGCGTGGGGCAAGTGGGTATTGCGCGGCACTGTTTCCGCAGACCGGGAAACGTCGCCCGTTGTGGGAGCATCGCGCATTGGCCTTTCGCCGGAATTCATGTTTTCTCTTGGCCCCATCGGCAAGCAAACATGATATAGAAAAGAGTCGCCGTTGCGTGCGCGAAATGAAAGGCGCGGCTGTCCATGCAATGGACATGAAAAACTGCCGCCCTTGAACGGCACAAGGGTGGGCATTTCGGACCCGGCGCGTGATTGAGAGACCGGTCTCAAAAGATAAGGCAAACGACCGGGGTGCCACTCTTCGCCTTGGAAGGGTAGGCATCTCGCGTCGAAATCCTCATAGAAAGACTGTCGCGGGAGAAAGAGCGCAATGATCAAAGAGCAGGAGCGGCTGGAAGAGCTTCGATTGAAGGGCGTGAAATGGCAGCATTGGGGGCCCTACCTCGCCGAGCGGCAGTGGGGGACGGTGCGCGAGGATTACAGCGCGAATGGCGACGCATGGGGATATTTCCCGTTCGCTCAATCGCACATGCGCGCGTATCGCTGGGGAGAGGACGGCCTGGCGGGAATATGCGATTGGCAGCAACGCATATGTTTTGCGCTGGCGCTCTGGAACGGACGCGATCCGATTCTAAAGGAGCGGCTCTTTGGCCTGACGAATTCGGAAGGAAATCACGGCGAAGATGTCAAAGAATACTACTATTATCTGGACGCAACGCCGACCGTGTCCTACGCGAAGTGCCTTTACAAATATCCGCAAAACGCATTTCCCTACGAGGAGTTGATCGCGACAAATCATGCGCGCTCGCGCGAGGTTCCCGAATTCGAACTCATGGATACGGGTATTTTTCAGCAGAACCGTTACTTCGATGTGTTCGTCGAATACGCTAAGGCCGCGCCTGAAGACATTCTGATTCGCATCAATGCATTCAATCGCGGGCCGGAAGCGGCGACGCTTCACCTTTTGCCGACGTTGTGGTGCCGCAATATGTGGTCGTGGGGACGGGGCAATCCCAAGCCGCAAATTACTTTGCGGCAGGCCGCGCAAGGTGCCGCGCCCGCGATTCTGAATGTTCGGCATCCATTTTCCGGGAATTTCTGGCTGCTGGCGGGGGGCGCGGCGGAATTGCTCTTCACCGAGAACGAAACAAATCAGCAGCGGCTTTTCGGAGTAGCAAACGCGTCTCCCTTTGTGAAAGATGCATTTCATCACCGCGTAATTCAGGGCGATCAGTCGGCCGTGAATCCCGCACATACCGGAACGAAGGCGGCGGCGCATTTCACAGTCGAGCTTCCGGCGGGAGGGCGCTTTGAATGCCGGCTGCGCCTCATGAATCAGGCCATGGTGCCGCGACCGGAAAAAAGTTCGCTGACCGGCGAATTTGACAGTGTTTTTGCGCAGCGCATCAAGGAGGCAGATGATTTTTACGCCCAACGCGCGTGCAAGCATCGCGAGACTTCCGACGACGTGAAGCACATTCAGCGGCAGGCTTTTGCCGGGCTGATTTGGAACAGGCAGTCCTATCACTACAACGTGGAGCAATGGCTGGAAGGCGATCCCGGCCAGCCGGTCCCGCCGCCTCAGCGTTGGCACGGCCGCAATCATCGCTGGAAGAATATGAATTGCGCGGACGTCATCTCCATGCCCGACGCATGGGAATATCCGTGGTTTGCTTCGTGGGATTTGGCATTCCATTGCGTGGCCATGGCGGCCATTGACGCGGAATTCGCCAAGGATCAACTGGTGCTGCTGCTGCGCGAATGGTACATGAATCCCAATGGGCACATTCCCGCGTTTGAATGGGCTTTCAGCAATTCCAATCCGCCGGTTTTCGCCTGGGCCGCGCTGCGCGTCTACCGCATCGAGCGCCGCGTTTTTGGAAGGGCTGACCGCGAGTTCCTCGAAAAAGTATTTCACAAGCTGCTGATAAATTTTACCTGGTGGGTCAACCGGCAGGACGCGGACGATCGCAATATTTTCGAAGGCGGCTTTCTGGGAATGGACAACGTCGGCATTTTCGACCGTTCGGAGCCGCTGCCGGGCGGTGCGCACATTGAGCAATCCGACGCCACAAGCTGGATGGCCAACTACTGTTTGACTATGTTGATGATCTCGCTGGAACTGGCCATGCAGGACCATGCTTACGAAGACGTGGCCAGCAAATTCTTCGAGCACTTCGTGCATATTTCCGACACCATGGCCGACATCGGCGGCAACGGCCAGGGACTATGGGACAACGATGACGGGTTTTACTACGACTATCTGCGGCTGGCAAATGGCGAACGCCGGCCGTTGAAAATTCGGTCCGCGGTGGGACTGATTCCACTATTTGCCGTGGATACGCTCGAGCCGGAGATGCTGGCGGCGTTGCCGGATTTCGCCAGCCGTTTTCATTGGTTCCTGGATCATTATCCCGGCGTGAAGAATCGCGTGGACCAAAGCCAGAAAACGGACAAGGGGACGCGCTATCTGCTGTCGATTGCCACGCGCGGGCAGCTTGAACGCGTGCTGCGCTATGCGTTGAGCGAATCGGAATTTCTTTCGCCTTACGGAGTTCGCTCGCTTTCAAAAATTCACAAGGAGCATCCGTTTACTCTATCGCGGGACGGGCAAGTATACAGTGTGGACTACGAGCCGGCCGAAGCGACCACGGGAATGTTGGGCGGGAATTCGAACTGGCGCGGACCGGTGTGGTTTCCGATGAACTATCTGTTGATTGAGGCGCTGCAGCGCTACGACTATTACTATCGCGCTCAGTTGCAGGTGGAATTTCCCACCGGGTCGGGGAAGAAAATGTCGCTGTGGGACGTGGCCGCGGAAATTTCGAGGATGCTGGTGCGACTTTTCGCGAGCATAGACGGGCGGCGCGCCGCCTTCGGCGATGCGGAAATGTTTCAGAGCGATCCTAACTGGAAGGACTACCTGCTCTTCTACGAATATTTCAATGGCGACAACGGCAAGGGCCTGGGCGCCAGCCATCAAACGGGGTGGACGGCGCTGGTCGCCAAACTCATTGAGCAGAACGGAGAGTAGTCGTCGCAGAGTGCGCGGACAAGGCGCTCTCGGAAGAGGCCGCGCCCTTCGGCTGCGCTCAGGACAGGCCGCCGGCGCGATTTGGGAAGAAGTTTTATGCGCAAGCTAAATGTCGCGGCTGAAGCCGCGACCCCCTGGGCACCTCAAAAATGAGGATGTTAAAGTATTAGTTTAACTATTGATTGCACCAAGATAGGGCATTTTGAGAACATGCGATTTTGTCCCACCTTGGAGAGTGTAATGTCATTGATTCCATGAAAGTTGCGCGAATTTCTACTCGTTCGCGTGTCCCGGCTGAAAACCCGTGTGTCCCGGCTGGAAAACGTGAAGTGCGGGCTTTTCTTTGACCCTTCAAATATTGCTTCAAGTTTCTCCGCGCCGAGCTGAAATGCGGTCATATTTTCGGCGATTGTGCCAGCTCGCTCGCAAAATTGGACGGTTGCCCGGGCGGATTTGCTAGATGCGGCAAGCCGCGCGGGATGAAGTTCGCCCGATTGCGTGCGGACTAGCCTCTTGTAGTCGCAGTTGGAACCCATAGCCACAACTTATGGTAGCCCCCAAAATAAGAATTGCAACCGATGCTGCTGTGAACGTTCGGGTTTTGCCGCTTGGGCCGCTTCTCGAATTGGTATTGACAAGGCCAAGCAGGAGAACTAACTTATGCGCATATCCACGGTCCGCAATTGCAACCGGAAGCCGCGCACGGCGGTGAGGAGCGCAACATGAGCAAACTTAATTGGGTGACGAAGGCCTGCGCGATCTTTGTGCTGTGGGCAGCGGCGGCCGCTGCGTTGCACGCGCAAACTCTGACAACACTACACGCCTTCAACGGAGTAGACGGCGATGATCCCGTCGCGAGCCTCGTTCAAGGCGCCGATGGGAATTTCTATGGGACGACGGAAGGGGGGCTAGGGCCGGGCACAGTCTTTGAAATGACGCCCGATGGCAAGCTGGCATCGCGCTCAGGCTGCTTGCGACACGGCTGCGTGCAGGAATTCATGTCTGCACTAATTCAGGTCAGGAATGGTGCATTCTACGGAACAACATATGGGGGAGGAGCCTATGGCAGTGGCACGATCTTCAAGCTCACCTCGGCAGGGGATCTGACCGTCGTATACAGTTTTTGCAGCCAAGAAGGGTGTCCCGACGGCGTTTTGGTTAAGGCCGGGCTGGTTCAAGGCCCCCATGACGACCTCTATGGGACCACAGGCCTAGGCGGCGCAAACGGCGACGGCACAGTCTTCAAAATCACTTCAAGCGGCACGCTGACGACGCTGCACGATTTCGACGGGACGGACGGCGAGTCCCCCGACGCGACGCTCTTCTTGGCCACTGACGGCAATTTCTACGGGACCACACCCGCAGGCGGCGCCAACAAAAGTTGTGATTCCGGTTTTGGTTGCGGCACGGTCTTCAAAATCACCCCAAGCGGTGCTTTGACGACGCTTTACAGCTTTTGTTCTCAGGCCGATTGCTCGGACGGTGAACGCCCTGAGGGCGCGTTAGCCCAAGGATCCGATGGCAATTTCTACGGGGCAACATCTAGTGGCGGGCTCAACAACTGCGGCATGAATGGCGTCCCCTCCGGCTGTGGCACGATCTTCAAACTGACTCCGGCCGGCGCACTGACGACGCTTTACATGTTCTGCTCCAACAATGGATGTGCGGATGGCGAAAACCCTCCAGGTGCGCTGGTTCAGGGCACTGACGGGAACTTCTACGGGACAACTTCTGAGGGCGGGAACAGCGGCTGTTACTACCAATTAGGCTGTGGCACGATCTTCAAAATCACACCAGGCGGCGCGCTAACGACCCTGTATGTGCTCTGTTCAAAGGGCGGCAGCGATTGTACGGATGGCGCGAATCCATACGCGGGGCTGATCCAAGGCACCGACGGGAATTTTTACGGGACAGCTTCCGGAGGGGGGATCGACCATTGTGCCGCGGACCAAAGGCCAGGTTTTGGCGAAAGCACCTGCGGCACGATATTTAGCCTCTCGGTAGGCCTTGGACCATTTGTGGAAACGAACCCTGTCGCCGGCAAGGTGGGAGCGAAGGTCGAGATTCTGGGAACCAATCTTACCGGCGCAACCAGCGTCACCTTCAACGGCACCGCAGCGGGCTTCAAAGTACATTCGCCAACCCTCATTGTGGCCGAAGTACCCTCCGGGGCGACGACCGGCACAATCCAGGTGCAGTTACCGACCGGCACGCTTTCCAGCAACATGTCCTTTATAGTGCTGCGATAGGATCCCTCCGAACTGCTGTTTGAATCCACAAACCAGGCGCTGGCGGCGAAGTCGCTACCATAAATCCGTCCGTTTGGCCGCACCACGGGCTGACTTGACTCGTCCTGGCGGCATTTTAGACGTGCGCCGAGAGACATTTCTTTTGCAAATCGGTAACGTCGCGCTGACAACTGAGGGGAAGGCAATCGCTATGCTCCAAGTGTAATTCCCGGCGCTCAAGGAATTTGCGGCAAGGAGATTTTCGGCGTGCAGCGACAATGCGAGAGCAGCGACAAGGCCGCAACGGGCCTGACCGGGCTGGAGAGCGAATCCGGGCACGAGGATTTGAGTTACTGCAGCGTGTTTCTGTTCGCTGGGCTGGTTTTGATTTTATTGCTTCAGCTTTGGCGCGGCCATTGACCCGCCTGCGAAGCATAAGTCTTGTTTCCTGAGTGCGCGCGGGTAGCCTCGAGGGGGGCTGCGCGGCAGCGGATTCGGAAAACATAGAGCCCCATGCCCATGGGGCGCAGGGTGCTGGGAAATCCGCGGCCTTTCTCGGGGAAGGCCGCGGATCCCTGCGTATTCCGGCGTGCCGGATACAGGGAAGGGAAACCGCGGAGGGCCATCTCCCGGGCCACAAGTTCATTGCTGCCACCACAGCCGCTGCACTTCGCCGAGATTCCGGCGTCCTCCTTGCGCCGGAATCTTCGGAAGTGTTTCTGCGGTAATCGCGATCTTCATCTCGTGTTGAATTTAGAAGCCATCTCACAAATAACAATGGACGAGCCGGCGGTTCGAAGGTCTAACGCGTCTGCCATTCGAGCCGGTGATCAGCCGGGAAATGATCGCACATTAAGATTTGAGGGAGGCCATTTCGCTGGTATCATGCTCTTTGGCTCGGTATTCGCGCGCAGCTTTAGGAGATTCTATGAGAAAACCGGTTCCGGCTATCGCCTTTGCTTATGCAGGCGGACTTTTCCTTCTTCTCATTATTCTGGCCATCATGGCCAGCAGCGCCACGCTGCCCGATGGGCGCGCGCCGTCCGCGAATGTAAACTTCCAGCGGACCGATTATCCGGGCGGCACAAATCCGCAATCGGTGGCCGTGGCTGATTTTAACGGCGACGGCAAACAGGATTTGGCCGTGGCGAACTATAGCAACGGCGGCCCGGGTTCAGTGAGCATATTTCTGGGCAACGGCGACGGCACGTTTCAGACTCCGGTGAACTACGCTACGGGCAGCGGACCGGTGGTGGTGATGGTCGCGGACTTTAATCATGACGGCAAGCTCGATCTCGCGCTGGCCGACGATACCGGAAGTACCGTCAGCGTCCTGTTGGGCAATGGTAACGGTACGTTTCAGCCGCATGTGGATTATCCCGCGGGAAGCTTCCCGCATTGGGTTGCCGTGGGCGATTTTAATAATGACGGCATTCCCGATCTTGTGGTTACGAATGAAGGCGCCAACACCATCAGCATATTTCTGGGCAAGGGCGATGGGACATTTAAGCCTCAGACGACTTTGGCTACACCGGGCGAGCCTTACTCCGTGGCTGTCGCCGACTTCAATCACGATGGATTTGCGGACCTGGCCGTCACAGGATATGAGACCAGTGTTGCCGCCATTTATCTTGGGTCGGCGAGCGGCTTTCAGAGCTACGTGACGTATCCGTGCGGGATGGGACCGGCCGCGATTCTGACTGCCGATTTCAACAACGACGGCTATGCCGATCTCGCCGTCGCGAATTACAACAACGGGAATGCCGGTTTTGCAAGCGTCCTGCTGAATGCGGGCAATGGTACGTTTCTACCCGCAACTACGTGGGCGGCCGGCACGGGTCCCGACGGAATCGCCGTGGGCAATTTCAACGGCGATCGCAATGCTGATTTGGTGGTGACCAACCTGCTTGCCAGCACCATCAGCGTGATTTACGGCAATGGCAATGGGACATTTCAACCGCCGGTGAATTTTGACACGGGAGACTTTCCCATCGGCGCAGCCGCGGGGCAATTTAACGGTAACCGGAAGATTTCCGATGATATCGCGGTCACCAACGATTTCGGCAATTCGGTCAGCGTGTTCCTGAATGAAGCCGCCACGTCGGTTGCGCTAACAAGCGCCCCAAATCCTTCGACGGCCGGGGAATCTGTACTTTTTACGGCCACAGTGACTCCCTCCATTAGCGGACAGCCCGTTCCTACAGGCACCGTGGAATTTACCACCGGACCGAAAGTTGTGACGGCCACTTTGGCCAATGGTGTGGCCACTGCAAATGTAAAAATAGAAGACGCGGGAAGCTTCAGGGTTGTGGCCATGTATCAGGGAGATTCCAACTACAATCCGAATCGGTCCCAGGCCATCACGCAAGTTGTGAATCAGTAGCGCGTTATCCGGAATTATCCAAGCACAAGTGCGGGAAAATGGCGGAAATCGGCTCACGCCGGGGGCCCCTCATGTCCGCTTCCTGCCCCCGCGAAAGGGAACATCCCGTTATTAGGATTGCTCCATAGTCTTATAGCCGCGAACTTCCATTTCAGTATCTTTAAAAAATTCTTCCAGAAAGACAAATTGGCTCTTTTCAAGCTATGATTATGGTGTAGATTGGCATGTGAGGGAGACAATGCTGCCTCTGCAATTACAGCCTGAGAGCCATATTCCGCTTTATGTGCAGCTTCGCGATCAATTGCGCGCCATGGTGGATTCCGGGGAACTTCGTCCCGGCGACCGCATTCCCGCCAGCAGGGAATTGGCCGTCCAGCTCGGCGTTCACCGAACCACGGTGGCCAATGCGTATGCGGAACTGGAATCCGAGGCGCTCATTGAAGGCCACGTGGGGCGGGGAACTTATATTTGCGGAAATTTGCCGATGCGCCGGCTTTCGACCGTGCCCAGGCCCCAATTGACGAACGGCCTGCGTTGGGAAGGTCTCTTTGCCGACGAGCGCGGCGAGGACAGCCTTGCGCGCCTGATGCCGGAGGAGCCGGAGAACAGTATTGCGTTCGTCACCGCGCGACCTTCCGCCGTGTTTTTCCCGCTCGAGGACTTTCGCCGCTGCTGCGCCGCGGTGCTGCGTACGGACGGCAGGCGAATTCTCCAGCTGGGCAATTCCGATGGCTATGAGCCGCTGAAATCCGCACTGATTGAAATGCTGCGCACCGAAGGGCGTGATGTGCAGTCGGATCAATTGCTCATCACCGACGGCTGCCAGCAGGCCATGGACTTGCTCTGCAAGGCGTTTCTGCGTCCCGGCGATTGCGTGGCGTTGGAAAACCCAGCCTATCCCGGAGCCATTGCGATTCTGAACGTAGCGCGAGCGCGCGTCCTGGGAATCCCGGTGGAGACCGGAGCCGAGCACGGCGGCCATTTGGGGATGGATGTGGCCAGCCTGGAATCGGTGGTGGTGCAGAATCGCGTGAAAATGATTTTCGTCACGCCGGATTTCCAGAATCCCACGGGAACGACGATGCCGTTGTCGGAGCGGCGACGGCTGCTGGAACTTGCCTCGCGCCATCAGGTTCCTATTGTCGAGGATTATATTTACGCGCGATTGCGTGTGCGAGGCACGAACATTCCGTCGCTAGCGTCGCTTGACCGCGCAGGGATCGTCATTCAAGTAGACAGTTTTTCCAAGATGGCCTTCCCGGGATTGCGCGTGGGATGGACTAGCGGGCCGAAAAATGTGATTGAGCGATTGCGGCTGGTGAAACAGATTACGGATTTGCACACCGATCAACTTGCGCAGGCAACCGTGGCGGAATTCGTGAAGCGCGGATGCCTGGCTCGGCATCTGGCGCGAATGAAAAAAGTTTATGCCAGCCGGTTGACTGCGCTGGAAACGGCTCTGGCGCGGCATATGCCCGACGATGTGAGTTGGACGCGCCCCGAAGGCGGCATGTCGTTGTGGGTAACGCTGCCTGCCGGAATTGACGCGGGAGAGTTGCTGATTCACGTGCGCGAGCGCGGCGTGCTGTTTGTGCCCGGACGACATTTTTATTTGCAGACGCCGCAGCCGAATACGCTGCGTCTCGGCTTTGCCGGCGTGGACGAGAAGCGGATAGACCGTGGCGTTGCCACGCTGGGGCAACTGCTGAAAGTCGAGCTGCGCAAACGGCAGCAACATGGCCCGCGTCGCATGGAAGCCGCGCGCGTTGCGTTGGTCTGATTCCATGCGTGACAAGAAAGAATTCGCGCAGCGCTGCCTTTCCCGCAAACGTTGGGGACTTGCGGAAGTAGTTTCGCGAAATAGTTGTGCCGTCGTTCGAGAGGGAAGAGGCGCATGAGAGTATCCGAAGCGCGCGCGGACAACCATTGTTTCGGTTGTGGAGGAGGGAACGTCCACGGCCTGCGCCTGGTGTTCGAAGTCGACGATGACGAGCCTCGCGCTCGCGGCCGTTTTCGCCTCGGTCAGGAATGGCAAGGTGCGCCGGGCCTGGCGCACGGAGGAATCGTAGCCGCGATATTGGATGAAGCCATGAGTAAGTTGAATCATGGCGTGGCGGCCATGACGGCGGAATTGCATATTGAATATCGCAAACCCATCCCGCTGGGCGACGAGATCGTCGTCGAGGCTTTTTGCAGAAGCCGCAGCGGGCGCAACCGGCTGCTCGCCGGCGAAATCCGCAATGTTGCGGGAGAAGTGCTGGCGCGAGGAGAGGGGCGGTTCGTTGAGCTTGGCGCCGCGCGCGCGAAAATAATGGCGGAGGAAATCTCGGCGAGAACCGGCGGCTTGGAAAAGTGAGGAACAGATCTGCGTCCCCAAGTCCCGTTGGCGACGAGAGTTGAATTGAAATAAGTACTGAAAATAAAGCCAAATCCCTCGGCAACGCGCGCATACGACGCGCGATGCCTCGGATGATTTGAAGGAGCTAAGCGATGGAAGCATCAAATTCTAACGGCAACGAAAATAAAAACCTGTGGCGGGTGAAAGTCGGCCTGGCGGAAATGCTGAAGGGTGGCGTGATCATGGACGTCACCAACGCCGAGCAAGCGCGGATTGCCGAGCAGGCCGGCGCGTGCGCGGTGATGGCGCTCGAGCGTGTTCCTTCGGATATTCGCAAGGATGGCGGCGTAGCGCGCATGGCCGCTCCGCGAATTATTCGCGAGATTATGGATACGGTGTCCATTCCGGTGATGGCCAAAGTGCGTATCGGCCATTTCGCCGAAGCGCAGGTGCTGGAAGCGCTGGAAGTGGATTTCATCGACGAGAGCGAAGTGCTGACACCCGCCGACGAAGAGCATCACGTGTGGAAGCACGGGTTCCGAGTACCGTTTGTCTGCGGCGCGCGCAATTTGGGCGAAGCGCTGCGGCGCATCGCGGAAGGTGCGGCAATGATTCGCACCAAGGGCGAAGCGGGTTCGGGGAATATTGTCGAAGCGGTGCGGCATATGCGTGCGATTACAGGCGAGATGCGTCGGCTGGCTGGGCTGGGGCAAGAAGAGCTTGTGCATGCGGCGAAGGAGCTAGGCGCGCCATTTGAGTTGGTGCAACAGGTCGCCAAAGAGGGGCAGTTGCCAGTGCCCAATTTTTCCGCCGGTGGAATCGCGACGCCGGCCGACGCGTCGCTGGTGATGCAACTGGGAGCGCAATCGGTGTTTGTAGGCTCGGGAATTTTTAAGTCCAGCGACCCGGCGCAGCGCGCGCGCGCAATCGTCAAAGCCACCACGCACTTCCGCGATGCCAAGCTGGTGCTGGAAGCGTCCGAAGAACTGGGCGAAGCGATGAAGGGAATTGACGTTCGCCAGTTGGACGAAAAAGATCTTCTTCAGACGCGCGGGTGGTGACAACGTGCGATGCTCGTTCGTCGGCCTGAGCGTAGCAAGGATCGCCTTCGGCAGGGTGCTTGTTGTTGAATCCGGATTTTCGTGGAGCTACTTAGCTTGAAGAATGCCGTAACCATGTCTGATTTCGGAGGTGTGACGCGTAAGACTGCGAAACCGCTGCTTATCGGCATACTGGCGATTCAAGGAGATTTTGAGGCGCATGGGCGCGCCCTCGAGAAGCTTGGAGCGGATGGCGGCGTGGAACACCGCTTCGTGCGCACTCCCGGCGATTTCGGCGGACTGGACGGGCTGGTTCTTCCCGGAGGCGAAAGTACAACGCACTTGAAGCTTCTCGACGAAGAAGGTCTGCGCGAACCACTGACGGCATTCGCGAAAAATGGAGGCGCGATTTTTGGCACGTGCGCGGGCACCATTTTACTGGCGCGCGAAGTGCGCAATCCGGCGCAGGCTTCTCTGGGATTGATGGATATGTGCGTGTTGCGCAACGGTTATGGGCGGCAGCTCGCCAGCGGCGTGCGCAGCGCGACCACTCGCCTGAAAGATGTCCCGTTGGAAATGGTTTTTATTCGCGCGCCGATTATTGAATCGACGGGAGCGGGCGTAGAAATCCTGGCGGAAGCGGACGGTCATCCCGTATTGGTGCGGCAGGGAAGGCTCCTCGCAGCCACTTTTCATCCCGAGCTTACCAGTGACGGCACCGTCCATGAATATTTTGTGAAGCTGGCGCGGAATGGCGGCTGACGCGATGACGGCCCGTCACCGCGTGTTATTTGTTTGCGTCGGGAATGCTTGCCGCAGCCAGATGGCCGAGGCGTTGGCGCGGCGCATGGCTCCGGACATCCTCGAAGCGGCCAGCGCAGGAATTTCGCCGCTGGGGCGCATTCCGGAAGCCACGCGCACGGTTTTGCGAGAACGCGGAATTCCGTTCGACGATCAATTTTCGAAGGGATTGGACGACGCGTCGCTTGCGCCCGCGGATTTTATTGTGAATCTGACGGGCATTCCCGGTACTTCGCTCTTTTCCGCATCGTACCTGGCTGCTCGAAACAATTCGGCGACGCAGTCGCGCGGCGCCAAGATTCTCGATTGGGATGTCCACGATCCTTATGGCGACGACGCAGAGACTTACCGCCGGGTTCGCGACGATATCGAGTTTCGCCTGCGCGAATGGATTGCCGGTCTTCGCGCCGAAAGCGACGCGGGCATTGAAGCAGCGGCGACGGCGCTGGAGGATACAGCTCCCTTCGATGCCGAGAAGGATTGATTAGCTCGCCGGTTTGAGTGCGGCGTCGACAGCGGCGCTGACGTGTTCGACGAAGCCGTCCAAGGACGCTCCGGTGGCGCTATAGACGATGCGGCCGGAACGGTCCAGCACAATAACCGTGGGAATGGAATTAACGCCCAGAAATTCTCCCAGTCCATCGCCGTAAACCACGGGAAGCTTCATTTTTTCGCGCTGTACGAAATCCGGCACGCGGGATTGATCCTCGTCAACATCCACGGCATACACGGATACGCCGGAAGTATCGGCGTAGCGCTGGGCGATTTGAGCCACGAGCGGTTCGAGTTCATGACAAGGTCCGCACCAAGTGGCCCAAAAATTCAGGACCAGAATTTTCCCGCGCTGCGGCGCAAGAGGCACCGGAGTGCCGTCAAGCTGGCGCAGCACGTAGGCATAAACGTCTTTGGCGTCCTTGTTGCGCGACGCGGGATTTGGAGGGGCGGCCGACGCGTCCGCCACGGCAGGCGCGGACACCTGGTCATATACGCCGAGAAGCATATCGCCCAGGCCAGTGTCGTTGCCGTGGGACTGACGCCAGACGTTGCCCAATTTTTGGCGAATCAGTTTGCGATCCACAGCGCCGCCGGGGCCATTTTCAGGCAGGGAAAACGCGATGGCGTATTCCTGGACGGCGTCGGGAAGGCGGTGCTGAATTTCGGCGATCTCTCCCAGTTTTTGGGCGGCAGCGGCGTTGGGCTCCAGCTGGAAACTGTGTGTAAGGTCCTTAATCGCGGCGGGGAAATCCTTCTGCTCGAATTCGACACGGCCGCGAATCGCGTAGAGATCCACCAGCATGTGTTTCTGATGATCGCGCCAGCTTTCAAGAGATACGCGCGCGGGCCGGTCGCTGGGAAGCAGTTTTTCGGTGCGATCCACGACGCGGTTTAAGTAGTCGACGGCACGCTGGAGGCTGGCGTCATCGCCCTGCTTTTCGAGCAGACCGACGGCCAACATCATCATTTCGGTGTTGTCCGGATCGATGGCGATAAGCTTTTCGGCGTATTCGAGCGCTCGCGCATAATCCTGAAGCTGCTGGCTGGATTCAACCAACGCGCGATAAACGGCGGCGGAACGCGGCGCATCGGGATAGCGCTTCATATAATCTTCGAGATTGCGGACGAGCGCGGCGCGATCGTTGCCGGCCGTCGAGATGGCGTGGTCGAGCGCATCCTCAGCATTCTGTGCCTGAGGGGCCGCGTCCGGAGAAACCTGTTGCGGAGCGGGAGCCGGTGAGGCGGATTGCCATGCGGCACTGGAGATGCCCGCGCCGAAGAGTCCGCTTCCTGACGGCAGCATAAGAAGCGCGCAGAGAGCGCCGGTGAAAAAGCCATCCATGATGCTTCTATTCTAGCAAGCGCACCGGAAAGAGTGTTATTCGCTCGCGCGCCCGTAACGGTTGAGCCTTAGTGATGAAGACTTAGATCTTAGACTAGTCCTTGGCCGGCAATGCCCTTGCCAATAGCAGCGCAGTCCCGCCGAACATCAGGGTATCCGCAACAAAGTTGATCGCTTCCGTCATCTGGGAAGGATCGCGAGTGATGGCCAGTATCGGCAGGTAAAGGAATACCGTGAGCAGCACCATCAACACGCCGATGCAGGCGGCGGCAGTGCGCGGCTTGATATTGATGAGCAGTGCCGTTCCGGCCACCAACAGAAAAGCTCCGACCGGGTACCCCCACAGCGCGTGAAACGGAACCCAGGCCGGGGTCAGTTTGCCATCCGGAACTCCCGGTGCAACCTGCGGATGAAGCACGTGCCCGAGTCCAAAGAAAATCACGGCAATCGCCACAGAGAAGCGGCCCATCAGGATCATCCAATTCCGCTTTCCTGCCTGCGAGTTCCGGCTGCGGCTGCCGGCAAAGGCCCACAGGCCGCCGGCGAAAGCTGTCTCTCTCAGCACCAGGGTCCAGGCAAGCCGATCTCCGGGAGTGGCGATGGCGTTCGGCAGATGAATCATGAGGACGATCAGCAGAAACATCACTCCCAGCAGCGTTGCGGACAGGCGTACGAATTTCATCGCAATTAGACTGGTGGCCGCTGCAATCAAAGCGCAGCCGACAAAGTAGACCCAGAACAGGCGTGTCGGCATCCAAGCCGGGACGATAGGCTCCATCAACCTCGCCATCACAAAATGTTCAGCCGCGAAGACCGCGAGCGGGGCGGCAACAAACACCGGTCCCAGCTCGATCCACCTGTCCATGCCGCGGGCGGTGACCAACTCTCTTCTGATGGCGACCAAACCGGCGGCAAGAAAAACGAGCCCAACAAACCAGGGCCAAAATACGAGATGCGTGAACATCGAGGTGCCTTCCTTAGCGGGCCGCTGCTGCTGACACGGCCTCCGAATCGCACGGAACTATAACTTGATGGAGGAATGGGCGTCCGGGATGCTTCACCGATGTCAATGCCGGGTTTGGCGTTATTCGCTCGCCAAGCGCGTGCAGGCGCGGGGAAGTCAGACTGCGGGATTGCGGCGCAGCAAACGAGCCGGAAGAGTGGCGAGCGCCCAGAGCGATTCCAAAACTCCAGTGACCACGACGCCGGCGATGCGAAACGGCAGCAGGAAGAGCCAAACGATGGGATAAATCACCAGCGCGGCCAGCGCCAACGGCCAGCAGAGAACAAGCAGAATACACCACAGCAAAAAGTTCAACATAATATCGTCCTCGACTACAAGAAATCAGTTTCCCGTCACTGCAAACGAATGTTGCCGGAGCTGGTGCGAATTTCGACGCGCGCGTCTCCGCTGCCCAGGTGGGCCCTCAGATCGTGCTTTGAACTGCTCTCTTCGGCCATCATGGGAATATCGCTGCTGATTGTGCCGCTCCCGGAATGCGCCAGGAAGTGAAAGCTTGCATCCGCGGGAACATTCAACGTGACCGCACCGGAACTTGAGTGCAGCTCCCAATAGCTGTGGCCGGTGGGGTTGCCGTTCACGGTGATCGTTCCGGAGCTGGTCTCCACGCGCGTATCCTGTGCTACGCCGCTCAGTTCGACATTACCGCTGGAACCGCTGACGGTGACTGGTCCGCCAGGACCTGCGATGTCAATTTCACCGGAGTGGGCATGGGCGCGAACTTCGCCTTTAACTCCGGCAATCTCAATTTTGCCGGAGCCCGTGGAGGCATCCACGTCGCCCTCCACGCCAGCGATAGAAATGTTGCCGGCACCCGCTGTGGCCCTTACATCGTGCTGTACGCCGGCAATGCGCACCTCGCCTGAACCGGCTACCAGAGTGATGGGACCGCCAATGCCGTTGACGTCCACGCCGCCGGATCCGGTAGTCGCGTGCACTTCGGTCTCGGCCGGCACTTCGATGGTGTATTGGACGCTGAAATGATATTCCCGGGGACTTTTGTCGCCGACGCGAACTAAGTTGCCCTGCTGCTCGATGGGAGGGTTGGCGGTAAACTCGTCGGCATGGCGGCGCGCGTCCTCGGGAGTCCATCCACGAACCTCGAAGTCAGCATGAACCTTCACCTGGCCGTCAGGCCCGGGATGAATTATGGCGTGGCCATTGGAATTGGAAAAACTGAGTTCGGCCGGCCCGTCAACGGTGATTACGCGTTCAAAGGAACCCCGGCTGGAAGCCGAGCCGCCGCAAGCGCACAGAACGCCGAAAAGCGCCGCAGTCGCGGCTGAAACTATCCATTTTTTGGCTGGGTCATTATTAGACATCGCGTCCATCCTTATGTAGACCTCGAGCGGCGCGCATATTGGCGCACATTATAGATACGAACAGTGAAGTGCGCATGTTCCGTAACGCAACAGCGCCCGATTTCCGCAGCAGCGCGCTAACGGCTCTTCAGCGCTTCGTTCAACGAACCTTGGCGATATCCTTCCATGTCCAGCGTTACATAAGCAAAGCCGGCCCGGCGGAGACGCGCGGACATCTCGGAAAGCACACCCGGCGCCAGCGCATGGGGCATTTCGTCCGGCGCGATTTCCACGCGAGCTAAAACGTCGTGAGCGCGCACACGAAATTGCCGGAAACCCATCTCTCGCAATGCCGCTTCGCTTTGGTCGATGCGGGAAAGCAATTCGGGAGTGACGTGCGTGCCGTACGGAATGCGAGAAGAAAGGCAAGCCGACGCGGGGCGGTCCCACACGCGCAGTCCCGCGGCGCGCGCCAGCGAACGAATTTCCAGTTTTGTCAGCGCCGCATCGAGCAGAGGCGCCAGTACGCGATGTTCCGCCGCCGCGCGGTGTCCGGGACGAAAGTCATGAGTGTCGTCGGCATTCACACCGTAGGCGATGGCCGCGAAATCACGCTGCTGCGCCAGGGATTCCATGACACGAAAAAGTTCGTCCTTGCAGTGGTAGCAGCGATCGGGTTCGTTGACGACGTAGAGAGGGTTTTCAAATTCGAGTGTTTGAATCCATTCATGCTGCAAACCTGTTTCGCGCACGAACTCCGTGGTGATTTGCCGATCATGCGCGGAAAAGCTGGCGGAGATGGCCGTGATGGCCAGAGCGCGCTCACCCAGCGCCTGATGCGCGGCCCATGAAAGGTAGGCTGAATCCGCGCCGCCTGAAAGCGCCACTAGAAGGGAATCGAGATTGCGCAGGTTGGCAAGAAGGCGCGTCTGCTTGACCAGCGCGGCGCTGGAAGGCTCGTCCGGCAGTGCACTCGCATGTACCACGGGAATGACGAATGGCGGATTGGGCGATGTAACATCCGAAAGATCCTGACGTGCCGCGTTTTGGCCGGACGATTTGCTCATACGCGTTTACGGGCAACAAATGAATTTGAGTTCACGCAAAGGTTATTGGCGAGCAATGAGGAACAGGAACTCCCGATTTGGCCCTTCCGCATCTCTCAGCCATTCGTTCGTCCTCTTCATTCCGGCCATAACATTACGCTTGTAATCAGTCTGCTGCCGAGTAACATTGTGCGAAATTATTATCACGATTCTAGTGAAAGTCCAGGAGCACGTCTACAGTAGCCGTCTGCGGTTCCGTGCGCAAGAAGTCGCCGATTTTGTCGATATGCACGGGCAGACCCTTGAGCGCTTCCTTGGCGCCGTTGGCTAGAAAATCGTCATAATAGCTGCGGTCAAAAACGGCGCCCTTGGGAATTGTCCACGCCGCGCGAATGCGGCGGTCGGCAGCAAGAGAGACGCCAGTCAGCACCAAATCGCCCATGTGATATTGCGGGCCTTCGCTGACGTTTACCTGATACGTGGCCAGGGCGCGCGATACGTCGAAATCCTCGACAGGCTCGATGCGCGCATCCAGGTAGCCCTCCTTGCCGTATTCCGCGCGAACGCGATCCCATGCGGCGACAATCTTCAGTCCGTCAGCGGGCTGACCGGGCTGAAAGCCGAGCAGCGCGTTCAATACTGGCTGAGAAATGGCGACATTTCCTTTCCAAGCAGCGCCGGCCCATGTAAACGAGGGACCAGGCTCGACGGAATCTCTCACCAGCACCGAATCCGGCACGGATTGGTTAGGATTGCCGGAGAAGAGCGCTTGCGGACCGCCAAAGCGCACGTGCAGATTGGCATGTTGCCAGTAAACGGGCCGCACCTGTTCGACGTTGAAAACCTCGATGGTGTATCGCGAGTAAGGTTTTCCGACGATATCCTGAAGGCGTTCCTGAATGTGCCCATCCTGCTGCGCCAGCGGATCGGTGAATTGCATGCCGGCAATCTTCATGCTGGGACCTTCGACGCGAAAACGCATGATTTCCGAATCGCCGTCGGCCGAGCCGAGAAGTTGATGCTGCACTGTACCAGTGATATGGCGCGCCGCCAGCAGATTCTGGAGGACGTCGTTGATGGCGTCAACCAGCGATCCCTGGCGCGGAGCAGTGCCATCGAATAGGGCCAGCTTTGATTTCACCGCCTGATTGATTTCGTCGTCGCTGAACCACGGGAAATTGTCCCATTCCGCCGCGACCATGGGTGCGTCCGCAACTTCGATATCCAATTGCACTGCTGTTCCCTGGCTTGAAAAGCTGAAACGGACATTGGAGAAGCAGCCCAGTCTGCCAAGCGTGTCGGCGGCGCGCTGAAAATCGTCGCGGCCAACGCGCTGGCCAATGGTCAAACCGGTCATCGGTGCAATCTGCTCAGACGTAAAGCGCTTCGAGCCGGTGATGCGGAGCGCGGCAAGTTGGGCTGCCTGCTGCTGACCCTGCCGAGCGGCGAGCGGCGACGCGTTAGATACACAGATAATGGCAACGATACAGAGGCAAACGAATAGGCGAACGCTTAGCGGCGATGTCGCAGTAGGAATGCTTGTTGACCTCGCGGTGTGATGTTTTTGGATCAAATCCATGCGCGCCTATTCAACAGTGACGGATTTCGCGAGGTTGCGCGGCTGGTCCACATCGCATCCGCGGCGGACGGCGATGTGGTATGCCAAAAGCTGCAAGGGCAGAATTTCCAGCAGCGGAACGAGAAGCTCCGGGGCGCGAGGAACTTCGATGATGTGCTGCGATGCCTGCCGCGCATTTTCATCGCCTTCGGTGACAATCGAGATGACGATGCCGTCGCGCGCGCGCACTTCCTCGATATTGGAAAAAGTTTTCTCGTAGCGCGTTACTGACGCCGGATCGGATTCATCACGCGTGGCCAGGAAAACCACGGGCAGATTTTCGTCAATCAGAGCGTTGGGGCCATGCTTCATTTCGCCCGCGGGATAGCCCTCGGCGTGAATGTAGGAAATTTCCTTCAGTTTGAGCGCGCCCTCGAGAGAAATCGGAAAGTGAATTCCGCGGCCGAGATAAAGAAAATCGGTGTGGCGGAAGAACTGACGCGCCAGCTCTTCGCATTGGGCGTCGCGTTGCAGCACGATTTCCATCTTGTGCGGAATGCGCGTGAGTTCCCGCAGCAGATCCCGCGAGCCATCGGCGCTGATTTGTTCGCGCGCCTGCGCCAGGTACAATGCCAACAAAATTAGAGCAGTAAGCTGTCCGGTGAATGCCTTTGTGGAGGCTACGCCGATTTCCGGGCCGGCATGGGTAAGGATTGTGCCGCCGGCTTCGCGTGTAATCATGGAGCCTTCCACGTTGCAAATCGCCAGAGTGCGCGCGCCTTTGGATTTTGCTTCGCGCAATGCCGCGATGGTGTCGGCGGTTTCGCCGGACTGGCTGATCACCACCACGAGAGTGCGCTCGTCCACAAGCGGATCGCGGTAACGGAATTCGCTGCCGTAATCCACTTCGACGGGAATGCGCGCCAGGCGCTCGATCATGAATTTGCCGGCCAAGCCCGCATGCCAGCTTGTGCCGCAAGCGACGATTTTCACATCGCGAAGTTTCCGGACTTCCTCCGGTGTAATTCCCAGCGGTTCGAGGAATATTTGACCGCTGTCCAGCGAAAAACGGCCCAGGAGCGTATCGCGGACGGCGCGCGGCTGCTCGAAAATTTCCTTCAGCATGAAATGCTTAAAGCCGCCCTTTTCGGCCAGAATCGGGTCCCAGTTAATGTGTTGCGCGGGGCGTTCGACGGAATTGCCCGAAAAATCGAGAATGCGAACACCCGCGGAGGTGAGCACCGCCATATCGCCATCAGCCAGGAAGATGACTTCGCGAGTGTGATGAAGAAGCGCGGGAATATCGCTGGCGACGAAATATTCATCTTTTCCAATTCCCACCACGATTGGCGGCCCCAGCCGCGCGGCGACGATTTTGCCGTAATCGCGCTCGGAAATGACCACCAGCGCGAAAACGCCTTTGAGCAGGGCCACGGTGCGCAGGACGGCCTGTTCCAGCGGAACGTTGTCCGTGGAATATTTTTCGATGAGATGGGCCATCACCTCGGTATCCGTCTCGGTGACGAAAGTATGGCCTTCGGAGATGAGCTGCTGCTTCAGTTCGAGGTAATTTTCGATGATGCCGTTGTGGACGACGACGATTTCGCCAGTGCAATCGCGATGCGGATGAGCGTTTTCTTCCGTGGGGCGGCCATGAGTGGCCCAGCGCGTGTGTCCAATGCCGTACACGCCATCGAAGGGCAGATTGCGAATGGACTCTTCCAGATTGCCAAGTTTGCCCGGAGCGCGGCGCACTTCCATCTTGGCGTCTTGATTGATGACGGCAATGCCCGCGGAATCATATCCGCGGTATTCGAGGCGCTTCAGGCCGTCCAGGATCAAAGGGACGACGCGCTTCGCGCCAATATAGCCAACAATTCCGCACATTTGGATTTACCTGTTGCTCTTTCAGGTTAGCACATTCCGCCGCGAGCAGAAGCGTTTGAAGGCGGCAAGTTCCGCGTTCCGCTTCCAGCAATACGGTGCGGCGGAGGGCTATTCGATGACTTCGAAGCGGAAGGATTCGATGACCGGATTGGCAAGCACGTCGGCGGCAATGCGGCGAGTTTGCTCTTCAGCCTGAGCGTGCGTCGAGCCGTCAAAATCCAGAACGAAGAATTTTCCCTGGCGTACGTCTTTCACCGTTGAATAGCCAAGCGACGCGAGAGCGTGCTGGATGGCTTGCCCCTGCGGGTCAAGAACGGTCTGCTTCAGCATTACCCACACGTGAGCTTTCATATTCCGAGATTATAACAGGCCCAGCGCCGTGGCGCGTTCGCGAAAAACGCGCAACAGCGATTGCTTTTCGTCGTCCGGCAGGAAAGCGGCGTGGAAACTATTTTCCGCGAGGCGAAGCAATTCCGCCGGTGTAAAACCGAGCGCAGCGGCATGGCGGTACTCCTCGCCGAGTGAAGTGTGGAACATGGCCGGATCGTCCGTGGAAAGAGTGACGCGGACTCCGCGATCGAACAACAGTTTCAGGGGGTGATTGGCCAGCGTGGCAGCAGGATTGCCCGTCTGGCGGGCCAACGCGCCGGTGGCGAGATTGCTGCCGGGGCAAATTTCCAGCGCGACGCCGCGTTCCGCCAATTCTTCGCACAGTGCTGCGTCATGCATGGCGGCGATGCCGTGGCCGATGCGCTCCGCGCCTAGCTCGTGGATGGCGTCGCGAACGGATTGGACGTCTCCGATTTCCCCCGCGTGGGGAACGGAATGCAGACCTGCCTCGCGCGCGAACGCGAATACGTCGCGAAACTCCGAGGCGGGCAGGGAAAGCTCATCGCCGCCCATGCCGAAACCGACTACGCCGGCCTCGCGCAGTTCGGCGGCGGCTCGCGCCACTAACATCGCAGGTTTGGAACCGAATTGGCGGATGAAGTCGAAGATGAATGCAACGCGCACGCCCTGGGTGTGCGTGTTGGAGGCAGAAGCGGCGGTTTCCGCAATGGCTGCGAAATTTTCCGCGACGTTCTGCTTGCGCCAATGCATCACGCCGACGGAAAGGATGACCTCGGCATAAACAATATTTTGCCGAATCAGCGATTGGGCAAGCCGGCGCATGGCGATGGCATAGTCTTCCGGCTCGCGAAGGAAGGATGTGACCCAAATATAAGCCTGGATGAAGCCGGCAAAATCGCTGCAGGAGTAGCGCGATGCGACTTCCTCCGGCGTGACGGTTTCGCCGTGACGCGCGGCGAGCTCGACGACTGTTGACGACTTGAGCGAACCTTCCAAATGCAGATGGAGTTCAGCTTTAGGGAGGTCGTCGAAGGGAGCGCGGGTCGACATCGATTGCGGATCGCTCAACTCTTCAAGCCGCTCATCGGAGTGCATTCCGTAAGATCCGAGTGCGAGCGAAATGCCGTGCGAAACATCCATCTTGCCAACTTCATACAAACAACAGGTCGCTCGTCTAAGCATGCACAAACGGCGCGATGGCTGGGGATGACTCCTGAAACTAATGATTGCAGCAAGTTTCTAATGTCCCGGCAGAGAGGGCTTGCCCGCGTTGGTCCAGGAAGTGAGCCAGTAGGAGCCCACGTCGGTGGCGGCATCGGAAAGTTGGCGGACTAGAATCGCTCCGGCTTGATTATAGAAGCGGTCGTAATATTCGTCAGTGTAGTCGGGCAGGCCCTGACGCGCGCGAGCGTCAGCGAGAAGAATCTGCTCGATATAACTGTGCGCCGTCAGACACATCTCAAACGCGTGGTCGGTGGGATCCGGCACGTAAGTGGCCGCGTTTGGATGAGTGAAGAAAAACAGCGAATAGCGATCGAACAGACTGGAGCCAAAGCGATGATCCACGCGCGATTCAGGTGCGGCGTGGGAATTGATTGCGGCTGTAGTGTTGAAAGGATCGTGAGCCTCGGCCACGTAATAGGCGAGGAACGCCGCGTTGACGCGAGACGCGTCCCAATTCCTGGCACGAAAAGAGTCCGTCAGGCGCGCACTATATAAGCCGATTTGCCAGGGCAGCTGGCCGTGCGCGGCGATTGCGATGCGGCTGAATTTAGCCGTGGCCGCTTTGTAATCGCGTGGAAGCGCGGTGTAGGGAAACGGCGCGTAGTGATCGAGATCGATGTAGTGAAATGGCTTGGTGCTCGGCGCGCGGGCCAATTCATCGCGCGCATCCGTGACATGCTGGACCAAAAACTGGCGGCTGGCCTCGAAGAACGGGCGTATATCATCCGGTAGAGTGTTGACCGCCTGATTGGTGATGAGCCGGTCGGCATTGGCATTCCAAGCGCCCGCGGGAAGGGAAATGAGAATCGTGGCGACAGCCAAGCAGGCTATCACCCGGCGGATCCAACGCGTGGATTTGGATGTGGGCAGCGCGCTACGGTGACGAAACGCCGGCGCGCCTTCCGATTTTCCGCGCGGGGAACGCTGGAGCATTAGCTTACCTTCGGCGCGTCCGCGAGAGCGCTGTGCTTGCGCCCGTAGAGAATGTAGATGACCATGCCGATCACCAGCCACACGAAGAAGCGCACCCAGTTTTCGACCGTGAGACTGGCCATCAAGACCAGGCACATAATCAGCGAGAGAATCGGCACCCAGGGCGAAAAAGGCACTCGAAAGCCGCGTGGACGATTCGGCTGCTTTTTGCGAAGCACGAGCACGGCAATGGCCACCAGAATAAAGGCGAACAGCGTGCCGATATTGGAGAGATTGACCAGCGTGCCGATGTCAAAAATTCCGGCGGGGATACCCACAAAGAATCCCGCTGCCCAAGTGGCCACGTGCGGCGTGCGGAAGCGCTTGTGCACGGCGGAAAAGCTGGGAGGCAGCAGCCCGTCGCGCGACATGGAAAACCACACACGCGCCTGACCGTATTGGTAGACCAGAAGGGAGGAAATCATACCCATCAATGCGCCGACAGTGACCCATCGTTCCACTGTCGTGAGGCCGATGGCGTGCAGCGCGTTGGCTACCGGCGCGGCATTGTCGAGCGTGCGCCAGGGCTGAATACCGGTGAGGACTACGGCGACGCCCACGTAAAATATTGTGCATACGAAGAGCGAGCAGAGGATGCCCAGCGGCAAATCGCGTTTCGGATTTTTGCATTCTTCGGCGGCCGTGGAAACGGAGTCGAATCCGATGTAAGAAAAAAAGACGATTGCGCCGCCCGTCAGCACGCCCTGCCAGCCATTGGGGAAGTACGGATGATAATTTACCGGACGAATGTAATGGCTGGCCGCGGCAACAAAAATTACCAGCGCGACAAGTTTAATGCCCACCATCACGTTATTTGCGCCCGCCGATTCCCGCACGCCGACAACCAGCACCACGGTGAGGATCATCACGGTAAGGAAGCCGAGCAAATTGAAATTCCACGCCCAGCCGCCCATGCCCGGTTGGTAGGCAGGTGTGCTAAGCCAATCAGGAATGTTGATGCCGTAGGTTTGGAATAAGCTTTTGATGTAGGCGGAAAAGCCGACGGCGACGGCCATGTTGGAGACCGCATATTCCAGAATGAGGTCCCAGCCGATGATCCAGGCGACCAGTTCACCCAGCGTGGCGTAGGTATAGGTGTAAGCGCTGCCGGCGATGGGAATCATGGAAGCCAGTTCCGCATAGCACAAACCGGCGAAACCGCAGACGACGGCTACCAGAAAAAATGAGAGGGCAATGGCGGGGCCGGCGCCGGGGCGACCGTTGGCGTTCATCGCATGTGAGCCATGCATCAGCACGTCGAGCAGCGGCGCTTGCAGCAGGGAACTGTACGGCAGCGTCTGCCCGGCAGCGGCTGTGCCGGTGACGACGAAGATGCCGGTCCCGATAATGGCGCCGATACCCAGCGCGGTGAGGCTCACCCAGCCCAGCGTCTTTTTCAGACGCCTATCGGGGTGGTCGGCATCGGCCAGAAGCTGGTCAATGTTTTTTGTGCGGAATAGTTGTGGATCCAAACATCACCGCCATTTCAAAGGAATCCCAAACTGTATCGTGAACACTGGAGTTGCGCAACAGCGCGGCTGCCAAATATCGCATCGCGCACGATTCCGTCGATTTTTCGCGGCTCATGCCAGTTCCAGTTTGGCGTATCGTTCGACGAGCTTTTTGACGCCGTAATCGGGAAAGCTGACCGTGAATTTACGGTCGTCGCCATCGCCTTCGACGGCAATTACCGTGCCGACTCCGTAAGACGGATGGCGAACGCGTTGGCCGACGGGGGTCGGCTTTGAAGAGCGCTTGGCCGAACGAAAATCAGCGGTGGGCCTCGATGCGGATTCTCCTTTGGAGCGAGAGGCCGAGTGGGACGAATAGCTCTGCCGTGGTGCAAACGGACGGCGTTGGCGCATCGCCGATTCCACATAGTCTATCTCCGGGTCGAAACGCGGCTCGTCCATCGGGTCGGCCGCAATCGGAATGCGACCGCCGGCGGATTCCACCAGCTCCGCGGGAATTTCGGCAAGAAAGCGGGACGGAGCGGACGCGGAAAGCTGTTCGTTGCCCCATATACGGCGAAAAACCGCCCGCGTCAGCGTAAGGCTTTTCTTTGCGCGCGTCATGCCCACGTAGCAAAGGCGGCGCTCTTCTTCCACGTCTCCATTGGTTGCCAGCGAGCGATTATGCGGCAACAGCCCTTCTTCAAGGCCCGTAAGAAAAACGTGGTCGAACTCAAGCCCCTTGGCGCTGTGAAGAGTCATCAGGGAGACGGGCACATCCTCGTCGAATGCATCTGCATCGCCGACCAGCGCGGCCTGGTCGATCACGTCCTGAAGAGACTGGCCCTGCTCGGCGGCGTCGGCCACGGCGTTGACCAGTTCGAGAAGGTTTTCTGTGCGCGAGGAGCCTTCAAGGCGATCCTGCTCGCCCGCCCAATCGAGATAGCCGCTGCGGTCGAGCACGGTCTTTACCAACTCCGCCGGCGCCATGGCGGCGGTCTCCCGTTGTAGCGATTCAAGCAGCGCGCGAAAATCACGCAACGCCGGGCGCGCTCCCACTTCTTCCTTTGGGCCCAAAGCGTCCCAAAGCGAAATCTTCAGTTCTTGCGCCCGCGCGCGCAACGCCTTAATGGTTATCGCGCCGATGCCGCGCGGAGGAACGTTGAGAACTCGCAGCAGAGCAATGTCGTCTTCGGGATGCGTGAGCAAGCGAACGTATGCCAGCGCATCTTTCACTTCGGCGCGCTGGTAAAAACTGAAGCCGCCGACGACGCGATAACGCAGTCCCAGCCGGCGCATGGCTTCTTCAAATGAGCGGGATTGCGCGGTAGTTCGATAAAGAATCGCGAAATTACAGCTGGAGTCCTCTCGCAGCAATCGCGGGATTTCCGACGTGACGAAAGCGGCTTCGTCGACGGAATCACGCGCCTCGAAAAAGCGCAATTTAGTGCCAGCTCCCTGCGTGGCGGACAAAGTTTTCCCGAGGCGATTGGCGTTGCAGGCGACCACGGCGGCTGCGGCATCCAGAATTGTCTGCGTGGAGCGATAGTTTTCCTCAAGGCGAACAATCTTCGTGCCGGGAAAATCCTCGGTGAAGCGGCGGAGGTTGCCGGGCTGTGCGCCGCGCCAACTGTAGATGGATTGATCCTCGTCGCCCACGACGCAGACGTTATGCCTATTGTTGGCAAGCAGACGGATGAGCTCGGCCTGCGCGGCGTTGGTGTCCTGATATTCGTCCACGTGAAGGTACTCGAAACGTGTGCTCCACGCGGCGCGCGCTTCGGCGTGCTCGCGAAGAATCTGGACGGCGCAAAGCAGCAAATCGTCAAAGTCCAGCGCGGCATTGCGGCGCAGAGTGGCGTTGTAGGTCTCGAAGACGCGTGCGACGGCGCGCCCTTCGGCGTCAAACGCGGAAGCCGCCAGATGTTCGGCGGAAAGGCCGTGATTCTTGGCATGGCTGATTCGTCCGCGAAGGCTGCGGGGAGGATACGTGCGCTCATCAAGAGCCAGCGCGCGCAAAGATTCCTTCACCACGGCAATCTGATCATCATCGTCGTAAATGGCGAAATCGCGAGGCAATCCCAGCCGCGGAGCTTCCCGGCGTAGCAGACGCGCGCAAAAGGCATGGAACGTAGACATCCACACTCCGGCGGCGTCGCGGCCTCCAGCACGCAGGAGATTGGCAATGCGATCCTGCATGGTGCGTGCAGCTTTGTTGGTGAACGTGACGGCTAGAATGGCGTAGGGCGGTGCGCCTTTATCGAGCAAATGGGCCACGCGATAGGTGATCGCGCGAGTTTTTCCCGTCCCCGCGCCCGCCAGGACGAGCAGCGGGCCGTCAGTGGTCTCGACGGCTTCGCGCTGCCGCTCGTTCA
>Ga0265760_10000013_pt1 | contig 98018 bp, 79 predicted proteins | sample NZIome_2_FD_200831 | JGI IMG/M metagenome (GOLD analysis project Ga0265760, IMG submission 200831) | Metatranscriptome of rhizosphere microbial communities from Maridalen valley, Oslo, Norway - NZI1 (Metagenome Metatranscriptome) | ecosystem: Host-associated > Plants > Roots > Rhizosphere >...
GCCGCCCTGCCGGCCAACCTGTTGCCGGGCGCTAGCCTGGCGGTTGGCGAGCGAATCACCGCGCGTCGAGCCCCCAAACCTGTCCGCAGTCGCCCGGTCTCGATACGGGGCCCCGCCACGATGTTGCGGGTTGTGTTGCCATCGATCGCTTGCATTTCCGCCGCGATTGCCACCGCCGCCACCACCGGGACGCGCTGCTTGCGGGCGAGCCTCATTTACCTGGAGCGCCCGGCCATCGAGATTAAATCCATTCAACTGCTGGATGGCGCGCGCAGCATCCTCGGTGGCCACCAACTCGACAAATCCGAAGCCGCGAGAGCGCCCAGTGCCCATGTCGCGAATCACGCGGGCGGATTCCACCTGGAATCCATTGCCCACGAAAAGCTGCTGCAAATCCTCGTCTGCGGTCTCGAAAGAAAGATTCCCGACATAAAGCTTGGCCATTTCGGCTCCCTGGTCGCTAGAATGATCAACGCGAAAAAAAAGAGGCGCGTCCGCGCGGGGCGGACACGCCCCATGATACTAGAGGGCTGTAACGTTCGCAGCCTGCAGACCCTTCGGTCCGCGCGTTACTTCGAACTCAACTGCTTGGCCTTCATTCAACGACTTGTACCCATCTCCCTGAATAGCGGAGAAATGGACAAACACGTCTTCGCCGGACTGGCGCTGAATAAATCCAAAGCCTTTGCTGGCGTTAAACCACTTCACTGTTCCTTGTTCTTTCACTGACGTTTCCTTATTCGTACTTCTTGTAAGCTATTTGGTGTCCTGATCCGATTGCTCGGCCCCTCCAAATCTAACAGAAAAAGGCCGCAAGTTCGCACCTGCGCCCCTCTGAACGAATCCAAAGGTTTTACAAGAGCAACAAACGCAGCCGAACGATAGCATATTTTCACTTCGCCGCCTAGTAATACTTCCTTGGCGCGCGCCAAACACATCATTAGGGTCATTGCCCCAATTTAACCCTTTGTTACGCCTGGATTTACGAGATATGCAGGTTAATGCAACAAGGGAAAGCAATCGCCGGAGGAATTTTGCGATGCGGCCGCGGATGATTGCCGTCGGCGAATTTAGCTGAGAACGCTTCCGCTAAGGCGCCGGAATCACGATTGCGAGAAATATATCCTGGAATGCTATTTCTGAGATATTTCCACGAGCCGCGCGTCCAGGGAAGCATCGCTTTCCGGGGAAACTTCCAGCTCCCTTTGCCAGGATGCGTCATTCCTTTGAGGATCCCCTTCAGGACTAGTTGCTCTCTTCCACGTCCGGCAGCTTCCAGGTCCTGTCGAACAGCGGCTTCTGCGGGCCGTAGGCGCGGAACAACACTTCGAACTCGCGCTTCGGATCGGTCGGCACCCAGTTCGATTCCTGCCCCGCGGGCGGCTTGGGACCGAAGTAAACGTCCACCGAACCGTCAGCGTTCTTCCGCACGGCCGCGTCGTTGGACGCGCGGCTGGCGCGGTCCATCCCCTTGATCAGCGTGTGCGTCTGTCGGTCGTAGGCCGTCACGGACCAATACTGCTTCACCGGCGTGTCGGCGGGCACCCGCAGGCGATAAGTCTTCGCGCCGTCGAACTGCCGCCCTTCCTTGTCCTTGAAATTGATCAGGTAAAATTGCGCCGTCCCCAGCCGCTTGATGCCGATGAAGCCCACCGTGTACATCATCCCGCGCGTGTCGATGGGGTAAGAGTTCACGTCGGCGTAGCCCGACTGAATGGCCTCCTTCATCTCGGGCGTCACCGGCGTGGTCCACTGCCGGCCCTCGAAGAACGGCGCGAGCGCCTCATACTTCCCGTCGAGGTAGCTCCGCGCCTCCATCGCCGCCGCGTTGAGAGTCGTTATTGTCGCCGCGTCCGGCTTAAACGACTTCCCCTTCTCGATGCCAAGAGTCTTCAGTTCGTCGATCATCGCCATGTCCCGCACCAGCCACGGCTCGCGTTGCACGACACGGTCCAGCGATCGGAAGAACCTCACGTCGAAGGGAATTGTCGAATCGAACACCACGTCCTTGGCATCGCTGAACTTTGTCTCTGGCGGATTCGCTGCCTGCGCCAGCGGATACACCTTCAGCCGCTTGCCGTACTCGCGAGACTTAGCGATGTCCGCCTCGCTGTGGCTGGCCAGATTGGAACGGAAAAGTGCGAACCCGCCGAAAGTCTGCGAATGCAGCGCGAAGTATCCCTCCGGCACGTCGCCACTATACCCCGGCGGCAGAATGACATACTTCCCACCCTTCCCCGCGTCCGAGCCTTCCGGCCCCGCGTCCGCCAGGGGCATCTGCCAGATGTCGTCGATGTTCGCCGCAAAGCTCCCTCCTTCCGCAGGTGGCACGTCGATCACCACCGGTCCCGCGTCCTTCGTGTTGAAGAACACCATCAGATAGATCGCATCCGGATTGGGCGTCAGGGTCTGGTTCTTCCAGTCCGCGGGCCGGGACCAGTAGAGGACTTCATTTTCCTTTGCCGAGGTCACATCAAGCATCGTCTGACGCATGAGGTCGTAATTGACCGCCGGCATCCCCCAGATAACCGCCTCGACGGCGCGGCGCTGCATGGCGCGATCGGCCAACTCCTTATTGCCGACGCGCGCAGACTCCCCGCGGCTGCCGCCGGCCCCCGATTCGCTGAGCGCCGCGAGCCCGACGATCGCGAACGCAATGAGCACGAGATATTTGCGCATGACCAGTTCTCCTTTCATAAGAGGTTACTTCACCAACTCGGCATCAGGAAACATGATGCCTGAGCCGATCGCGAACGCGCCCGCTAAGGTGCCGGAATCGCGATTTCGAGAACTATATCTTGGAATGCTATTTCTGAGATATTTCCACGAGCCGCGCGTCCAGGGAAGCATCGCTTTCCGGGAAAACTTCCAGCTCCCTTTGCCAGGATGCTTTGCCCTCCAGCCGAATTTCCACTTTGTGTTTCCCCGAGGCCAGTCGCAAACGCGACGGAGTCGTTCCCACGAAACTTCCATCGATGTATATTTCACCTTCGGAAGGTTCCGAGCGGATGTTGACGAATCCCGCGCCGCCTTCAGCTGACACTGCTGCCGATGCGCTTGCTGCGATGGCGCCAAGCGACGAGTTTTCGGTGGTCGTTCCGAGATTCAACTGATTGAGCACACCCTGCACGTCTGCCGCGCTCAAAGCGAATGCGATGCCTTCCTTGTTGCGCCCTTTCAGTGTATTGATGCCGGCCACGTCGCCACGCAGCGTTAGTAGCGGGCCACCGCTATTTCCCGGATTGACTGCCGCGTCCGTTTGCACCCATTCGCCGGCTTCATCGTGCAAGTGGCCGACCGCGCTGACGATTCCCTTGGTCACCGTGCCCGGCAGGCCGGAGGACGGATTGCCCAGCGCCACGACCGTTTCTCCGCGCTGCACAGTGCCGGGAGGAGCCAGTCGCAGATATGCATAGCCGCTTCCCTGCACGCGTAAGAATGCCAAATCCAGCCTGGGATCCATATAAATAACGCGGGCGTACAGGGAAGTGCCGCCGGTTGTGGTGACGATGGCCGCTGTTTCGCCCTCAACGACGTGTTTGCTGGTCGCGATCAGGCCGTCGGAAGTGAGAAAGAATCCCGATCCCACGGATTGAGTTGTCTTCAGCAGCACAACCGCAGGCGCGGTTTCACGGATTACGCGTTCGACGGCGGCGTCCGGCGAAGTCCCGTTTACCGAGGCGTTCGCGACCGTCGGCGATAAGCTATCGGGTGTCGCCATCGAAGCAGAACGAATTTCTCGCGTCACATTGTTACCGGGCGGCGACGAGAGAGCTTTGTCGGCTCCCGCAGGCAGCGCTTGCAGAGCGATTTCGAAATGGTCTGACTTAATCAGGTAATAGTCGCTGTGATGCTTGCCGTTCAGCGTGCTGAAATGGAAAGGGCCGTCGGCTAGTTCGATTTCCTGGGGGCTGTAGCCATCCTTCGAGAGGCGCAGGGTCATGGCATGCTGCAGGCGGCCGCTGAATACGCTGTGCGGAGCGCGGAAATACGAACCCGGAAGGTTTTGATGATAGGGAGTTGCGCCGACGGCTACGCCATTGATTTCCACCTTGGCGCCCGGCGGTGTGGACGTAATATTCATCGTGCCCGCGTGAACGGGCGCGACATGTATTAGCGTCGCGCACACCAACAAAATGCGCGGCAGCGAGGAAGGAACTCGCTGGGTCTGAAACATCGGCTGCCTCCGGATGAATCCCCGACCAGCAAGATAGAACGCACTGACCGTGGCGTCAATGGCCGGTATCCAACATTCAACGGGTGGAGTGCGCCCCCGGTGTGCAAGCAAGCACACACGACGGCTTGTTGGGGGGAAGTAATGCGCCAGGATGCTAGACTCAGTGTAAGTGGTTGGATGAACACCCTTCATTTAGATACTGGTCCGGATTGGCGTGGCGGACAGGCTCAGGCCCTCCTCTTAGTGCGCGGTCTTCTCGCTCGGGGTCACGGGGCAGAAATAGTTGCAGTGCGAGACACGCCTCTGGCACGACGTGCCCAGGATGAAGGCATACGTGTGCATGCCGTGTGCCCGAATTTCCGGCGCATATCCATGGCGCGAATGCTTCGTGGTCTCCAGCGCAATCAGAGTTTCGATATCATTCACGTCCATGAGCCGCACGCGCTGACAGCCGCATGGCTGGCGGGCGCTCATCGCCGCGCTTCGCTGATTGCGTCCCGCCGCGTGGCCTATCCGCTTAGCGCCGGACGCGCCGCCATGGCGCGATATCTGGCGGTGCGGCGCATCATCGCGGTTTCTCGCTTCGTGGACGCCAGCATTGTTACCAGCGGATTGGATCCATCACGGATTGCCGTGGTTCATGACGGCGTTCCCGTGCCTCCGCCGCTGGTGGCGGCTCAACACGCTGCGGCGCACGCGCGGTGGGGCGTGGGGAAAAATGAATTTCTTCTGGGTTGCGTGGGGTATCTTCTGCCGGAGAAGGGGCAGGAAGTTCTGTTGCATGCTCTGGCGCTGCTGAAGGAACGTTTTCCGCAATGCCGCCTTTTGCTGGCCGGGCGAGGGCCGTACCGCGCTCACCTGGAGGGAATGGCACGCGACCTGAGAATTGCGGATCGAATCGTTTTCACCGGTTTCGTCGAGGACGTGGATTCCGTTTATGCCGCGCTGGATCTTTTTCTGTTTCCGTCGTTGGCCGAGCCGCTGGGTTCTTCACTGCTGGACGCCATGGCGCATGGACTTCCTGTGATTGCCGTCGCCAGCGGCGGCGTCCCGGAAATCCTGGAAGACGGTAAGAACGGGCGTATGCTCCTTGTAGGGAAGCCGGAGGCGTTTGCGGGCGCGATTTCGCGGTTGCTCCAAAACCCGCCGGAGGCAGCCATAATGGGAGCGGCGGGGCGAGCTACCGTGCTCAGCAGGTTCTCGGACGATCACATGGTGGGAGGCACGCTCGCCGTTTACTCGCAGACGCTCTCCGAGGAACATTCACAGCAGAAGCGCTGACCGCAATGCCGGCGTGAAGGTTTTTCGGCACTTATACCCGGCGGGCAGGGAAGAGAAAATGAATTCCGATTGCGGCCAACACCAGGATGGGTAAAACAAATGCGCTGCCTTCGGGGCCGACGGTGCCGCCGGTAATCCATGTGTGTCCGTGGAAGGATGAGTTCAACATGTGCCCCTTGGCGAGAAAGCCGCTATCGGGCGTGGAGTAGAAATAGGTCTCGCCCCAATCCCATCCGGCATGCATGCCGATGGGGAACCAGATGTTGCCGGTGCGGCTCAAACTGAAAGCCGCGAGAAGCCCGAAGCTGCCGGCCATGGTGGCTCCGTACCATGCTTCGCCGATGTTGCTTATGTGCCCCGCGCCAAAAAGAAGCGCAAGCACAATTGCGGCGGGCCAGAAGCCCATTCCGGAGCCGAGCGTGGATTGCAGGTAGCCGCGAAACGAAAACTCCTCAAAAAGGCCGACCAGCACGAGTCCGATGGCGTAGAGAAGGCCGTAATGAAGCGCGGCGTGCCAGGGAAGAGCAAATGTTCCGAGCGAAAACCCGTGGAACGCGGCGATAACGCCCAGCAGAAGCGAGAGCATTGCGAATCCGTATGGCAGGCCTTGCCAGAAACGCTTGCCGAAAGCCTGGTTCGGCGGGAGGTAGTAGTCCGTGAAGGTGCGCTTCTCGATCAGCGACATCAGCCATGCCGACAGAAACACACTGACTACCGCCAGACCCTCGCCCAAAATCTGGCCGATCGGATCCACGATGTGCGGGTCGTGCCCCTTTTGCCGCGCCACCAGCGCGGGAATGTGCCGCAGACCGAATTGGATTGCGGCGCCAATCCCAACCGCGAAAAGGAGGAACAGCGCGATGCGCCAGCCCGCGCGAATTCCGTTGGGACCTAGAAATACGTTGGCGATGCCCGACCGCCGCGGCAGCTCCGGCATCAGGGGTGCCCCAGCGAGATCATTTTGATATGGAGCGCCCGGATCGTTTAGATTGCCTGGCATTGGTAATTCCTCCCCTGGCCACTCAGTATACGTCGGACGCCTCTGAAAGTTTCGCTATCCGCGAAGACCTGGAATTTGCCCGCGCGGGCTATGCCAGCCACTTGGCGAGCCAGGCCAAAAATTCCTTGTACCAAAGCTGGCTGTTTTGCGGCTTGAGCACCCAGTGGCCTTCGTCGGGGAAAATAATCAGGCGCGAAGGGACGCCTTGCTGCTGGAGCGCGGAGAAGAATTCCAGTTCCTGGGTGTAAGGGATGCGGAAATCCTTTTCGCCGCCGATGACCAGCACCGGCGTTTTATATTTTCCGAAATCCGCCGCATATTTCGCGGGGTTCCATTTGTCGTAATTTTCCGGATTGGTCCACGGCGTGCCTTTGAATTCCCAATCCTCGAACCACAATTCTTCGGTGGCGTACATGCTGACGGCATCATAAGGCCCCGCATGGCTGATGATGGCCTTGAAGCGGCCTTTTGACTGCGACTCCATCCAGTCCATCATGTAACCGCCGTAGGAGCCGCCGGCAGCGGCCACGCGCGAGCCGTCAATGAACGGATACTGCGCGACGGCGTAATCCAGGCCGTTCATCAAGTCCTGAAAAACTTTTCCGCCCCAATCGCCGCTGATTTCGGCGGTAAGCTGCTGGCCGTAACCTGTGGAGCCGCGCGGATTGATCATCACCACCACATAACCGGGCGCAGCCATTACCTGCTGATTCCAGCGGTATCCCCATGCATCTTCCCACGCGCCCTGCGGTCCTCCATGCACCAGGAGCAGCGTGGGATATCTTCTCGAAGCGTCGAATTGCGGAGGCTTCAGAAGCAGTCCTTCGATTTTTGTTCCGGCCGCGCCGGCGAACCAGAAGGGCTCCGCCGCCGGCAGCTCCAGCTGGGCAAGCAGCGCCGCGTTTTGATGGGTAAGCTGACGCACGCCGGAGCCATCCGAATCGGCAGTGAAAATTTCCGCCGGCATGGTGAGGCTAGTGCGCGTGAAGGCAATCGTTTTTCCATCGGAGCTAAGCGCGAATTCACCGTTGAAACTGTCTTTGAGAATCACACGCGGGACAGCGTTTGGTTCGGCCGCGACGGCGTAGAGCGGCATTTCCACCTGATACTGCGCGGTAAAATAAATTGTGCGGCTATCAGGCGCCCAGGCGTAGGAATCGGGACTGGCGTCGAACTTTTGCGCGACCTGCAATTGCCGGCCGGATTGCCGGTCATAGACCATCAGTCGCCAGGCGTCGCTTTCATAGCCGTAAGTGGCCTGCGAACGGTAGGCAATGGTTTTTCCGTCCGGCGAATAGACCGGTCCCCAATCGTTCCCTCGGTTGGTGGTGATGCGGTTGGGCGGGGCGCCGCCGGCCGCCGGAACGGTGAAGAGGTCGCCATTGGTGCTCAGCGCTTCGTCTTTGTCCGTATTGGCGGTGAAGCAAATTTCGCGGCTATCGGGCGAAAACGCGATAGCTTCGGGCGCGCCGAGATTGAATGGCGGTACGTCATAATCCGCGCCGGGTGTAAGGTCGCGCGGCGTGCCTCCCGAGGTTGAGACGATGAAAAGATGGCTGCGTTTACCATCCCACCACTCGGTCCAATGGCGATAAAGCAGCTTGTCGTAGATGTGCGCTTTCACTTTGCTTTTATCGGCGGCATCATCGCGGGTTTTATTGCAGGCGTCGCTGGCGCAGTCGGGGTAAACGCGCGAAACGAAAGCGATACCCTTTCCGTCCGGCGACCAGAGTTCATTGTCGGCTTCCGTGGAAAGACTAGTGAGAGGATGAGGATCTCCGCCGCTCATCGATAGCAGGTAGACCTGCTCCGAACCGTCGCGTGCAGAAAGAAAAGCGATGCGGGTTCCGTCCGGCGACCAACGCGCGCGGGAATCTTTTCCTCCATTGGTCAACTGGCGCGGCTCGCCGCCCTCGATGCCGACAATCCAGATATTTGAGACCGAATGATTCGCCGCCAAATCGGGAGTCGAAACGGTGTAGGTTACCCATTTTCCATCCGGGGAGATTTGCGGATCGCCCAGGCGGTGCATGGAAATCAAATCGTCGAAAGTTATGGGGCGTTTCTGCGCGCCCTGCGCTCGCGCCGGGCCGTTGCAGAGCAACATGGCCAACACAGCGGTTAGAATTGCGGGCGCAGATTTTCCAGCTATCATGCGGAATCTCCTTCACGGTCATTCACGTTGCGGAACGCGCTATCTTGCTACTTTTCATTCAGCGACTCAAGCGCGCGAAGAAGAAAGTCACCTGCAAATTGTCCGCGTCGCGGCGCGCCGATAATTCTCGTCCATCACCGACGGCTGTAACGCAATCTTCCACCCGGAGGCTTTGGCAATTGCACCGGCAAGATGCCGGCGTTACCATTACGCGCAATATCGGGATGTCGTTTCTAGCGCCGCCCTTTGAGGGACTTGCGATTCAGCGGACGCGGCGGAGCCTTGGGGGCGACGATCAGCGCCACGCCGAAAATGACGATCAGCGCGCTGACGATGCGCGGGACAGTAAAAACTTCCGACGTTTCCAGCGTCGTGTTCTGGTCGGCAATTTCGATTTGCCGCGTATCGACGTGACGGCGAAATTCCGGATGGCCCAGCAGCAGCAAACCCGCCACAACTATCAGTGCACCGGCAACCGCCTGATACCGGCGGTCCACCTCAGTGATTCGCCATGGGCTTCAGGATTTCGCCCAGCATATCGCTACCCTGCGTGCGCGTGAGGTGCGGGTAGCGCAATCCTCCGTGGTAGTCGATCTTTACGCTGTGGACGTATGAGCCATTGGCAATTTCAAATTCAATCGGCACGGTGGATTGTTTCGAATCGCGCACCGCGGCTCGTAGCGCATCTTCCGAGAACTGGCGTCCGTTGACGGCAACGATCTTCATCTCGGGCCCCATGCCCGCTTTGTATGCAGGTCCGTCGAGAATGACGTCGTGCACCGTGCCGTCCGAATCGACGAGCAAGCCCAATGACGAAAAAAGAATCAGTTCATGTTCGGCATATTCAGTGGCGGATTGCATTTCATTGGGATGCTCATCCCACGAAATATTCCAGCCGCCGGCTTGCACTCCGGCAAGCGGCGGATCGGGGTCGAGGGAATTCAGCATTCCGTTCAGCATGGCCGCCCAGTCGTAGGGGACGAGGGCATTGAGGCCCGCCACGATGTCGTCAAACGTGTAAGTCTTCAGCGCCGGCTCTCCGCCCGGACCTCCGTGAAAATTGCGGCAGAAATCGTTCAGAGAATATTTTTCGTGCGATTGAGTTCGCAGAGTAGTGTCCACGTTGAGCCAAAGCAAATTGCCTTCATCGTAATAGTCCACCCCGCGCCGCCACGAAGACCATTCGTCCGGCGCTTCGTAGAGAATCTGCGCGGCGTCCGCTGTATCCTGCAACGGCCGCCATGTGCGGCCGGTATGCGCCTGGAGGCGGGCGATCACCTCGGCTAGATACTCGTGGTATTGCTGGGGCGTCCAAAGGCCGCTGCGCGTGGTGAGGACGTTGCCCAGATATTCGGTAAGTCCTTCATATACCCACAACAGATCGTCGCGCATGGGCTGCTGATAGTCCGGCGTAGTGAGATCGGCGGGGCGGCGATATTTTCCGTTCCACGAATGCGTGAATTCATGAGGCAGAAGTCCGGCGTCATGCAATCGCAACGTGTCGTCAGTCATTGTTTTTTCAGCCACGCGGTCGTCGCTGGATTCATGATGTTCAAGGCCGAAATGCGCTACGTCGTCGCTGAGCGTCAACAGAAAGTGATAATCGCGATAGTGGCGCGAGCCGAAGAGCGCGCCCGTCTCCGCGACAAGATTGCCATATTCCGCTTCCGTGGCGGCGGGGACGGCCAGCGCTGCTTCGCTATCGGCGGCGATGTCCAGTTCATGCGGCGGATTTTGGCCGGGTGCAAGGTCAATCGCGCGAAAGTGGTCGCCCGCCAGCACAGGCGAATCCACCAGCATGTTTAGCGGCACGGGCGCGAACTGGATTGTGTCGCCGGACTGCTGCGCTCCGGGAAGAGCCGTGGCGAATTTCCATCCCTCGGGCAGGCGCAGCGACGGAGCGAACATGATCTCGCGCGCCGGGGATCCCGCCGGGTAGAGCAGCACTTGGTTCCAGCTGATTACGGCGAGTTGCGAAGTGGCTGAGGCGCCGGCGGAAAAACCGCTGGCGGGGGAGGAAAGAAGGAAATCCAATTCCACATGAAGGCCGTCGGCTCCCGGCGGCACGTCCAGGTGGAACGTGAACATGTCCAGCAGATCGCGTCGCCAGGGTACGCGTTGGCCATTGGTGGTGAATTTCAAGCCCGCGAGATTCATGATGGGGCCGTCGGGCATGTGCTCGCCGGGAATCCATTCCGGATAGTAGAGCACGAGCGGCCCGGGCTTCACGGGGATCGTCATCCGCGCATGAAGGATTTTTTGAGGCGCGGTGGTGGCGTCCACGAGGAGCTGGATGGGCGCTGCAGCGGACTGGCCGCGTGCTCGTCCGGCACCCGGGATGACGCAAATATAAAATAGAAAACTGACTGCCATCCATCGCGCAACACGAACGTGCATTATGGTCTCCCGAATATCAGTTGAGATGTTTCCACACCCGCCAATGGTTTGACGCGCCAATCATTCCACCGGTGTCGCCATTTTTCGCGGGGGATTGTAAAAAGGCAATTCCACGCAAACCGCGTCTGCCGTGTGGCGCACGGCCTCGACGGTGATTTCCATTCGCAGATGTGTGCCCGACGCGGCGTGCGCACTTTCCACGCTGGCCAGCGCAATCATTTTTTTCAATGTGGGCGACCAAGTGATGGACGTGGCTTTGCCCACCTGTTTTCCTTCGCGATAAACGGGCACGGGCACGCGCGACGCCGTTGTCGGGATTTGCGGCGCCAGGCCGTTGTTGTCGTAATGCCGCTCAATGTCGGCCCAGCTTATTTCCAGCCCCACGAGCTGTCGCGCCGGTCGGCGCCGCTTTTCTTCCCGCAGCGCCTGCTGACCCACAAACGGCTCTTTATCGAGATGTACCAGCCGCCCCAGCCCAATTTCGTAGGGCGAATATTTTTGTGACGCAATCAGCGCCTTGCGGCTGCTGAAAAAATCCACTTCAATCAGGATTAGTCCTGCTTCGATGCGCGCCACGTCCAGCGCCAGCATTCCCGCGGGATGTATATCGAACGCGCGCCCCGTTTCCATCAGCGCATCCCAGACTTTCGTCGCTTCGCGCCAGGGAATCCAAAGTTCGTAACCCAGATCGCCGGTGTAGCCGGTGCGGGAAATATCCACGTCCACGCCGGCGATGCGCGAGTGCATCACGCGAAAAAACTTCAGCTTCAGGATTTCGTCGCCCACAAGCCGCGCCAGCAAGCGCCCGGATGTGGGCCCTTGGAGCGCGAGCGCCGCTGTATCCTCGGTAATATCCTCGAAGTGCACGTCCAGCCCCAGCGCATTGCGGCTAAACCAGTGAAGGCTGGGGTCCGCCGCCGTCCAGCGGTAAGTGTTTTCGCCCAGCCGCGTGATGGTGCCGTCGTCAATCACTTTGCCCTGCTCGTCGCACCAGCAGCAGTAAATCACCTGATCGACGGCCACTTTATGGATGTCACGCGCAATCACGCGGTTCACCAGGCGCGTGGCGTCCGGCCCGGTGACCATGTATTTGTAGAGCGGCGTGATGTCAATCAACGCGGCGGAATTGCGGATGGCGTTGTATTCGTGCTCATGGTGCGATTCATACGCGCTGACGGCGTAAAAGCCCGCCCATTCGCGATAGTTCAGGCTCTCGCACAATTGCGACGTGCGTTCATGTACGGCAGTTCCAATGGGCACTTGAAAAACCTCGCTATGGAATCGAACCCGCGATTATAGATGCCCCGTTCCACGCGCGGCAAGCCCGTGTCCGAGAAATGATGACGTGCGAGCTTGTGAGGAGCGTGCGGGGCCAGTAGAATTACGGACTGCTTCGCGCGATGCGCCAATCATTGTGCCGCAATGGGGATGGGGGCGGCATAAGCATCGGCCATCGATGTGCGGAGCGAGCGGCATTCCATGAGCAAGCGATACGATGCGATCGTGATTGGCGGCGGGCATAACGGCCTGGTGACTGCGGCGTATCTTGCGCGCGCAGGCCGGAAAGTGCTGGTGGTGGAACGCCGTCACGTGCTGGGCGGCGCGGCTGTCACAGAAGAGATTATTCCCGGCTTCAAGTTTTCAGTTTTTTCCTACGTGGTCTCGCTGCTGCGGCCCGAGATTATCCGCGAACTGGACCTGCCGCGCCACGGCCTGGAAATTCTTCCGCTGGACGGCACGTTCACGCCCATGCCCAACGGCAATCATCTGTGGCGGATGAACGACCACGCCAGAACGCGGCGCGAAATTCTGCGCCACTCGCGCGTGGACGCCGAAGCGTACGACGAATTCGGCCATGCCATGGTGCAGATGTGCCGATTCGTGAAGCCCATCATGGGGATGGTGCCGCCGGACCCGACTTCGCTGGATCCGCGCGATTTGAAGAAATTGTATTTTCTGGGGCGGCGGTTTCAGGCGCTGCCGACCGAGGACAAATACAATCTTGTCCAACTGATGACCATGAGCGCTGCGGATTTTCTCGATCAGTGGTTCGAGACGGATGTGCTGAAGGCCACCATGTCCGCTTCGGGAATTATCGGCACGTTTCTGGGCGTGCGCTCGCCGGGCACGGCTTACGTGCTGCTGCATCACTACATGGGCGAAATTGACGGAGCATTTCGCGCCTGGGGATTCAGCCGCGGCGGCACGGGCGCGATTTCGGAAGCCATCGGAGCGGCCGCCAGAGAAGCAGGGGCGGAAGTGCGCACGAACGTCGGCGTAAGCAAAATTCCGGTGCGCAACGGACGCGCGACTGGAGTGGTGCTGGAAAGCGGCGAGGAGATTCTCGCCGATGTTGTATCTTCGAGTCTCGATCCGCGCATGACTCTGGAAAGAATGGTCGGCGAGAAGGAATTGCCGGGCGAATTCATGGAGGATCTCCGGCGGTATAAATACCGCGGCTCTTCAGGCAAAGTAAACTTCGCGCTGGACGCGCTGCCGGAATTTCCCTGCCTTCCCGGGAACGGCCCTCATCTGCGCGGCGCGATTTCGATTTCTCCCAGCATTGATTACATGGAACGCGCTTACGATCAGGCGAAGTACGGCGAGTTTTCCCGCCGCCCGTACATCGATATGGTGATTCCCACGCTGACTGATCCGTCTCTGGCGCCGCCGGGAAAGCATGTTCTGTCCTGCTTCGTGCAGTACGCGCCATATCACTTGAAAGAAGGCGCATGGGACGACAAACGCGGGGCTTTCGGCGACGCCGTGGTGGATACCATTGCCGAACATGCGCCCAACATCCGCAACATTATCGTCGGGCGGCAGGTGATTACGCCGCTGGATATTGAGCGCAAAGTCGGGCTCTCCGAAGGGAATATTTTTCAAGGCGAGCTTTCCCTCGAGCAGCTCTTTTTTCTGCGGCCGGTTGCCGGATGGGCGCGCTATCGGACGCCCATCCGCGCGCTTTATCTTTGCGGCTCAGCCACGCATCCGGGCGGTGGAATTATGGGCGCGCCGGGGCGGCTTGCCGCGCTGGAAATTTTGAAAGATACCGGCGGGAATTAGGGCGCAACAATGGCAGCCAAACGCGAAATCGTCATCATCGGAGCGGGCGTCAACGGCCTGATTGCGGCGTTCTATCTGGCGCGCGCGGGCCGCAAGGTGCTCGTTCTCGAACGGCGCGAGGTTGTGGGCGGTGCGGCGGTCAGCGGGGAATTTCATCCTGGGTTCCGCTGCTCGACGCTGGCGCACGCGGGAGGTCCGCTGCTTCCCGCGATTGCACGCGATTTGCGTTTGGAAAGCCAGGGACTGTCGGTTATCGAGCCGACCGTTTCCGTTTTCGCGCCTTCACCGGAGGGACGCGCGCTCGTGCTGTTGCCCGATGCGCAAGAGACAGCGCGAGGATTGGAAACCTTCTCGCATCACGATGCTGCCGAGTATCCGAAATTCATCGAGTTGCTGACGGATTACAGCGCGCTGCTGCGGCAGTGGTTGAGTCTTACCCCTCCCGTAATCGAAAAGCCCGGCGGCGAGGATTTGTGGAATCTCTTCCGTTTCGGACGCAAGCTGCGAGGGCTGGGCAAGAAAAATATGACGCGGCTGCTGCGTTACGCCCCGATGGCGATTGCCGATTTTGCCGCTGAATTTTTCGAGACGGAATTGCTGCGCGCCGTGATTGCCGCGCGCGGGATTTTGGGTGCGGCGATGGGTCCGTGGTCCGCCGGCAGTACCGTGAATTTCTTGTTGCAGGCGGCATCGCAACCGCGGCCGCTGGGCGCGCCGTGGTTTCCGCGAGGAGGCATGGGAGCTTTTTCCGAAGCGCTGGCCGGCGCTGCGCGGCAAGCAGGCGCGGAAATCCGGTGCAATGCCGGCGTTGAAAAAATTCTGGCGAAAGACGGATCCGTCACCGGCGTCGTCTTGACCGGTGGCGAAGAGATTTCCGTCAACAGCGTGGTTTCCGGCGCCGATCCGCGGCGAACGTTTTTGAAATTCTGCGATCCAACGTACTTTGATCCCAGCTTTCTGGTGAAAATTCAGCATTTTCGCGGACAAGGCACGCTGGCGAAAATCAATCTGACGCTTGACGGCATGCCGCAATTCACCGCGTTGAAAGACGGCAACACGTCCATGTTGTCGGGGCGCATTCACATTGGTCCCGACATTGATTATCTTGAGCGCGCTTTCGACGCTTCGAAGTATGGAGATTTCTCTCCGCACCCGTATCTCGACGTCACCATTCCCACGCTTTCAGACCCTACAATGGCGCCCAGCGGCAAGCATGTGATGTCGATTTACGCGCAATTCGCGCCTTACCGTTTGCGGCAGGGCGATTGGAACAGCCGTCGCGATGAATTGTTACAAACCGTGATTAAAACGCTGGCGGCCTATGCGCCGGATCTGCCGCAGCGGATTTTGGGGGCGCAGACCATCACGCCGCTCGATTTGGAAACGGAATGGGGACTTACCGGCGGCCACATTTTTCACGGCGAGTTGGCGCTCGACCAGTTGTTTACCATGCGTCCGGTGATTGGGTGGGCGCGCTATCGCACGCCACTGCGCGGTCTGTATCTTTGCGGCTCCGGCACGCATCCCGGTACGGGAATGAATGGCGCATCCGGCGCAAACGCCGCGCGTGAAATTCTGAAAGACCGGTGAAACAGAAACATATCAGATTGTACGCATCAGCTTGTATGTCCAACTATGTAAGTTGCGCGTCTGTGCAGCTCATCAAAGGTAATTATTTCGATCCCGTGAATTGAACGTCTGAACCTTTGAAAAGTTTCGCGCTTGGTCCTATCTTCTCTAAGCTGTTTCAGTGAACCGATAACAATAATTCCTTTTGGTTGGACGGTATATATAAGATTCGACTCAAGCATGTCGCGATTGGCGTGTTGTTCTGAGCCATCTTTTTCCCAGGTGGCTACGTTTGCTTGAATCTGTGAAATGGCATCGGTCAAATCTTTGGACAGGCTCCAGGCCCCCGATCGTATTTCAGTATTGCCACGTAATAGAGGTGTGAGCGGCGTCTTTATCTCCACAATCACTGTGAAATTTAAGTCTCCGGCGGTCGACGCCAGAAAATCGCCCTTCTCTCCTGCTCTCCCGTTAAGGCGTACAGCGCCGTAATGCGGTTGTGATTGGCACTGATTCAAGATTTGATAGTTAAGCCCGTAACCGAAGATCCATGTATTCCGTTGGAAAAACTCTTGCCAAAACCTCTCGTCGGGGCGTTGTTCTAGCGCACGTTCGAATTCTCCAAGCTTCTGTTTTCTGCGAAGAATGTGATTGACATCCTGGGGGGATAGTTCGACATTCGTTGAAAGTTGCTTAATGATGCTTATGAGGCTGGTTGGCGCGCGATTGAGCAGAGAAGCGACAATCTCGGCTTCGGCTTTTGATATGAGAGAGAAGCTCCCGGTTGGGACGTCTATATCGTGAAATGATCCGATAAAGGAAATGAGTTCCCAAAACTCGCTGTGGCACTCTCCAAGATTAACAAGCGCCTTTATTTCTCGTGTTGTTTCCTCAATCGGTTCTGCTTTTGCTGTTGCTGTCCTCGATTTGTTTTCTGTGCGCACGGCTAACCGGGGAGTGAATCTTTCCCCCTGCTTGATGAGGGTCACTTGGCAAAGGTATCGGACCCTATCCCCGTCTTTGAGCACAAAATCTTTAATTAGGCGTGAGTGTTTCTTGTCGTAGAAATAATGGAATGCACCGGAACCGGGTCTGATCTCCAGGTCCTGAAATTTGTCTCTCCCAATAACAAAATGTGTACCTCGATTTTCGATGATCATTGCGCACATTTTCAGGTGTGTTGGCTCACCCTAGATATATCATCGAGGAGATATAAGAGGAAAATTAATCTTTTAGTTCCGCGCTCCAAGGTGGTATTCCGATGGGCCGGAGCTTGAAGAAATACCTGAGGACCACGTACGCCGCCGGCCCCGCCGCCAGCAGCCACGGCGCCCAGCGAAACACATACGGCTCGCTGTAGTACATCTGCACGCCGCAGAGCAGCGCGGGAAATATGACGACGCAGGCCAGTCCAAGTTTGCCGCCGGGAATGCGGAAGCGGCGAGGCGCGTTTGGCAGCTTCTGACGCATTCTCCATGCGGCAAGCAGCGTAAGCATCGAAGTGGCGATGCGCGTCCAGATATAAATATTCACCAGCTCGACGACGTTGAAGCGCGCGAGGACGCAATACACAATTGCGGAAACGCCAATCGCGCGCGCCGGAGTTCCATAGCGCGGATGGAGCTTCGCAAGCCAACGCGGCAAATAGCCGTCCTGGGCCATTGTCGCGGGAATTCGCGTGGTGTAAAGAATCGTGCTGTTCGAGAGCGAGACCGTGCCGATGATGGACGCGGCCAGCATGGCTACGCCCAGCGCATGGCCGCCGATCAAGCGCGATGCCGTGACGATGTAGCCGGTGTCCCAATCCTGCCAGTTGCCGAGTGCAGCCAATGCCAGCCCAATGGGCAATGTAAACGTCAAAATGCTCAGCGGAGTATTCCAGGCGAGAACGCGGACGAAAGTGCGTTGCGGGTCTTTCATCTCCTCGGTGACGCTGGAAAGCTGCTCGTAGCCGGCGTAGTTCCACATGGCCAGAGCCAGACCTACTCCAAAGACGCTGCCGAAAGGTTTTCCCGGCGGCACGAATGGAACGACGGGATTGTGATGCCACCGCAGCAGCGCGACGATGCAGAGCCACGCCACGGGAATTAAAACGGCCACGAGCATGGCGACAGCCAATCCGCCCGCTACTTGAATCCCGCGGGCATTCAGCAAAGCCAGCGCAATCAGCACGAGACACGCGCCGGCCCATTTCCATTCCGGCGTCATCCGCGGGACGTAATCTTTCACGTAGTCCATGAAAAGCACGCCATAAACGGTGTTGAGCAGAAATGTGCCCGTCCAATTCCACCAGCCGCACTGAAATCCCCAGAAATCGCCAAAGGCCGCGCGCACCCAACGATAGAAACCACCCTCGACGGGCAGAATGCTGTTGAGCTCCGCCGACGCGTAGGACATGGGAATGCTCCACGCAAAAGGCACGACCGCCAGCAGCAGGAGCGCCATTCCGGGGCCGGCGGTTTTGAAGATGGCCTCGTAACCGAAGGGACCCGCCGCCGTGAAGCCGTAGAAAATAGCGAGGAGAGGCAAAAAACCGGCTTGACGCAGGGCGGGAGCCGCCGAAGAGCCACGTGGCGCCGGAGTGGATTCCTGATTATGAGTCACAGTGTTTATCCGGCATCAGTGTAAATTCCTGGCCATGCAAATGCTTGCACCGGGTGGCGGGATGATAGTGAACCGGCCGCGCCAATGCAACCGGTTACAGAGAAAAAGTTTGGTCGGCTGGTGGGTGCGCGGAAGAATGGAAGATGGCACAAATTCTTAGCCTGGCTGAATGCGGAAAATATGCGCCTGGTGAGGCGCCAAGCGCACGTAGAGGCCGATGGATGAAATTTCGGAGCCATCGCGCAGATAACGCACGTTGTTCAGTTGGTCGAAGAAAACATATTGTACGCCGGGGACAATTTTCCCCGGGAAATGGACACGTCCCTGGGATTCCACGCCGGCGGGATTGGCGACAACCGCGCAAAACGAATCCGGCAGGCACCATTCGTATGCAGTGAGATTTACAAATCCACCATCGCACGCCGATGTCACGTTGAGCAGCTGCCACACGCCAGTGTGAAACGGGTCTCCGCGGCTGATGCGCAGCAGTGTTTCGTAAAGTTGCTGAATCGCGAAATCGGGTGGATGGGCAGCGGCGGCGCTAATTTGAATTGGAAGACGAATTCTGCTTCCTTCAAGCTGGCCCTCATAAAAGAGGCGCAATCCCGGCATGGTGGTCAAAAGCGCGGCGGCAGCAGGCAGGCGCTCTATTCCGAAGACAGCGGCGCTGCGCGGTTCATCGTGATTTTCCAGGAAATGCGCCATGCGGCCTTGCTGCGGAGCCGTCGCACGCAGACGTTCGGCAAATTCCTCAGCGCAGCTATCGGAAAGTAAGTCGCAGAACGTCTTGTCATAGACATACTGAAATCCGAGATCCAAAATTCGAGGCTCGAGGTTCCAGTACACTTCGCCAAGCCAGATGAGGTGCGGCACGGCGCGAATTGCCGAAGTCCAAAATTCTTCGCGCGGAGGCGTCAATCCGGCGAGCTGCGATCCCCAAGTGCGCTGAAAAATGTCATTCAAAGACAGCATGGCCATGTCGCAACGCAATCCGTCGCAATGCTGTGCGATATTGCGCAATTCCAAAATCAGCGCGGCGCGGGCTGCCTCCGAGAAAAAATTTAGCTGGGCGACGTCTGTCCAGGGGGGGAAATACGGATCGCGGCCATGCGCAAGAATGGCGCGCGCTCCAGTGGCCGTCTGTACTACAAAATAATTTGCCGGCTCGCGACGCAGATCTTCTTCCGTACCGCGAATGTAATATTCGGGATGCGCGCGCGTCCAAGGATGATCCAGCGCGGTATGGTTCGGGACAAAATCCAGGATCAGGCCGATGCCGCGTTGGTGAAGCGCGGCGCGGGCGCGGTCTAAATCTTCCCAACTGCCGGCGCGCGGATCAGGCGCGTAATTGCGGACTGCATAGGGTGAGCCTACAACCTGCTCGGCTTTCCATCCCGGCAGCGCGGCAGTGAACTGGGCCCTCGCTGCTTCATCGTGGAGGGAGACGGCAGCGCTGGCCGGACTGCGTTCCCACACGCCCATCAGCCAGATGAGATTCCATCCTTGCGCGGCCAAGGCATCCCAGACGTCGTCGGGAACCGTGCCTAATGTGATTCTCGTGCCGAACTGCTGTGATAGCTCGCTCAGCCAGACCAGCGTGTGAATTTCGTAAAGATTCGGATTAGAGGCAAGCGAAATCGTTGTCGAAAAATTTGATTCAGTGCCGCCCGAGACATCCGCGTTTTCAATCGAGTCCATCGAGAAGCCTTTATTTCGCGGCCGTATTTGTGGCGCCGCCGGTTCCACCCGCGATGGGCGAGGAGAGTGAAGCCTGGCCATGCTTGCGCCAGTAGCGCGCGAGGCCCAGCCAACTCAAACCCAGACCTCCGGTAGAAACATAGCGCCGACTCTGTTCGGTAGTGAGATGACGGCCAAGCTCCTCGGCGGCCCAGGCCGAGAAATTCTTTGCGCGATGCGCGTCGGTGTCATCTTCCGTCAGCTTCACGGACATTCCGTCCCGAATATGGGCCGCCCAGCGCGACAGGCGTTCGCGCAGTTCGTCGAAATGTTCAGAGGGATTTTCCGACCAGCCAAAATGGGTGAGGAAAAGCCGCGAAGGGTGACGCGAGAGGATCAGGTCCATGCTTTGATGCCAGTGCTCGAGGTCAATATCCGGCGGCGGAGTGACCGGCAAAACGAATGAATGTCCCTGGATGCGAATTCCCGAAGTATCTCCCACAAAAGCGTGGCCGGCTGCCTCGTCGAAATAGGTCACATGGTGAGAAGCATGTCCGGGAGTGTAAAGGACGGCGAAACGGCGGCTGCCGAGCCGAATTTCCTCGCCGCCGCGCAAGATTTCGATATTTTCGGCAGGGACGGGGAGAAATTCGCCGAAGAGCCGGTCCATCGCGCCGCCATAGAGCCGCGTGGCGCTGGCCATCAGTTTCGACGGATCAACCAGATGCTTTGCGCCGGACTCGTGGACGTAGACTCGCAGCCGCGGATTTTCGCGAAGAAGCGTGCTGGCGGCGCCCGCGTGGTCGAGATGAATGTGAGTCAATAGGAGTGCGTGCAGGTCCTTGATTCCCACACCATGCCCGCGAAGTTTGGCCCGCAGCACGGCCAGCGACGTGGTCGGCCCCGGATCCAGCAGCGCCAGCTGGCCATCGCTTTCCAGAAGGCATGAAGCAATCGCCTGCGGATGGCCCAGATATTCGACGTCAATCAGCTCAGTCTTATTCACTTGCACCCTTCCGCAATCTTCGGGAATCTGCCACAACGTTCTCTACTCGCCCCGGATTCGCGCTTTGATTGTCCGTGCATCGCCATTCTTCACGCAAGAAAAACTTGCAAGCGTTGAGATGGAAGTAAGAGCAGCATTGTAGTCATGTTTCGCTTTACGAATTGCCGTCAGAGAAAATCTGTGGAAGTCCATGCCATGCTCGATTTACACTCATGCTGCCCTCTTTTCCAAAGCAGCGCCGCGAATCGCGAGTCTGGTGGGAACGCCTGCCTGAGGAGAGCCTCAAGCAAAGGAACAGATGTACGAAGACGACGCACCGAAGGATGACAATTTATGGCGCGTAATCGCCGAATCAGCGGTCATTATGGCCGTGGGAATCGGCATGTCGGTGATGCCAAACTTCAAGGAATACGGACACGATATCGTGGCCGGAGCCTTGCTGCTGGTGCTGGGCCGGATCATTCCTCCGATTTTGAAGCAAGTGCTGCACCGGCGTCCCGCGCCGAAATGGCTAGTGTCGATTGCGTTCATTGTGGGAGGGCTTTTCGGATATGTGGTCTCCGGCACGGTCGCCGCCAAGCCGCATACCATTTTATATATTTCACCCGTGCGTTATCTTTCGCGGCAGGGATTCTACAGCGCGGTTGTGGACGAACTGGCGCACCAAAGCATGGACAACAACCTGGAAGTCGGCGTGTGGCTGCCCACCAACGATTTTGGAATGCAGGCGCAGCATTCTCTGATCGAGAAGGCTATTCGAGAGAAATCGGGCTTCGCGGCCATCGTGTTCACGCCGTTCAAGCAATACACGCAGGCGGACATGGATGACCTCTACGAGCATTTCGTAAAGTTCCAACCGGCAGACATAATCATTTTTGATATGGACCTTCCGGCTACGTTCCGAGACCGGCTGGCAAAAAACAATTTGCCGATTCCTCCCTGCGTGAAAGGGAACGAGAAAATCGGCGGCGAGTTGGCCGCCAACGCCATGGCGGAGTACTTTGCGTCAAAAGGCGTCAAAAATCCCACGATTGCGGTTTTCAATATGGAAGTTCCCGGGCTGAGGAGCACCGCGTTCGTGGAACAACTTGCGCAGAACAAGCAAATCAATGCCAAGACCGTGAATTGGCTCTCGCGGTCGTTCACGCGTGAAGAGGCCACGGGCATCGCGCTGGCCGAGCTTCCTAATGGTCCGCACATCGACGGCATCTTCGCCGGCAATGATGCTTCGGCGCTTGGCGTTCGCGACGCCATCATGCAGTTGAAAAGCGAAGGAGTTCCCGCCGTGGATGGGGAAATCAAAATCGTCGGCTATGACGCCACGGGAGAAGTGGTGCAGTTATTGCAGGACGCGAATGAAAAGATCCTTCTAAACACCGTGGATGTGGATATCCCGGCCCAGGTTACCGCCATGATTCGTTACGCCAAAATGTTTCAGAAAAACCGGTCAAGCGCCACGCGCCAACCCGGCGACGAATGCACGGCCATCACTCCGCGATTGTTCCGCTAGCTAATCCGCACGAACCAAGCATTGAGCCCAACTGCGGCGCGATTTAGCGCGGCTGCGTGAACCTGCCGAAGCCCAGGCGAAATTGCACAGTATTAATTCCGGGATTGTGATTGGCGATGCTGGCGTTGGAAATATGCATGAAGCGAAGTTCCGTGCTGATGTTGAATTTGCCGCGCAGAAAATGCAGCCCCAGCGCGCCGCCGGAAGTAAAATTCACGCGCGAAGTGTCGGGAGGCACCTGGATATTCGTAAACAGCGTGCCGCCGCCCGCTTCGATGTAAGGGACGACGCTGCCGTGAGTGGCGAAATCCCACTTCAGCGCGATGGGATTCAGCCCGAATCCATACGCCGCGCCCGTGCGCTGGAAGACCATGAAGACCGGAACCACGTCCACTGCGTATTCGAACCGGCCGCTGAGGGGCCCCGGCAAGTGGGGATTCGTCAGCACCCAGCCGTAGCGCAAGCCTACGTTCCATAGCGTGGTACTCGACGTGCTTCCCGTCAGCCCGTGGCCTCCGCTGGTCCAAATCTGAAGATCGTTGCTGCCTTTTTCCGGTCCCGATTGCGCGCGAGCCGCGCCCGCCGTCAGCAAAATCGCCAGCGCCGCCGCCGTAAGCAATTTCTTCACCTGCAGCTTCCTCCCATTAGCAAGTCTCTCGGCACGTCGGGAACGAAATGATCGCGGTGCAGCCGCGGAACGTTCATTGCATGCCGGGGAATGCGCGTAGAAAGTTAGCACGAAAACGGATTTCTTCGCGCTACATTTACCTGAATTCAATTCGACTTGCCGGTTTGCAAGTGGAACAAGGTGTGGGGATCGCGGGCGGAGACGCGGCCGGCCCAAATCCATGCGAAGCGGCTTGCCAAGGCTCCCACGATGAAGCAGACGGCGGCCGCATATCTCCCGGCCGGAGAGGATCCCCAGGCGACGCGCAGAATCAGAGCTACGGGGCCTTCGAGCGTTCCGGCAAGCCGCATAAACCAGCCGGATTTTCCGTGGCGCAGAGGCGCATCCACGGCACGATTGCGTATTTCAATCGAGCCGCCGATAAAAGTTTCGATTCCAGCGCTGAGAAGTCCCAGAATTTGAGTTGCCGGAGTGAAAAATCCGAACAGCTCGAGAATGCCGGCGGCAGATCCCAACCCCGACGTTAGAAAGTGCGTGGGAAGCAGTGTGTGATTTTCCGACCACACGGGAATCGCAGTAGCTCCCACCAACACGCCGGTATAACTCGCCAGAATTAGTCCGGTTGCGGCTGCGGAGATTTCACCGGTCCATCGCATCGCAACAAATATGGGACTTGAAAAGCCTCGCAGGAGCAGTTCGTTTGCCAGCACCGCCAGGAACGCGCAGCCCGAAAACGCGACGAGCGTCCACGCGCCCACGGACATGGCCGACTGAATCTTGAAAACTCGCAGCATGTTCAGAAAACGCGAAGGTCGGCCCAAGTCAGAAATGAGCAGTACGGGACAAATTGCCGCGCCCGCCAGCGCCATCCACAGCGCGATGCGGATCAGCGCAGGATCGCCGTGAAAGAGTTGCGCAGCGAGAGCGATGGATGAGGAAACGCCGGCGACTCCGCCGAGGAAAAAATAAAGAGAAACTTCCCAGGTCCACGTCGGCTCTTTGAGTACAGGCAGGTTGTAATAACTTGCGGCGGCATCCGTCTTCGCGGCTCGTTCAGTGTGGCTGGTCGCGCCTGCGCCAAGTGCAGGCTCAGCCGACGCGCCCGCCTCGCGGCGTATTTCATCGAGACGCTCCTCGGTTGCTTTGGGGTGTCGCGTGCTATCCATGTTGCCGGGCTGAGCCATGTCGATCTGTTTGCTCGATTTTGTTCTTAACGCAGCGGCGAAAACGCGAACGCCGCACAAACGGCGGCAAAAAGAATGGCCGCGGAAATCAGCGCCGAAGTCCATGCGCCCCTCAGATAAACCGTGGGCACTTCCGGAGCAGGCGGAAAATTATAGGCTTCCGGCTGGCCCAGGATCACGAAGAAAGCATGGACGCCGCCCACGCTGGAATTCGTCGGATCGTAGATATTTGCGTCCTGAAAGCCCCGATGCCGAAGTTCCTCGACGCGGCTCTGTGCACGGTCACGCAATGCGTCCAAATCGCCGAAACGGATGGATTCCGTGGGGCAGGCTTTCGCGCAGGCCGGCACTAATCCGGCGCGCTGGCGGTCATAGCAAAAAGTGCATTTAAATACGCGCCCGTCATCGGGGCGCCTATCGACGACGCCGAAAGGGCAGGTGACAATGCAGTAACCGCAGCCGTTGCAAATATCCGGCTGCACGAAGACAGACCCGAATTCCGTGCGAACAATTGATCCCGTGGGGCACGCTTCCAGGCAGCCGGCATTTGCGCAGTGCTTGCAGACGTCGGAGAGAAAAAGCCAACGAAAAGGGTCCTGAGTATCCGCGAGCTGCGGCCCGGCTGCGACGGGCTGCTCGAGAAACATTACGTGACGCCACGTGGAGCTGCCCAGGGCCTTCGTATTGTCGTAGGAAAGGCCGCTCCATATCATTCCGTCGTCAGGGACTTCGTTCCATTCCTTGCAAGCGACTTCGCAGGCCTTGCAGCCGATGCAAAGCGTGGTGTCGGTGAGAAAAGCGGTCAGGCTCATGCGAGATTCTCCTTCGGCAAGGCTTCGGCATTCTCGCTTGCATTCCTCGAACGCCGTCCGGGTGCGACATTGCAGAGCAGGCCCTTCGCCTCCATGATGCGCACGTTCGGCTCTTCGGAGATCGCCACGAGATCATTGGCGATGTCTCCCTTCACAATACCGGAGTATCCCCAGTGAAACGGCAGGCCGACCTGGTGGACGATTTTGCCGCCGATGGAAAGCGTTTGAATACGAGGCGTCACCAGTGCATGCGCTTCAATCTCGCCGCGCGCGGTGGACACGGTCACCCATTCGCCCGGCCGGATGCCAAGCTGTTCGGCGAGCTCGACCGAAATTTCGCAAAACAATTCCGGCTGGAGCTCCGCCAAATGCGAAAGCGTTCGCGACATTCCTCCCGCTGTGTGGTGCTCGGTGATGCGGTAGGTGGTCAGCACGTAAGGGAAACGTTCATCGGGAGATTGCGCGTATTCATTGCCGGGCCGGGTTTTTCTCAAAGCAACGGGATTGGATTGCGTCCGCGGATACATGGGGTTTCGCACCGGCGATTCAAACGGCTCGTAGTGCGCGGGCAATGGACCGTCCGCAAGGCCCACGGGCACCCAAATCCAGCCCAAACCGTCGGCATGAAGAATGAACGGCTTGTCGCCGGCCAGCGCGGCATCGCCCTTGGCTCCTGGAGGTGGCCTATAGTCCGGCGCTTTTGTGGCGGTGAAATCGGGAACATCCAAGCCCGTCCATTTTTTGTCGGCATCGTCCCACCACACGAGTTTTTTCCGCTCGCTCCACGGTTTTCCGTCGGGACGTGCCGAGGCGCGATTGTAGATAATGCGGCGATCCGAAGGCCATGCGAAACCCCAGCCGTGCGCGTAGGAACCCTTTGGCGCGCGCTGATTGGCGCGATTTTCGCCAGGGTTGGGAAAAACGCCGGAGTAGATCCAGCAGCCGCAGACCGTCGAGCCGTCCGCTTTAAGCGCGGCAAATCCGCTCACCAGTTTTCGGTCAGCCACAGTCCAGCCGTTAATTTCCTGCAAGATGGACTCCGCGTTCGGCTCCTGGTGTTTGCCTTCGAGAGGGTAGTCCATCGTCAAAGCTCTAAGGCCAGCGTTGCGTGACAGGGAGTCTTGCGCGGCCTTTTGCTGGAGCCGCCGGGCCAGATGGTAAATAAACCAATTTTCGCTGCGCGCGTCGCCGGGGGGATCAACCGCTTTCTCGCGCCACTGCAGCAAGCGTTCCGTGTTGGTGAACGTGCCTGCCTTCTCCGCATGGCCTGCCGCGGGCATCAGGAAAACTTCCGTTTCGATGTCCTGGGCGTGCAACTCGCCGCGGTGCACTTCCGGCGAGTCGTACCAGAAAGACGCGGTCTCGGACTCAACCATCTCGCGAACAACCAGCCACTTCAATTTCCCCAGCGCGCGACGTTCCATTCCGGAATTGGGGCCGGCCACAGCAGGGTTTTGACCCATGACGAACAGGCCATCCATTTTGCCGTCCATCATTTCCAGCCAGTAGCCCTGATGGGAATGATCTCCAGTGACGCGCGGCAACCAGTTGAAGCCGAACTCATTCTGCGGTGTGGCGGCATCGCCGTAGTAAGCCTTCAAAAGGCTCACAATATATTTGTCGAAATTATTCCACCAGCCCGTTTCAGGCTTGTTGGCCTCAATGTATTTCTCCAAGCTTGCCGAGTCCGGTTCAAGCTTGGGCATATTCAAGTATCCCGGGAGAATATCGAAGAGCGTGGGAATATCCGTCGAGCCTTGAATCGAGGCGTGGCCCCTCAACGCCATTATGCCGCCCCCGGGACGCCCGATATTGCCCAACAGCAATTGCAGGATGGCGGCGGTGCGAATGACCTGCACGCCGCTGGAATGCTGCGTCCAGCCGACTGCGTAACAGATTGCGCCTGTTTTATCGGGGCCGGACGCTTCGCAATACGTTTTCGCCAAATGCAGAAATGCGTCCTTGGAAACGCCGCAATACTCTTCGACCATCTCCGGCGTATAGCGCGCATAATGCCTGCGCAATACCTGGTAAACGCAACGCGGATGCTGAAGTGTCGGATCGGAATGATATTCATTTAGGTCTGTGGAGGCATCGACTCCGTGCTTGGCATGTCCACCGTCCGGATTTTTCCCACCGGGGGCTTCGCCAATATCCGTTGGAACGCCTTCATAGATCCACGTTTGGGGATCGTATGTTTTCTTCTCCGCATCCCAGCCTGAGAAAAGTCCGCCCAGGTCTTCCGTATCCTTGAAATCCTCGCGTAAAATTAACGGAGCATTCGTGTAGTTAACAATGTATTCGCGAAAATCGGAGTCGGTCGTGAGGACGTAATTCACCAATGCGCCGAGCAGCAGGATATCGGACCCCGCCCGAAGCGGCACCCAGATATTCGCCACAGCCGACGTTCGCGTGAAGCGCGGGTCAACGTGGATGACTTGGGCGCCCTTTTCCTTGGCCTCCATTACCCACTGAAAAGCCACGGGATGATTTTCCGCCATGTTGGATCCCATGATCAGGATGGCGTCGGAATTTGCCAGGTCGTGTGGCGCCGTGGTGGCGCCCCCTCGCCCGAATGATGTGCCCAGACCGGGCACGGTGGAGCTATGTCATATACGGGCCTGATTGCTGACGCATACCATGCCCAGCCCGGCGGTGAAGAGTTTCTTGATGAGATAATTTTCCTCGTTGTCCAGCGTTGCGCCGCCGAGATGCCCGATGGCGGTTGTCTGCATCAGACTCTGGCCGTCGCGTGTTTCCTGGAACGTGTGCTCGCGGCTTTCCCACACGCGATCGGCGATCATGTCCATGGCCTGCTCGAGATCCAGTTCCTCCCATTGGGTTGAATGCGGACGACGGTACTTCATTTTCGTCAAACGCCCGGAATGAGTGAGTAGCTCGAAGCTGTCGGAGCCTTTCGGGCAAAGCCGGCCGCGGGAAAGTGGAGATTGCGGGTCGCCCTCGATAGAGATGAGTTTTCCATGCTTGTGAAACACAAGCTGGCCGCATCCGACCGCGCAATACGGGCAAACCGAGCGAGCCACGTCCGCACCGTAGTTTTTGGGACGCAGATTGCGCGTCCGCTCGCTCATGGATTCAATGCCTGTTCCATCTGTCCCGGTCATAATCTGCCGGACAAGCGGCCAACGAGTCAGCAGGTCCTTCATCATGCGAGCCTCCGTCAATACAATAACCGATTCTCTCACTTCTGCAAGGCCGGGCAATGGGCAAAATCAGGACCGCCATTAACCGAAAATTACCGATTCCCGGCTGACATGGCTGAGGAGCTGCTCGGTCGGGCGGGGATAGAGACGCGCACTCGATCAAGTGGCACAGAATGCAACGTCGGGATCGACATACCTGAACATCTGTTCCCTTTATGAACGAATGTTCACTACATGATTGACGGGCCTTGTTTCTGCTGTCACAATGGGCATTGAAGCCCTTATGAGCTCAGTTCAACCAACCCGCGTTAACAGAAGGATTGCGCCAAGCCCGCGTCTCGAACGGCGGCATCACGCACGCCGCCTGGAAATTGTGCGCGCGGCCGGCAGAACATTTCGCGTGCGAGGGTTCTCGGAAACCGGCATGCGAGATATTGCCGCCGCGGCGGATATTTCTCCGGCAAATCTTTACAATTATTTCAAGGGTAAGCAGGAACTTCTTTTCTTCTGCCAGGACAACTCCTTGGACCGCATGCTGGCCTCGCTGGAGAAGTCGCGGCGATTGCGAACCAGCGCGAAGGAAAAGCTGGTTAGCATCATCGAATCTCATTTGCGATGCGTATTGGACGAAGTGGAGGGATCGGCGGCGCATCTTTTTGCCAACGGACTGCCGGCGCATCTGCACGAGCGAATTGCCGGCAAGCGCGACCGCTACGAACGCGGCATACGCAACCTAATTGCCGCGGGAATTCACTCCGGCGAGTTTGCTCCCTGTGAGCCGGCGCTGGTGGCGCGCGCGATTTTGGGCGCGTCCAACTGGAGTGTGCGGTGGTTCAATCCGGAAGGCCGGTTGACAGCCGGAGAGGTTGCTGCTGAATTTGCGCGCTATCTTGTGCGCGGACTTTCCATGAACGCCGTGGCGGGGCTCGGGCCGCGGGTCAAGAAATTGAAGAGGACATCGGCTCGATGACTTTTCGCGAGGTGGATTATGCTCGTCACGCTGCCCGTTGAATCGCAAAAAACGGCGCACATCAGGCTCGCTCTGAACGGCGAGGAAATGGATGTCTCTTTCGCGCCGTATAAAACTCTGTTGGAAGTTCTTCGCGAAGATATGGGGCACACGGGAACGAAGCACGGTTGCGAGCTCGGCGAGTGCGGTGCATGCGCGGTCCTTGTGAATGGCAAACCCGTCCTCTCCTGCCTGGTGCTGGCGCTGGAATGCGATGGTCAGGACGTGGTCACTGTGGAAGGGCTTTGCGCCGATGGAAAACTCCATCCGCTGCAGGATGCTTTTGCGGATCTGGGAGCGGCGCAATGCGGGTATTGCACGCCGGGGATTTTGGTGACCGCGAAGGCGCTGCTGGACGAGAATCCGCGGCCCACCCGCGACGAGATTCGCGAAGCGCTTTCCGGCACCCTTTGCCGTTGCACCGGCTACTTGCAGATTTTTGAGGCCGTGGAGGCCGCGATTGTAAAAATCGCGCAACCGGTTGAATCCGCAGCGTAGTTTTTCTGTGGAGTCGCACAGGACTTCGACATTGAGAGTTTTTTAGCGAGGAAGGGAAGAGAATTGAAGCGAACCGACAATCCGGAATTTGAAGCCGAGAAGCCGACCGGCGACGACGGGAACCTGCGCGTCATTGGCGTTCCCCGCCGCCGCGTTGACGCTCGAGCCAAAGTGACCGGCCAGACGCGCTTTGCCGATGACATTTTTCTCCCTCGCATGACGCACTGCAAGCTGCTGCGTTCGCCTCATCCGCACGCGCGCATTCGCAGCATCGATGTCTCCCGCGCTGTGGCGCATCCCGGCGTGTACCTGGTGCTGACGGGAAAAGACCTTCCCACGCACTACGGAATTTTGCCCATCAGCGAAGACGAACAGGCGCTTTGCCTCGATCATGTGCGCCACGTCGGCGATCCGGTGGCGGCGGTGATTGCGCGCGAGGAATTGACCGCGTTCGAAGCCATGGACCTTATCGACGTGGATTACGAAATTCTTTCCACCATTTCCAGTCCGGAAGAAGCGCTGGCGACTCCGTATCCGCGAATTCACGATTACGGCGAAGAGGGAAACATTCACAAGCGCGTCGCGCTGGAGTTTGGCGACGTCGAACAGGGATTCCGCGAAGCGGACGAAGTTTTCGAGGATGTTTTTTTCTTTCAAGGCAACACGCATCTGCCCATCGAACAACATGCCTCGGTAGCGATCAAGGACCCCGACGGCAAGCTTACTATCTGGTCCAGCACGCAGACGCCGCATTACCTCCATAAGGCTCTTGCCAAAGTGCTCGCCATGCCCGCAGCCCATATTCGTGTGATTGCCACGCCGAATGGCGGTGGTTTCGGCGGCAAAAGCGATCCCTTCAATCATGAAATTGTGGTGTCCAAGGCGGCGCTGATGCTGGACAGGCCCGTCAAAATTTGCCTCACGCGCGAGGAAGTGTTTTATTGCCACCGCGGCCGCCATCCGGTGCTGATGAAATTCAAGACTGGCGTGAAGAAAGACGGAACTATTACCGGCATGCACTTGCAGACGTTGATAGACGGAGGCGCGTACGGTTCCTACGGCGTGGCCAGCACGTTTTACACCGGTGCGCTCGCCACCACCACGTATCACATCCCGCGCTATCATTTTCAGGGCTGCCGCACGTTTACGAATAAACCTCCGTGCGGTCCCAAGCGCGGCCACGGCACCGTCCAACCGCGTTTTGGTCAGGAAGTTCAAATGGATAAGATTGCCGAAAAGCTGGCCATCGATCCCGCCGACCTGCGTCTGCGCATTGTGGAATCCTCGAACGCCATCACGGCGAATTTTCTGCAGCTCAGCACGGTTGAGTTGGGTGAGTGTATCCGCCGCGTGGTGGAGATTTCCGGCTGGCGGGAAAAATTCCGCAAGCTGCCAAGCGGCCGCGGCGTCGGCCTAGCGTGTTCCGCGTATCTCACGGGAGCTGGATTGCCCATTTATTGGAATTCGATGCCGCACTCGGGCGTGCAACTTAAGCTCGACCGAGGAGGCGGTGTCACCGTGTTTTCCGGCACGTCGGAAATTGGCCAGGGTTCGGACGACATGCTGGCATCTATCGTTGCCGAAATCCTGGGGATTCAACCTTTTGATATTCGCGTCATCACGGGCGACACGGATTTGGGCCCTGTGGATCTCGGCTCCTACTCGAGCCGCGTGACTATCATGGCCGGCAATGCGGCCATTGAAGCTGCGCAAAAGGCCGCGACAATGCTCGCGGAAGCCGTGGCGCAGAAGCTGGAAATACCCGAAGAACGTATCCGTTTCAGCGGTGGACGTGTTTTCGACTCCGCGCTCCATGACAAGGGAGTGAATTTCGCCGAAGCGGTTTGCCTTGCGGAAACTCGCTTTGGAACCATCGGCACCGTGGGCAGCTATTCTCCTCCCAAATCGGCGGCGAAATTCAAAGGCGGTGGAGTGGGTCCTTCGCCGACATATTCCTACACAGCGGCGGTAATCGAAGTGGAAGTGAATCCGGTCACCGGCTGGCTGAAGGTTCCCACTATATGGATCGCGCACGATATTGGACGCGCGCTGAATCCGACGCTGGCGCGCGGCCAGGTCGAGGGCGGAGTCTACATGGGCCTGGGCGAAGCGCTGATGGAAGAGCAGACGTTTCGCCGCCTTCCCAAGAAGTTGTCACACGCGTTGGTGCACAAATTTCCTTCCATTCTGGAATACAAAAGTCCCACGTCGCTGGACATGCCCGAGGTAATCACCGAATTCATCGAGCGCGGCGATCCGCGCGGCCCCTACGGCGCGAAAGAAGTAGGGCAAGGTCCCTTGCTTCCCATCATGCCGGCGCTCGCCAATGCGGTCTATGATGCGGTCGGCGTGCGAATTGACGAAGTCCCCATCACTCCGGAGAAGATTATGTTGGCGTTGGCTGAAAAGAAGGCCGGTCGGACGCCACGATTTGGCCCCGATCACTTTCCGGGAGTGGACTGGCCGGAGGCGCTTCGCATTCCTCCGCCGTGGGAAGGCGGAGAGGGCCGCGCCGTCAACGAAGTGCGCCGGCAATCTGCATCGCTCAAAGAAAAGGAAAAGGTATTGAGCACATGATGCGCCTGCCTCTTTTCGAGTTTCGCGCTCCGCAATCGCTGTCGGAGGCCGCGCAGATGTTGGGCAGCACTGGTCCCAGCGCAATGCTTCTGGCCGGCGGAACGGATTTGCTGCCGAATATGAAGCGCCGCCAGCAAGTGCCACGCACGCTAATCAGCCTGCGGCATATTCGCATCCTGCGCGAGGTGCGTTGCGATAAAAGCGCTTTGAGCCTGGGAGCCTGCCTCACGCTGGATGACATTGTCCGCAATTCTCGTCTGCGGCATGACTGCGCGGCCCTGTGGCAGGCCGCTTCTCAGGTGGCTACGCCGCAGATTCGTAACATGGCAACGCTGGGGGGCAATCTTTGCCTGGATACGCGCTGCAACTATTACGACCAAAACTACGAATGGCGCAAGGCTATCAACTTCTGCATGAAAAAAGACGGCGACATCTGCTGGGTGGCAACCCGCAGCCCCAAATGCCTGGCGGTTTCCTCGACGGACACAGCGCCCGCGCTGATTGCCTTGGGCGCGCGTGTGCGGCTGGTTTCGCAATCCGGCGAAAGAGAAGTTCTATTGTCGGACCTCTACAACAACGACGGAATCCACTACATGCAGCGCAGGGGGGACGAAATCCTGTCGGAAATTGTGCTCGAAAGCCAGGCCGCATGGAGCAGCACCTACTGGAAGTTGCGGCGCCGCGGGTCGTTTGATTTTCCTGTGCTTTCCGTGGCCGCTGCCGTGAAAAAATCCGCGGATGGCATTATTGAGGACGCCCGCATCGTTTTAGGATCGGTTGCCTCGCGCCCACTGGTGGTGGCGGATGCGGCGGCATCGCTCATTGGCCGCTCGCTCAATGCAGAAACCATCGCTGAGGTGGCCGCGCTCACGGCGCGCTTCGCAAAGCCCATGGACAATACGGATTTCGACCGTACGTGGCGAAAACGCGTCACCGGCGAATTTGTCACTTATGCCCTGCGGGAGCTGCACGGCGACGATATGCGCGCCGAGCGGCTTCACGCATGAAGCCAGCCGGCGGGGCGCATTTCAAGACAATCGTCTTAATTTGTTTCATTGTAATTTCCGCACCTTTGGGAAACGTCCTGCTGTCCAAAGGCATGAAAAGCATCGGCGCGATTCAGAGTTACGCCCCGACGGAGCTGTTTCATTCTCTAAGTCGAGTGTTGGCGTCGGGGACAATCTGGCTCGGCATCGCCTCGCTGATGGCTTTCTTCATTGCGTACATGCTGGTGTTATCGTGGGCGGATTATAGCTACGTTCAGCCGGCTTCGGCCGCAGCCTATGTGATTACCGCGTTACTGGGTTACTTTCTTTTGGGCGAATCGATTGCCCCATTGCGCTGGGCGGGAATCGCGGTGATCTGCCTCGGTGTTTTTGTTGTGGGACGAACGCCTCCGCGCACCACGGAGCCGCGCTGATGTGGGTTGAGCCCATACTATTTATTTTGATCATCGTGGGAGGCACGGCAGGGGAGTTGTGTATCGCGCGCGCCATGCGGATTGTCGGCGAGGTGACGGATTTCCGACCACTGGCAATTATTCGCGTGATCCTGCGCGCTCTACGCGTCGGGTGGATGTGGCTGGGCGTGGCGCTGATGGCCACGGCGTTTTTCGCGCTGCTCGGCGAGCTTTCCATCGAGAACGTCAGCTTCGTTGTTCCAGTGACGGCGCTGAATTACGTTGTCGGGGCGCTGGGCGGAAAAGCGTTCCTGGGCGAGCGAGTTTCCCGCGAACGGTGGGCGGGGGTTGCTCTGGTCTGCGTGGGAGTTATGCTTGTGCTGATCGGCAAGAGCGGTCGCTGAGAACGGTTCGCTTCTATCGCGCCGCCAGGCGTGGTGACCAATCGAGGGGGATTCTGGAATTTGTGCGGCATCGCCGGCTTTACCCATAAGAATTGGCTTCCCGAACTCGACCGCATTCGGAAGGCGACGGCTGTGCTGCTTCACCGCGGGCCGGATCAGCAGGGCGTCTTCGAATCGCCTGCCTGCTCGATGGGTGCAACACGGCTCAAGATCATTGATCTTGAATCTGGTGACCAGCCCATCGTGTCGCAGGATGGCGGCGCGGTGATTGTATTCAACGGCGAAATTTACAATCACCTGCAAATTCGAGCGGAGCTGGAAAAACTCGGCCACAAATTCCGTTCGCACTGCGATACGGAGACGGTGCTGCATGCCTTCCTGGAATGGGACACGCTTTGCTTCCCACGGTTGCGCGGAATGTTTGCAGCCGCCATCTGGACGGAATCCGGCAAGCGGCTGGTGTTGGCGCGAGATCGCCTGGGGATTAAGCCGCTTTATATCGCACGTCGAGGCCGCGATCTTTATTTTGGCTCGGAACTGAAGGCCATCCTGGTTCATCCCGAGGTTGAACGCCGCCTCAGTCTTGATGGACTGGATTGCTATCTGGCGACGAACTATGTCCCTAGTCCGTGGACCCTTGTGGAAGGCATCGAAAAACTTTCGCCCGGAAGCTGGATGGAATGGCGCGATGGAGAAGTTCGCACCGAATGCTACTGGCGCTTGCCGCGCGAAGTTCGTCAGCCCTGGACGATGGATTCCGCCAAAGAGGAACTCGATGGGCTGCTGCGCGATTCGATCCGCGAGCATCTTCTTTCTGACGTGCCTCTGGGCATGTGGCTCAGCGGCGGGATTGATTCTTCGACGATCCTGCACTACGCGTCGCAAGCATCCAGCGCTCCGTTGAAGACTTTTTCGATTTCTTTTCGCGGACGCAGTTTCGACGAGACCGAATATATTCGCCGTGTGGCTCGCCAGCATGGGACGGAGCATCAGGAGTTGGATCTCAGTCCGGAAAGGGACTTGCGAGGGGCGATCGAGGAGTTCGCTCGCTATTCCGACGAACCGAGTGCCGATGCGGGCGCGCTGCCGGTCTGGTTCCTTTCCAAATTGAGCAAGACGCGGACAACCGTGAGCCTAAGTGGAGAGGGCGCTGACGAGCTTTTCGGCGGCTATCTCACTTACCGCGCGAACAGGCTGGCTCGCGCCGTTCGACGCCTGCCGCGTAAGGCGATTGAATGGAGCCTGGCCGCAATTCGCCGCTGGCCAGTCTCCGACGAAAAAATTAGCGTCGAATACAAGCTGAAGCGTTTCCTGGAAGGCTGCCTGATGTCTCCCGAACGCGCGCATATTTATTGGAATGGAACATTTTCCGATGCTGAAAAGGCCGCAATTCTCCAAATGCCCCTTCCGGATGCGTTGAACAGTACCCTTACCTCACTGCGCGAATTGATTCCCGGCGAAGATGATCTGGCTCCCTATCTGTGGTTCGATCAGAAATACTTTTTGCCTGACGATATCCTGACGAAAGTGGACCGCATGAGCATGGCGCATTCCGTTGAAGTCCGGCCGCCGTTTCTCGATCACCGTATCGTCGAATTTGCCGCTACGTTGCCCTCTTGGTTGAAAATTCGCGGCTCGCGCCAAAAAATAATTCTCAAGGAATTAATGAAGGACAAGCTTCCTCCCTCAATTCTGCGACGAAAGAAAACGGGATTGGATATTCCGGCGCACGAATGGCTGAGAGGGCCTCTTCGCGGCCTGCTTACCGATACACTGATGGCGGGCGCATCTGATCATGCGGGTCTTTTTCAACCGACCGTTATAGAAAATCTATTGCGGTTACATATGGAACGCCGGGCAAACCTTGGTTACCAACTTTGGGGTTTAATGATTTTGTTTCTTTGGATGAAGGAATGGCGAATTCAGACGGCACATTCTGCGGCGACGGCAGGCTGGGCGCGCGAAACAGTTCGTATCTGTACCTAGCGCTTCTGCTTATTTCCGGAGCCATATTTTTGGGTTGCATCGTGTCACCGCCGTCGCTGATGGACGACGTGGACGCGGTGCAGGCGCAAATCGCGCGCAACATGCTGGTTTCCGGCGATTGGGTGACGCCGCAGCTTGACGGTATCGCCTATTTGGAAAAGCCTCCGCTGGTTTACTGGACCATCGCAGCTTCCTACAAGATATTTGGTGTTCACGACTGGGCTGCGCGCATTCCCATTGCTCTCTCCGGCATGGCGCTTTGCCTATTGACGGCCGCATTCGGCATCTGGGCCTTCGGCAAGGAAGCGGGATTCTATGCCGGGTTGTGCATGGCCACGTGTGCGGGCCTATTTCTATTTACGCGCGTGCTAATTCCGGACGTCATGCTGGTTGCGGCGATTGTCCTGGGCATGTGGGCGTTCCTGAGGGCTTTGGACGATAAGGAACGCCATCCTTTCTATTGGGCCTGTATCCTGGCCGCATCGCTAGGGGTGGGCCTGCTCCTGAAAAGTTTGATTGCGGTGGCGATTCCCGTCGCAGCAGGGTCCATCTATCTGCTGGTCACGCATCAGTTTTTTTCCATGCGCACGTGGAAGCAACTCCATCCTATTTCCGGCTTCGTGATCGTGATGCTGATTGCAGCGCCCTGGCACGTTCTGGCGACGCTGCGAAATCCGCCCCACTTTGCATTCGTATTTCATAGCGGCTCCGGCCAATACCACGGATTTCTTTGGTTTTTTGTCATTAATGAGCAGGTCCTTCGCTTTCTGGGGCTGCGCTATCCACAGGATTACAACACCGTGCCGCGTTTGTATTTTTGGCTGCTGAACCTGGCCTGGTTGTTTCCCTGGAGTGTTTATTTCCCCGCCGTCTTTAAGCTTTCCTTCAAGCCCGTAAATCGAGCCGGCCGAACGCGCTTGCTGGCTCTTTGCTGGATCGGCTTCGTGATGCTGTTCTTCACTTTTTCCACCACGCAGGAGTATTACTCGATGCCCTGCTATCCGGCGATGGCTTTGCTGCTGGCTTCGGCGATGGCCATGGGGGGCAATTGGATTCGCTGGGGCAATCGCGCACTCCGCGTGATTACCGGCGCGGCGGCTGTGGTTGGAATCGCTCTTCTCTTGGTGGTGCGGCATTATCTCGCGCCTGGAGACATTTCCGCGGCGCTGGCCCTGAATCCGAAGGCCTATACTCTTTCCCTGGGGCACATGGAAGATCTCACCGTGCGATCGTTGGCTTACCTACGGTTTCCTCTGGGGCTTGCGTGTGTGGCATTTCTTATCGGTGCTGTGGGGACTTGGCGAGGCGGCCGTCGCGCATTTATCGCTGCCGCGTTAATGATGATATTGTTTTTCCACGCCGCGCGCGTCGCGCTCGTGGCGTTTGATCCATATTTGTCGTCGCGGCCTTTGGCGGAGGCGTTGCTGCGGTCTCCCGCGGGGAATTTGATCGTGGAGCGGCCCTATTACACGTACTCCTCAATTTTTTTCTATGCGGATCGGACCGGGCTGATGCTAAACGGCCGGTACAACAATCTGGAGTATGCATCGTATGCTCCCGGTGCGCCGGATGTGTTCCTGGACGACGCGGAATTCAAGAATCTGTGGTTGAAACCACAGCGCTGCTATATTGTGCTGAAGCAATCCGCGTTGCCTCGTGTGGCGCAACTCGTGGGAAACGCTCAACTGGATCCGGTCGCCGCTCAGGGGGGTAAAGTCCTCATGACTAACCATCCGATTGTGGCGACGGGAGCCCTATAGGGGAGTATTTTTGCGAGGCCGCTGGGCTCCGCTTGCAGTTTGCAGCACTGATGCCTGCACCAAACGGTGCTTTCGTGGCATCATGTTAGGTTCGGATTACTTCTAGGAGGAACGATGAAGATCGCCGTACTCGGTGGCGATGGATATTGCGGCTGGGCCACTGCGTTGTATTTGTCGGCAAAAGGCCATTCGGTCGCCATTGCGGATAACTTCATCCGCCGCCAGTGGGATGAGGAACTGGGGGCGCAGACTCTATCGCCCATTCGCCCTCTTTCCGAGCGCCTGCGAGCCTGGCAGAAGTTCACCGGCAAGACCATGGAATCCTTCGTGGGCGACGTCACCGACTACGATTTCCTTTCCTCCGTCGTTCGCGCATTTGAGCCCGAAGCAGTCGTGCACTTCGCGGAGCAGCGCTCGGCTCCCTATTCGATGATTGACCGGGAGCACGCCGTCTTCACCCAAGTCAACAATGTCGTCGGCACCTTGAACCTGCTCTTTGCCCTCAGGGAATACCAGCCGGAATGCCACCTGATCAAGCTCGGGACCATGGGCGAGTACGGCACACCGAACATTGATATCGAAGAGGGATACATCGAAATCGAACACAACGGGCGAAAAGATATTCTCCCTTACCCGAAGCAGCCCGGCTCGTATTATCACCTTTCGAAGGTACACGACAGCCATAACATTATGTTTGCCTGCAAGATTTGGGGTTTGCGTGCGACGGACCTCAATCAGGGCGTGGTGTACGGAACTGTGACGGATGAAACGGAGCTGGACGAAGCACTGATCAATCGCTTCGATTACGACGACGTCTTCGGCACAGTGCTTAATCGTTTCTGCGTGCAGGCGGCTGTTGCGCAACCTCTCACGGTTTATGGAAAGGGAGGACAAACGCGCGGTTTCCTCGATATTCGCGACACTGTTCGCTGCATCGAGATTGCCTGCCTGAATCCGGCGAAATCCGGCGAATGCCGCGTTTTTAACCAGTTCACGGAGCAGTTTTCGGTTTTGGAATTGGCACGCATGGTACAGGTGGCCGGGAAGAAACTAGGCCTGACTGTCGAGATCGATCACTTGCCCGATCCACGCGTCGAAGCCGAGGCCCATTATTACAATGCCAAGCACTCAAAGTTGATTGACCTCGGCTTGCAGCCGCATTTTCTTTCCGACTCTCTGCTGGATTCCCTGATGAATATCGCTTTGCGCTACCGGGATCGCATTGATTCGTCTCTCATGCTGCCGCAGGTTAACTGGCGGAGCACTCGCAATGAACGTCGCCGGCATGTGACGCCTGCAGCCACCGAGCCTGTATCGGAAGCCCGATTTTGAGAATCCTGACAGTCGTTTTCAGCCGATGCTTGCCGGCGTCCACTTTGCGTCCAAGCTCGCGCGCAACGGCGAGCTAGAAAGTCCTTCCGCACGGGAACGCAATGGGTGCGAAAATTGCCGTCGTGGGGGCGGGGATATACGGCGCCACAACAGCGATCCGCCTGGCGGAATGCGGGCACCAATTACACCTTTTTGATCCACTGGGAGTCATTCGGGCGGCGTCGGCGGTAAATCAATACCGGGTGCATTCCGGCTATCACTATCCCCGCAGCGCGGAAACCATCAGCGAGATACTCGAAGCCCGCACTGAGTTTTTCGAGGTTTACGCTCCCGCCATCGTCCGTAATAGCCGCCATTACTATGCGATTCCTCGCGCAGGATCGCGCACTCCTCCGGATCTGTACGAGAAGATAATGGCTGCTCACGGATTGCCGCTTCGCCCATGCCGGCCCGCATGGATGAATTTCAACTTTATCGACAGATGTTATGAGGTGGATGAGAACATTTATGATCCGGAAATTCTCCGGAGCATGGCCGAATCTCGCATTCAATCGCTCGGTATCCAGTTTGAGAAGCGCGCGTTCTCGATGGAAATGCGCCAGGGCTATGATTTTGTGGTGTGGGCCACTTACGGCACCGGCGAAAGTCGCGGTCTTTTCAAGTCCGCCAAATTCCAGGTGGCGGAAAAAATACTCATCCAGTTGCCGCCGGCATTGCAGGGAGTGGCGCTGGTGATTGTTGACGGTCCCTTCACGGGATTCGATCCTTACGGCAATTCATCCAAGTCGCTATTCGGTTCGGCAAAGCATACCAATCACTGGTCGACCACGGATCCGAACGAGCCGATTCCCGAGTGGTTCGCCGACATCTTGTATCAGCCGGATTTTTCTCCGGTGCCCTTCACACATTTTGACGCCATGCGTGAGGATTGCTCTCTGGCCGTTCCCGCGGCAAAGGACGCCATCTACGTGGGATCGCGTTTCGCTCTTCGCGTGGTCGAGCATAATCCCGCGGAAGACCGCAGGATCCTATACGTCGCGGAGGGCGGACCTCGGGAACTCCACATTTTTTCCGGCAAGGTAGTTAGCGCCGTGAAGGCGGCTCGAATGGTGTGCGAATGGGTGGCGAAAAATGGCTGAAGCCCCCGCCTACGCCATCGTCGGCCGCGGTCGTTGGGCAGCCATGATGCAACGAATTCTCGCAGCCGAAGGCCGTCGCGTCATTTCGATCAATGTGACAAGGAAGGCCCCGGCGGAGAGCGGCGAAGATTACAAATTGCGGCTGTCGGATACCCTGAAGTCTAGCGGGGCGCGGATCGCATGGATCTGCGTTCCTCCCGGCGCGCATGTTCCGCCGATGATCGAGGCTACGCTCGACGCCGGCCTTCATGCAGTGGCGGAAAAACCGTGGCTGTCGTCACGAGCGGAGGGCAAGTCACTTCTAACGCTGGCGCACGAACGGCACCTGCTGGTCGCCATGCACTACCAATATTGTTTTCTCGAAGGCGTCGAAAAATGGCGGCGAGAAATGCAGGGTGGAGATGACTTCCGGTTTGGAGGACGATTCGTGCTAAGCCGGGCTGACCACCTCGGGATTTCCGCCCTGGACAACCTGGGGAGTCACTTGTTGGCAATTCGCAGATACGCCGTGCTACGCGCCGCAGTGGGGGAAATTTACTGTGCCTACGAACAGCCTGACGAGCGAAACGTATGGCTCGAATCGCAAGGCGCGCGCGTCTCCTATATTGATTTCTTTCGCTCGCCGGAACCGCTCATTCAGCGTTTCCTGGCACGATTCGAATCCGCGTTGGGAAGCGGGGAGTTTCCTCTCGACTTGAAATTTGCGCTGGATGTAGCCGAGGACGTGCGAGCAGCAGAGTAAATTCCAACGCCGATTGTCCCATCAATCGCCGGAGGGATTGGAAGTAACCGGCACCAGCATTCCTTCGCGAATGTAAAATTCCACGTCGCGCCAGCGGAGCCTCTTGCGCAGAAAGCTGGCCAGCCACACAAAGAAAGCCACGGCATCCCACAGAGGGATCAGTGGAATTCTTTTCGCTACTCCTGTTTGTTTCAGGCCCCAACCCGCGATCATCCAGGTCATCGCGATTCGCAGAAGCAGGTAGCCGCCCAGATAGCCCAGCGCCACGCCCCACGAAGGATGAGTCGCCAGCGCTGCCAGCGACCAAGGCAGTCCAAAAGTGAAAATCAGTCCCAAATGCCCCCACGGCCGCATGTGGCGCATCACCACCATCCAGCGCAGGCGCTTCTGATAAAGCCCGCGCATGGATTGAAAATCGGGAACGGTCTGCACAGCGTAGGGCAGCAGCTCCACTTTATGGCCCTGTTCAGAAATCAGCCGGCCCACCAGCAGGTCGTCCGCGGGCCGATTCTCAAGCGCTTGATAACCGCCGAATTCCGCCACGCGCGTGCGTGTGGTGGCAATCGTGGCGCCAAAGGCGAATTTGACGCCATCAAGCTGCCGAGCTACCAGAATTCCCGCATAGAAATCGGAAAGCATGCCCGTGGTTTGCAGTTGCTCTGCGAATGTTTTTTCCTCGGCCGGGACATAAAGGCAGGTTACCGCCCCAACTTTCGGATCGGCCAGCGGCGCAATAACAGACCGAAGGTAATCGGGGCTTACACGTCCGTCGCTATCGCTGATCACCAGATGTTCGTAGCGGGCTTCACTGGTCAAGCGCACCAGCTTGGCCACTTTATCATTGGACGCCGTGCTCCCCGCGCTGAAGAGCACGCGGATGCTGCGCCCGGGAAAATCTCGCGCCACTTTTTCAATCACCGGCAGCGCCGGATCGTCTCTGTCCCCGATGCAAAAGACGATTTCGTATTCCGGATAGTCCTGGCGGCAAAAACTGGCGAAATTCTCGTAGGCGTCAGGGTCCAGTCCTCGAACGGGCTTCAGATTGCTTACTGGAGGAGTGAAACCTGGTCTGCCGCCATTCGGGGTCTTCGCATGGAGGAAAAATCGCCAGGAACTATATAAGGCCAACAGATAGTAAATGAAAGGAATGGCCGCTACGGCAAGAAAAAGGTTTTCGGCAATTCCCAAGATTAATTCGCCTCTCGCAATGAAAAAGTCAATTGTTCCCGGTCAATATAACCTGCAAGGATCGTTGGATGAATCGCAATTTTGTAAATCAGCCGACGACCGTATGGCGCGCCGACAATTTTTCTTCCGTGCCGGTGCCCCGCCCGTCCACGGTTGAGCTCATCTCTCGAACCCTAAGAAGCATAGCAAAAAAGCCTGAATTTCGCTGGTTTTGCCGCAGTCTAGTGTCGGCCGGCCGCTCCTGGGCGACTGCCCGGAATTTCAGAGTTCCACACGTGCCCGCGCACGCTGGTAAACTTATGTAGTGGCTCGGCGGCGGTGTATGCCGCGAAACCGGCCGGCTTAAAAGGAGCTTCCGCGATGAAGGTCTTGGTGGTGGACGTCGGCGGCACGCACGTGAAGATTCTTGCCACGGAGCAGAAAGTCGCTCGCAAATTTGTTTCCGGACCTCGTCTCACACCGAAATTGATGATTGCAGGGGTCAAGGAAATTATCGGTGACTGGCAGTATGACGCCGTCTCAATGGGCTATCCGGGTCCCGTTCTGAACAATCGTCCCATTGCGGAGCCGAGAAACCTTGGAGGCGGCTGGGTCGGATTCAATTTTGTTTCCGCCTTCGGCCATCCGGTAAAAATCATCAATGATGCCGCGATGCAGGCCCTGGGAGACTACAGGGGCGGCAAGCTGTTATTCTTGGGTTTGGGAACAGGCTTGGGATCTGCCTTGATTACGAATGGAATCGTCGAACCGATGGAGCTGGGCCATCTCCCCTATAAGAAGGGCACGTATGAGGATTACGTGGGCCTTCGAGGGTTGCGAAAGCGTGGAAAGAAAAAATGGCGTCGCGAGGTCACCAAGGTTGTAGCCATCCTGGCGGCGGCACTGGAACCCAATGACATTGTTCTTGGCGGCGGCAATGTCAAGAAATTGAAAGAGCTCCCTCCAGGCTGTCGCGCCGGCCAGAACGCCAATGCCTTCAAGGGCGGTTTTCTCCTTTGGAAGCAAACCGACGATGAGCCGGACTCCGCTCGAATGCCCGCTCGAGCGTTGATTCGAACCCCAGTCCGGAAATTGAGCCGCATCCGCTAAACCCCGCAGAACGATAAGGAGCACACATGCCTACACCCTCTGATCCCGCTATCAAGAACGAAGGCCTGGATATCCCGCCACTCACCGAACGGAAAGCCTGGAAAGCCCTCGAAGCTCACTATCTACAAATCCGCGACATCCATCTCGGAACTCTTTTCGCCGAAGACGCCGCGCGCGGCGAGCGGATGACCTGCGAAGCCGCCGGTCTGTTCCTCGACTATTCCAAGAACAGAATCACCGTCGAGACGCTTGCGCTTTTGCTGCAACTGGCCGAAGAATCCGGTTTGCGCGCCCGCCGGGATGCCATGTTCCGCGGAGACAAGATAAACGTCACGGAAAATCGCGCTGTTCTCCACGTAGCGTTGCGCGCCCCGCTTAGTGAAATCATCTTGGAGAATGGCCGCAATGTGGTGCCTGACGTTCATGCGGTTCTCGACAAGATGGCTGCGTTTTCCGATCGCCTGCGCAGCGGAGACTGGAAAGGCCACACCGGCAAGCGCATTCGCAACGTCATCAATGTTGGCATTGGCGGATCGGACCTGGGGCCGGTGATGGCGTACGAAGCGCTGAAATTTTACAGCGACCGCACTATGACGTTTCGCTTCGTCTCCAACGTCGACGGCACCGATTTTGCCGAGGCCGTGCGCGATCTCGATCCCGCCGAAACGCTCTTCATTATTTCCTCGAAAACATTCACCACGCTGGAGACCATGACCAACGCTCACACGGCTCGCGACTGGTCGCTTGCCGGTTTGGGCGGAGACGAAAAAGCCGTCGCCAAGCATTTCGTTGCTGTTTCCACCAACGCGCCGGGCGTCGCCAAGTTCGGCATTGATACCGCCAACATGTTCGAGTTTTGGGATTGGGTTGGCGGGCGCTACTCGATGGACTCAGCGATTGGCCTTTCCACCATGCTGGCCGTGGGACCGGATAATTTTCGCGCCATGCTGGACGGTTTCCACGAAATGGACGAACATTTTCGCACCGCTCCGTTTGACCGCAACCTGCCCGTACTGATGGGCCTGCTGGCCATCTGGTACAACGATTTCTTCGGGGCGCAGACCGTGGGAATTTTTCCCTACGAGCAGTATTTGAAGCGTTTTCCGGCCTACTTGCAGCAATTAACGATGGAGAGCAACGGCAAACACGTCACGCTCGCGGGAGCGCGCGTCAATTACGATACGGGCCCCATTTATTGGGGCGAACCCGGAACCAACGGCCAGCATTCTTTCTACCAGTTGATTCATCAGGGCACTCGGCTGATACCGTGCGACTTCATTGCATTTGCGAAGTCCCTCAATCCCATCGGCCGCCACCACGATATGTTGCTGGCCAATGTTTTTGCGCAGACGGAGGCGCTGGCGTTCGGCAAGACGCCTGAGCAGGTGAAGGCCGAAGGCACTCCGGATTGGCTCGTCCCGCATCGCGTCTTTGAAGGCAACCGTCCCTCTAACACAATTCTCGCGGACAAGCTGACGCCCGCGGCGCTGGGGCGGCTTGTGGCTCTTTACGAGCACAGCGTCTTCACCCAGGGCGCGATCTGGCAGATTGATTCTTTCGATCAGTGGGGAGTCGAACTGGGCAAAGTTCTGGCGCAGCACATCATCCCGGAAATTGAGAGCGCCTCCGAGCCGAAATTTGCGCATGACAGCTCCACGAATCAAATGATTCGCCGGTATCGCAAGATGAAGTAGGTCGCGCACTGGACGCCGGCGGCGCAGCAAAACATTCGCGTCATGATTTCAAAAGGAGTGATCCATGCAACTGGGAATGATTGGTTTGGGAAGAATGGGAGCCAACATGGTCCGCCGCCTGATACAAGGCGGACATCAATGCGTGGTTTTCGACAGGTCGCAAAAAGCCGTGAGCGAACTGGCGCAAAAGAATGCCGTCGGTGCCGGCTCAATCCAGGATTTCGCGAGCAAGCTGCAAAAGCCGCGCGCCATTTGGATGATGGTCCCGGCGGCAGCAGTGGATGAAACCGTTGCCGGACTGCTTCCTTATTTAGAGGCTCGAGACATTCTGATTGACGGCGGGAATTCTTACTACGTGGACGACATTCGCCGTGCCAAGGAATTGGCGGCCAAGCAGATCCATTACGTGGACGTGGGCACCAGCGGCGGTGTCTGGGGCCTGGAACGTGGTTACTGCATGATGATTGGCGGTGAGGCTGACGTGGTTAAGCGCCTCGACCCTATTTTTGCATGCCTCGCGCCGGGTATCGGCAATATCGCGCGCACTCCCGGTCGCGAAAAAATCGGCGGCACTGCGGAGCAGGGCTATCTCCACTGTGGGCCCAACGGCGCCGGGCACTTCGTCAAGATGGTTCACAACGGAATCGAATACGGCATCATGGCCGCTTATGCTGAAGGTTTGGGAATTTTGCGGGCGGCGAATATTGGAAAGCATAAAGGCGAAGTAGATGCCGAAACCACGCCGCTCCGCGACCCTGAGCATTACCAATACGATCTCAATCTGCCTGATGTCGCCGAAGTTTGGCGGCGCGGCAGCGTGATTGCTTCCTGGCTGTTGGACTTGACCGCTTCCGCTCTGCTTGCCGATCCGGCTCTTTCCAAGTTCGAGGGCCGCGTATCGGATTCCGGCGAAGGCCGCTGGACAATTAAGGCCGCCATCGACGAAGCTGTGCCCGCGAACGTCCTCACGGCGGCGCTTTACGAACGATTCAGTTCGCGCGGCGACGCCGACTTTTCTGACAAGCTTCTCTCCGCCATGCGTTTTGAATTTGGCGGACATTTGGAAAAGGATTCGCCGAAAAAGGTTTGAAGTCGAAGGAACTTGTCACCACCGATGGTGTGCGGTTGGGACATTACGCACGCTATCCGGAAGACGCTGTGGAGAATTGAAGGAGGTTGCCATGCAAGTGGAAATTTGCGCTGATGTTGATTCCGCCGCCCGGCGTGCCGCAGCGATCATCGCTGCCGACGCTCGCGCGGCGGTCGCCCAGCGTGGAATTTTCGTCATGGCCGTTAGCGGCGGCAAGACGCCATGGCTGATGCTGCGCAAGCTTGCCGGTGAAGATGTTCCCTGGCCGCAATTGCGCATCGCGCAAGTTGATGAACGCGTGGCGCCCGCGGGCGATCCCGACCGAAATCTTACACATCTGCGCGAAAGCCTGCTCGAACATGCTCCGTTAAAGCCGGAGCAAATCCACCCCATGCCCGTTGAGTCGCTGGACCTTGAAGCTGCGGCTTCTCGTTATGCGCTTACGCTGCAGGAACTCGCGGGCCGACCGCCGATTTTGGACTTGGTGCACCTCGGCTTGGGACCAGACGGTCATACGGCCTCCCTGGTGCCGGGGGACCATGTTCTCAGCGTCACAGATGCGGATGTAGCGGTGACTAGTGTGTATCAGGGCAGACGGCGGATGACGCTGACCTTTCCCATCATTAATCGCGCGCGGCGCATTCTTTGGCTCATCACCGGCGCTGATAAAACCGGCATGCTTGCGCGGTTAATCCGTGCAGACGCATCCATTCCTGCGGGGCGCGTCTCGCAGAACCAAGCCACTCTACTCGCGGACCGCGCCGCCGCCGGGCAGTCTGGATCGCTTTCCACTGAATCGACTGTTGCGCCGAAGTAAATTTAGGTCATCCCGAACGACACGCGCCTTTTGCGCCATGAAGTGGGGATCTGTTTCTGGGGTTTTGCCGGCATGTTCTATAGCGCGGTAAGCGTTTGGGACTGGTGATTCCTACGACTTCCATCGCGCCTTTGCGGCGGCTGACCAGTACGTTTTATCCTTCGAGTAGCACAATATTTCCAGATTGCATTCCGCGCATTTGGGTTTGCGCGCCTGGCAGACCTTACGCCCGTGCCAGATAAGTTGGTGGGAGAAAAGAATCCAGCGATCCTGTGGAATGATTGTTATCAAATCCTGCTCGATTTTCTTCGGGTCGGTGTTCCGGGTCAAATCCAGGCGCGTGGAGAGCCGCTGAACGTGCGTATCCACCACCACGCCGGAAGCAATGCCGAATCCCGTGCCCAGCACCACGTTAGCGGTTTTTCGCGCCACTCCGGGCAGCGTCAGGATCTGCTCCATTGTGCGCGGCACTTGTCCGCTGAACTCTTCCTGGATTTTGCGGCTGGCTCCCAGAATGGATTTCGTCTTATTGCGAAAGAATCCCGTGCGCCGAATTGCCGTTTCCAATTCGTTCGGATGGGCTAGCGCCAAGTCCCGCGCCGTGGGATATTTCTTGAATAGCCCCGGTGTCACCTGGTTCACCATCACGTCCGTACACTGCGCTGAAAGAATTGTGGCGATCAGCAACTGAAACGGATTCTCGTGCTCGAGCGCGCAGGTCGCCACGGGATATGCTTCGTTCAACTTGTTAAGAATGGCGGAGACGCGGCGCGGTTCGGTGCCGCGAGCCTTGCCGGTCTTGTTTTTGGAGGATTTCTTGGGACGGGAAGCGCCGCTGATTTTCCGCGAAAACGGTTTTTTCTTCATGGCCGAAGCCCCGAACTATACCACGCTTCGCTTCGGCCCGGAGGGTTCCCGATCAGGCTGCATTCAGCTCCGTGTTCATTCGACGAAGAACAAACTTTGCGCGAAGGGCCATTCCTCATCCACCCATTGCGCGTCGCAGCGGTAACCCGCGCATTCGCCCATGGCCGCCACTTCGCCGGCAACGTAGCGATGCGACGTCTCCGTCCAAATCGTTTCATCCGCGGCAAATTCCACTTCGATTTCCGCCGCTGCAATGTTCACCGATTGCTTTTGGAGGGAGCGCAAATGCATCTCCACCGCGCGTTCGCTGTCATTCCAACGGGCTTCGTGCGCGAAGTGGTCGAGGGAAAAATTGCCGCCCAGTTCGCGATTAATCCGCGCCAACAAGTTTTTATTGAACGCCGCAGTGACGCCGATGGAATCATCATAGGCCGGCAGAAGTTGCGACACCGGCTTTTCGAGGTCTGCCGAAAGCAGAAGCGCATCGCCCGGCAGCAGAATTTGCCGCATCTCGGCCAGGAACGCTTGGGCCGCCTCGCGGTCGAAATTTCCAATCGTGCCGCCCAGGAATAAAACCAGCAGGTGTTCGTCCGCATGCCGGCGCGCCGCTACTTCCAGCAGGCCATCGAGATAGGCGCGTTCGAATCCCAAAATGCTTACGCATTCGATTTGTCCGAGCTCCTGGCGGCAGCGCGCCAACGCCGCTCCTGAAATATCAATGGGATAGTAATGAACCGGCTGCCGGTGCGCCAACTCCTCGAGCAGCCAGCGCGTTTTCTGTCCGCTGCCGCTGCCTAATTCGGCGATCACCACGGGCCGGGGCAGCCGTTGAATGATATCCCGCGCAAAACGCTGTAGTAGGCGCGAGCCGGCGCGGCTCAGGCCATATTCGGGCAACAGGCAAATGGCGTCGAAAAGCGCGGAGCCGATCTCGTTATACAGATACTTCGATGGAAGTTCCTTTTGCCCAGCGCGGCATAGTCCCGCGCGAACGTCGGCAGCGAAGCTTGCCGGGGACTCCAGCGCAATCGGTCGAGTGGAATAGCGTACGGTCGGAACCATGGATTACTCCTCCACACAGCGGAAGGTTGCATACGAATACGTGTAATGCGGTTGAAACCAGTTGCGAAAACTGCGGCGCAACATACAAGCCGCCGTTTGGGGTGACCCACCCTTCATCACGAAATGCTGGCCGTCAAAAAAGTTGGCGGAATAGCCGGGATAAAAGGGAAACGCCTGAAAGCCGAGAAATGGTGCAAAGACGTCCGCGGTCCACTCCCAGCCGTTCCCGAGCAGGTCCATTACGCCGAAGGCGCTGCTGCCCGCCGGATGACCGTTTACCGCCGTAGGATGCCAGCGGGCGAAATCGAAATTGCCACGCGACGCATCCGGCATCTGCTCGCCCCATGGATATTCCCGTTCAGCGCCGCTTTCCGTTCCATAGGCGGCGCGGTGCCATTGCGCCTCGGTGGGCAGCCGTTTGCGGGCCCATCGCGCATAGGCGCTTGCCTCTGCATGGGATACATAGACCGGCGCATGCAGCGGGAGGGGTTCGGTGCCGAACATTCCGCGAAACATCCACCGGAGATTTTCCTGCCGCCAGAAATGGGGATGCCACAGCCCCATCGCGCCCCTCCAGTCCCACGACGCTGCATCCCACAGCGATTTTTGTTCGTATCCTCCCGCACGCACAAATTCCATGAACTGTTGGTTCGTGACGGAGTACTTGGCGATAGAAAAGGCCGGAACGTCCACACCGTGACTCTCAAATTCATTGTCCCAGCCGAATCTCTTCGCAGAGCGCGCTAGTCCCAGAGTCGCCACGCCGGCGGGAATCGCCACGCTGCGGTGCGATGGGGCGGGCATGGGAGGCTCCGGCGCCATTTCCCGCGGAATTTTCCGCTTGAACGGCAGCTCGTGCAGCAGGTAAGCCAGCGTCTCCGCGTGCATCAGCCGATGTTCGATGGCGACATTCAGCAGCGTTCCATCGGGCAGCATGCCGCTCGATGTATTCGCTGATTCCGATACGTCCGCACTGTCCGTTGCCCCTGCCAGCAACTCATCAAGCTCTTCGCGGATTCGCCGCACATAATTTTGGACTTCTTCTTCACGAGGCCAATCCGCAGGCTGATCCGACGGAAGCTGCCCATCGATGGGATCAATGCCGAAGGCAAAGAGCCGGTCGAATTCCGAGCGGAAAGATGTGCGCTTGCCCGTGTCTTGCGCCAACAGGTTCCAATCGAACGCCTCCAGGTGGCCCAGATAGAAAATCAGCCGGTGACGTTCCGCAATGGCGCGGTCATAGATTGCTCCTGGCCGGAGCAATGTAAACAAATAGTCGGTGCGCGCCCGCGCCTCGTCCAGTGAAGCGCGGAGTTCCAGCCCTGTTGGAGCGTATGGGGACGGGCTTCTTGACATGGTGAGTGTGGGAGCAGCCAATGTTGCGCCTCGAGCCGACCGTTTCTAGTGTAAGCCAATCGGCCGCAATGCCCAGCAGCCTATGTAAAAACGATTGCCAGCGGGTTACCTTATCAGGGGCCGTTCACGACCGAAATACAGCCCACGGTGTATTTGATTCCGCCGCATTCATGTAGATTCACGGCTGAGTACTTAATTCCAGGACCCCCTCCGGCAACCCGCAAGCGTCTTAATCAACATACGCGAAAGCCTCTATATCTCGCTGGAAAAGAGGTTAACTAGAAAAAAAGGGGTGTTTCGGCATGGTCCAGGAACCCCAGCAGTTTGCGGAAGGCGCGGCCCCGGTGGCTTTGCCAGTTCTTCTTCTCGGGCGCAAGCTCGGCAAACGTTCGGCCTAAGTCGGGGACCAAAAAAACGGGATCATAGCCGAAGCCACCCGTTCCGCTCGGCTCAGAGGTTATTTCGCCCTCGATATCAGCGGAAGTGACCATCACCACGCGCCCGCGTCGCGCCAGGGCAATCACGCAAACGAATCGGGCTTGGCGCTGGCCTCCCGGCAGGTGGCGCATGGCGGAAAGAAGTTTTGCGATTCGCTCTGCGCTGGTGGCATCTGCTCCAGCGTACCGCGCTGAGTGGACGCCTGGCGCGCCCCCCAGCCCCGCCACGACGAGTCCGGAATCGTCCGCCATCACAAATTCATTTCTCCCGCGACTGCAATGCAATGCTTTGCCCGCGGCATTCTCGGCAAATGTCGGCGCGGATTCATCAAAAGGCGGAATCGCCTGGAAGCCGGGAAGCAAATCGAGGGAAACAGCGCCGCCTTGGGCGAGCGCGCGAAACTCCCGCAATTTCCCGGCATTGGATGACGCCAGAAAAATGCTACTTGGCGCGCTCATGGAAATTCATCTTCAGCACGGACTGCTGGATTTCCGTCAACTGCCGTATGCTCACCGACGCCAGTTCCAGCAAATCGTGCAATTCATCGCCGGAAAATTCACGCCCTTCCGCCGAAGCCTGCACTTCCACGTAGCGCCCGCGGCCCGTCATCACCACGTTCATGTCCACTTGCGCGCGGGAGTCTTCATCGTACGCCAGGTCCACCAGCAGCGCATCGTCCACGATGCCCACACTTGTGGCGGCCACTGAATCGCGCAACGGAACATTGCGCAGAATTCCGGCGGCTACCAGCCGCTGCAATGCCAATGCCAGCGCCACGAATCCTCCCGTGATGGATGCCGTGCGCGTTCCGCCGTCCGCCTGAATAACGTCGCAATCCACCCACAGAGTGCGCTCCCCCAATGCTTTTAGATCCGTAACGGCCCGCAACGACCGGCCGATCAGCCGCTGGATTTCCAGTGTGCGGCCTGATTGCTTCCCGCGCGTAGATTCTCGCGGCGTGCGTTCGTCCGTTGAGCGCGGCAGCATTCCATATTCACTGGTGATCCAGCCCTTGCCCGACCCTTTCAGAAAGCCGGGGACGCCGTCATCCACCGTAACCGTCGAGATGACACGCGTGCCTCCCGCTTCGAATAACACGCTGCCCTCGGCCGTGGAAATAAAATCCGGCGTCAGCTTTACTGGGCGTAGCTCATTCGCGGAACGCGCGTCCGATCGTTTCAAATTCCCTCCAGAACAAAACATTTTAACATTCTATTTGTCCCATATAGCCGGTCGAATGTTAACGCAGTTTAGCCACTAAGGAGACATTGGGCATTCTGCACTAAATTCGTTTTTAGATTCCCGGCAGACAAGACGCCTTGCACAATCCATGCGCCTGAGGCCAACAAAAATAAACCAAGCGTGAGCGAAATCATGGAATCACCGTGAATCTGGCTGGGGCGTTCATAATTACGCGGCTCAATGCGATGCGGCAGTAGGGTACTGGGGCGGCACTTCGAAGAAACCTGTAAGGTCCACATGGCCCGCCAGCGTTTCCGCAGCTTGTCCGTGAATCAGAATCTTCAGCCGCCGCAGCGACTGAACGTTGGCCGATAATGTACGCACAATCGAATCCACAGCCATCTCTTCGCTCAATATTCCCGACGGCGTTTCCGACGCCAGGCTATCGGAAAAATCCGCCACGCCTGTGCCGTCGGGCAGCATATAGAAGGCCAGAAGCTCCGTGTCCGCGGGAAGTGGAGCCTGCTGCGGCGAAGGAGCGCTGGAAATCAGTTCGCGAATGAGTTGCCGGGAGCGCAGCTCCGGGTCTGCGGAAAGCGGCAAATGCAGCGTTACCGCCTCCAGCTTGTCTGCATCGCTCGGTGAAATCCAGAAAAACTGCGCTGCCGTCAAGGCATCCGTCTGCGTAATGATGGGAGGAGCCACCACTTCCTCGCGCGCTTGCTCTTCCGACGCCGCGCTTTCGCCCCATCCCAACACTCGTTGATGCAGCACCTGGAAATAGACAATCCCGGCCAGAACGGCCACCACCAACCCGATAATCAAACCGGCGGACGTTTTCCGAGTCATCGAATTGTGCCGGGTTCTCCGGACGGCTGAAAGGCAGCCACGGCGCGCGCAATACCGGCTGCCAGGCTGGGCCCCATCTGCGCAAACATTCCCTCGTCGGGCGCCGCGACGCTGGAAATTTCAATGGCTGCGGCCGGCGCGGCCACGGAGCGCAAGTCGCGTATGGGATAAGCCATGCAAAGCTCGGGCGAGTGTGCAAACCTCTGGGAAAATTCCGTCTGCAGCAGGTCACCCAGCTTACGGCTCTGTTCCACGAATGGCTGTTGCGCTCGATCCCATTCCACCAGCCCGCGGCCGGCTTGCTCGTCCCCGGATAGGGATTCGTCCTGCGTGGCATCCTCCTGTACGGTTGGATATACGTATGTGCGCACCGTTCCTGGGACTCCAGTGGAACCCACGTGCAAGCTGAGAAAAATTGCGGCGCGATGCGCGTTGGCGATAGCCGAGCGGTCATCGAAAGAAGGATCTTGATCACCATCGCGCGTCATTAACACGCGATAGCCGTTCCGCTCCAGCTCGCTGCGTACCCACCGCGCCAGCATCGGTGTTAAGTCCTTTTCTTGAACGCCGGAGTCGCTGCGCGCTCCGGCGTCCGCGCCTCCATGCCCCGGATCCAGAATTACAATCGGAAGGGACATGCGTGGCACCGCGGGCGTGGGTTGCGCTACCGCCGGATTCGAGGGTGCCTGCGTGGGTGTTGGTGCGGTGGCCTGCGGCAAGGGATTACTGGAAGGCTGCGATGGTCGCGTGCTCGCAGCTTGAGTGACAGCGCCCTGAGATTTTACGGATGGGTTGGCGGCAGGAACCAGCCATACACCCGCGACCGCTGCAAGCCCGATTATTGTGCGGGTAAATTTCACGAAACCGAGAATATCAGAAACGCCGCACCAACGACGGTTTGATTCTCGGCCAGACGCCGGCACGGAGCAGCTTGAAGAAGTCGGCGACGCGCGACCAGAGGTGGCCGCCGGTGGCCGAGTTTTTCTCCGAGGCCGCCAATCGCAAGGTGGTCGAGCGGCTGCGCGAGGCAGCGCTGAATTCGGCATACATTGTTGTTGGTACTGTTTGGGTGTGGCGGGGGGAACGCTAAGTAGCGACTTTGAGGGCTACGCCGCGGACGATGAAGACGTTGAGCAATATCGAGATTAGTGAAGCCGCGATGACCGTGCTGAATATATTTTCGCCGACGATGCCTGAAGAGCGCGCGACTTGGACGACCACGAACGACAGTTCGCCGATTTGCGTCAGACCGGCTGCGACGGCAATGGCGGTGCGAAAAGGATAGCGGAAGAGCCAGACGATCGCCGTCCAGACAATGAACTTGGCGATCAGAATCAGCAGCAGCATTATGCCGAGCAGAGGCAGGTTGGCAAGGAGAATTTTGGGTTCAATCAGAGTGCCCAGCGAAACGAAGAAGAGTGCCACGAACGCGTCGCGAAGAGGCACCAGCTGAACGTGGGCGTCGTGAAGGTCCACGGCTCCGCTGATAGAGAGTCCGGCGAGGAAAGCGCCCAGCACAACGGAAAATCCCACTGCCTCCGCCAGCGCAGCGGTTCCCAGGCAGACCGCGATAGCGACCAGCAGGAAAAGTTCCGAATCCTTCGTGGCCTTCACCCGCCGGAGGAGGCGCGGGATCACTTTCACCGCGAGAAACGTCAGCGGAATCAGCAGGATTACTGCTTTGCCCAGAGCCGATGCGGCTTTCGCGAAGCGACCTTCGCCGGGGCCACTGAGGATCGGCAGAACCACCGTCATGCATATGACAGCGACGTCCTCGACGAGAGTAATCCCAATCATCACGCTGCCGTAAGTTGTATTCAGCTTGCCGCTGTCCTTTAGCAGGCGCGCTAGCACCATGGTGCTGGCTACTGAAATAGTTGCACCGATAACCGCGCCTTCGATGAGATTCCATCCGAGGAGCGCCGCCGTCCCAATGGAGATGCCCACGAGCAGCAAAATTCCCATCGGCGCGCCGACTAGGGCGACCCATTTCACGCGCATTAAGTCGGGAATGGAAAACTCGACGCCGATCGAGAACATCAGCAGAACGACGCCGACTTCAGCAAATACTTCGAAAGTGTGCAAGTTCGAAAGCTGCGGCCCCGGCGTGAACGGGCTGATCACTATGCCGCCGAGGATAAATCCCAGGATCAACGGTAGACCAAGCCGCCATGCCACAAGTCCGCCAATCACGGCGGCGACGAATATGTAGGTAAGATCGCGAAATAGAATCGGGTTTGGCTCCATTTTTTCTGGTCTCCAGACGGCCCGTTAATCAGCTGCCTGATCCCCTAAAAGCTAAATGTCCTCGCGTGTGTTCGTCGAAGCTCGCCTTTCGATTTTTGGCACGGGCATCATAACGCGTTTTCCGAGGTGGCCATAACGAACGTAAGCGTATAATCAAATTTGCGGGCGGGGCGGGTGATCGCGCGCCGTGCAGCCGCCGGTGAAAACTGGCAAGCGAGCGCGGCGGGAGGAAAGTCCGGACTCCGCAGGGCAGCGCGCCTGGTAACGCCAGGGGGTTCGACGGTTTGTCCCGGTAAAACGGGAAAGAATCGCCGAACTACGGAAAGTGCCACAGAAAACAGACCGCCGGCTGGCGAGCGCCTCGGTGGCGGAGGGAAGGGAAACCTTCCCGCCGCGGTTGAAGGCAGCGGCAGCGGGTAAGGGTGAAACGGCGAGGTAAAAGCTCACCGCCCGAATGGCGACATTCGGGGCACGGCAAACCCCGCGCGGAGCAAGGCCAAATAGGAGAGTTGGGCAACATGCGAGGACTGGCTCGGTCCTGTGACTCTCGGGTAGGCTGCATGAGCGCGCCGGCAACGTCGCGCCCAGAGGAATGATCGCCCCGGCGTCGGGCCATCGCGCAAGCGGTTGCGTTTCGCCAGGACAAAATCCGGCTTATAGTTCCGTCCGCGTTTTATTGTTTGGATCTGTAAGATATGCGACGACGGCAAGCGGCACGGAAGTTACGGCTTCGGTGGTTCTGCTCCGCACTTTTCGGATTCGTCGCCACGCCACGAAAGCGTGAGCAGGAAGGCGCTGTCTTCATCGGCTTCCACGTCGTGGGGAACACATTGGTCCAACACGAGTAGTTGTCCCGCAGGCAACTCCACCATACGGTCCGGGAGCTTGAGGCGAATACGCCCCGCAATGGTCTGCACGGAAAGCCGGGCCGCCGTGCTGTGCTCATGCATGGTCTGTTTTTTTCTCATTGCCAGCAGGACGATCCTCAGGTCAGCATGCTTCACGAGAGTTTTTGAGCTGGGTCCTGTTCCGTGCAGCCATGCGTCTTCTTTGTGCAGATTCTCAATTTCGGCCGTAAGGTCACACTGAAAAATAGGCGTATCCAGTGTGTCCCCAATCATTGCGTGCCCGACTGAGCGATTTGACGATTCTTTTGCGTTAGACTCCGCCATGATCCTCACCTCTCTTCTTGGTATATCGCCGCCCGCCGGCGTTTCATCAACTTCTTAGCGCACTGACACTATGACGCTTTTTCCTGGGCATAGGCGAGATATTCTTCGTAGGGCCCCTTGAAGTCTTCGATGTGGCCATTTTCGAAATGCCAGATGCGCGTGGCCACTTCGTCGATCACATCGTGGTCGTGCGTTACGAAGAGAACTGTTCCATCGTATTTCTGCAAGGCGATATTCAGCGCATTGATGGATTCCAGGTCAAGGTGGTTCGTGGGTTCATCGAGGACCAGCACGTTCGGCTTCTGCAGCATGAGGCGGCACATGATCATGCGTGCTGCTTCGCCGCCGGAAAGCGCGCGCGTGGGCTTCAGCGCGTCCTCGCCGCTGAAAAGCATCTGGCCCAGCAAGCCGCGCAGTTCTTCCTGCGAGGCCTGCGGCTTGAACTGATGCAGCCACTCAATGGCCGTGGTGTTCTTGGTGATGGAATCGCCGTGGTCCTGCGCGAAGTAACCGACGGCCACGTTGTGTCCCCACACCGTATTGCCGCCGTCAATTTCGAACAGGCGTTCCTCGTCGTCAATAAATCCTGTCGCGTTGCGCAGGATGGACCTTAACAGCGTGGTTTTGCCGGAACCATTGCGGCCCGTGAGTGCGATCTTTTCACCGCGAGCCACGGTCGCCGTGAACGGCAGAATCACCTTCAGGCCGTCGTAGGATTTCGCCACGCTCCGGATCTCCACCGGGTGGCGCCCGGAATGCTGCTCGATCTGAAAGCGAATGTAGGGCCGCGCGATATTGGACCGCGCTAGTTCGGAGGTTTGCAGCCGTTCCACTTCTTTGCGACGTGAGGTGGCCTGCGCCGAACGCGTGCCCGCGGAAAAGCGCGCGATGAATTCATTCAGTTGAGCGATTTTCTTTTCGCGCTGGGCGTTCTGGGAGTCAACGCGCGAACGAATGGAAGTCTTGGCGAGCACCATGTCGTCGTAGCCGCCGTTGTACATGATAATCGTCTGGTAATCGATATCCGCCGTGTGTGTACTCACCTGGTTCAGGAAATGTCGGTCGTGCGAAATGACGATTAGCGTGCCTTCGTACTTGCAGAGATAATCCTGGAGCCAGTGGACTGAGTCCAAATCCAAGTGGTTCGTAGGTTCGTCGAGGAGCAACGCGGGCGGATTGCCAAAAAGCGCCTGGGCCAGCAGCACTCGAACCTTCTGTCCGCCCTGCAGTTCGCGCATTTTGCGTTCGTGGAGCGGTTCGTCCAGCCCTAAGCCGTCAAGCAATATCGCCGCGTCGGCTTCGGCGGAATAACCGCCCTCTTCGCCGACGATTCCTTCCAACTCTCCCAGGCGCATGCCGTCCGCGTCAGTCATGGATTCATGAGGCTTGGCGTAGAGCGCCTCGCGTTCCTCGAGCGCTTTCCATAGCGCCGCGTTGCCCATAATCACAGTGTCGATCACGCGAAATTCGTCGAAGGCAAACTGATCCTGTCGCAGGATTCCGAGTTTTTTTGGACGGGTCACCGATCCCTGCGTGGGCTCGATTTCCCCAGTCACAATTCTTATGAACGTAGTCTTGCCGGCGCCGTTCGGGCCCGTGACGGCATAGCGCCGCCCGGGGAAGAACGTGGTAGTCACGTCTTCAAACAGTATTTTGGCGCCGTAGCGCATCGTAATGGCGTTCAGGGTAATCAAGGAATTTTAATTATACCGCGAATAGGCCCGCCGCGCTTTTCCACCTGCCCTCGTTGGTAGCGGGGGTTGGAAGTTAGACGCATCCGGGGCACGGAGCTATACCATTTCGGTCGTATTGGCATTAATATCCAGAGTATTACGTACTTGGGGACAGGTGTCCGTTGCTTGCGGTCAAAAATGCCCTTCGTATTTTTCGGATGATTGTTGGCGGCGTCGCGCTCATGTCGACCGTGGTAGCCTCGGCCGGCTCGGACGTTCCTCCTAGGGCCGCCCCATCTTCTGACGCAGTCCGGCAGCCGCTGCCGGATCGGCCTCACTATGCGATCGAGCATTTCGGCGAGCGCTATGGCCTTGCTTCGATCACCCCTGTTTCGCTGGCGCAGGATGGCCGTGGATTTCTGTGGATTGGCAGTCACACAGGTATCTATCGCTACGATGGACTTGGTGTCGCATCATTCGGATTGTCCGAGGGCCTACCCGGTCTGCATACCACGCAGCTTCTGATCGCGCCGGATGGCGTGCTGTGGGCGCGCATGCGCAAGGGACTGGTCCGGTACGATGGCTCCCGTTTCGTGCCCGTGGAAATTCCTGCGCAGGCAGGCAATTTGACCGAAGACATGCAATCGTTCGCACTGGATGGCGACGGAAGGTTGTTTGTGTCGGTCGAGAATGGATTGCTCGTTGTGGACAAGGACGGCAAGCCATACCTGCTCGGTGCCCAGACGGGTGTCCCGGGAGGCCACGTCGAAGCCATCACGCGCGCTCCCGGTGGCGGCATCTGGTTTGCCGCCGGAGGACGTTTGGCCAGGCTTCCCACCGGCTTTGTGCAACCCTCCGTAATGTCCGCGCCGACATTGCCGGAGCCTGTGCTCACTCTCACCGCAGACGGCCACGGGTTTCTGTGGATACGCACTGCCCATCATCTTGCTACCGTGGATACTGCCAAGCCGTTTCCCCAAGAGTTAGTCTTACACGATAACGATATTCCCGTGGCAAGCATAGCGGGTGGTCCTACGATTGATCGCCACGGCAACGTAATAGTTGCCACCTCAGTGGGGCTTTATCGCTTCATGGGCGAGCATTGGCAGGTTGTGGATCGCAGCAATGGACTTACTTCGAGCGCCGTATTTTCCGCATTGGAAGACCGCGAGGGCACCATCTGGGTAGGTTTGGCCGGCGCTGGCCTGGATCGCTGGACAGGCTCCGGCCAGTGGTCAGCCTGGATAGACGGCGGCAGCTTGGTTGATCCGCTGGTGCTCAGTATTGTGCGCGACAAACGCCAGCGGCTATGGGTCGGTACGAATACCGATCTCTCGATGTGGGACGACGCGCGTCACCATTGGCAAGTTTGGAACAAGCAGGACGACAATATTGGAGGGGGCGTTAAGTCCCTGCTGCTCGGGAAAGATGGCGGTCTATGGGCGCTCTCCGCGGGCACTGCACTCACATGGTTTGATACTTCGGCTGGGCAGCCCGTGCCCATTCCGGTGGTGACGGGGAAACGAGCATCCACCATTGCGAGTGTTACGCTGGCACCGGATGGGGCTTTATGGTGGAAGGCTGACAAATCCTTGCACTTCGTCCGCCACTTGATCTCCGGCTTCACCTTTGGCGAATTGGCGTTGCCCCCTCCGGCGGAAGAAGCCCCTGCCGTTGTTTCCTCGTCTCCGCAAGGCGCGTTATGGATGGGCGGTGCAAATGGGCTCTCGCGTTTCGACGGCAAAGCCTGGCGGCAATTCAATACGTCCGATGGATTGCTCGACAATGGCATCCGTTCAGTAGCCGCTGTGAACGATAGCGAAGTGTGGGTCAGTTATAGCGACGAAGACCGCGCCACGCGCGCCCGCCTTGGTGCCGATGGAAAACTCCAAGTGCAGCACGTGGCGAAAGGGAATTGCCTGCTGGGAGTTGATCGCAGCGGCAACGCCTGGCTGGAGATGGATAGCGGCACGGCCCGAGTTTCGCCCACAGGCGCACTACGTGTTTTTACGCGAAACGACGGTTTACTTTGGGACGATACCAATTGCGGCGCATTCTGGGAGGAATCCGACGGGACCATACTGATCGGTACAAGCCACGGCCTGGCGCGCTACGATGCCGCCCAGGAAGACGTGCCGCGAACTCCGCCGACGGTGGCGCTGACGCGGACCGCGTTCGCGGGCAAAGACCGGCCGGCGCAGGAGCGTCTGCGTGTGCCGTATGACCAAGGATCTTTCTTCGTGCAATACGCCGCAGTAACTCTTCGCGATCCTTTCCGTGTCCTTTGCCGTTACCGTCTCGCCGGATTGGAATCGTCGTATACGGAAACGTCCCTGCGCGAGGCGCGCTATTCAGCGTTGCCGCCGGGAAATTACACTTTTGAGCTGGCTTGCGGTTCGGCGGATACGGGGTGGAGTGCGCAGCCCGCGCGATATTCCTTTACTGTACTGCCGCCCTGGTGGCGCACTCCGTGGGCGGCCATCGGGGCTGTGCTGGCAATCGGCGCGCTGATTCTAATTCTAACGCGGCTTCGGACGCGCCAGCTTGAAAGCGAGCGCAAGCGTCTCGAGGCTGCCGTTGCCGAGCGCAGCAGCGAACTCGCTCGCCTAAATACCGAATTACAGGAGGCGTCACTTACCGATCCGCTGACAGGCTGCCGCAACCGGCGTTTTTTCTACTCGACCATCGCAGCCGATGCCAACCAGACTACGCGCGCCTATTTCCCTGACCAGCAGGGCTATAGTCAGGATCACCGAGATCTTATTTTTTATTTGATCGATCTCGATTTGTTTAAGGATGTTAACGATCAGTTCGGTCATGACGCTGGCGATGAAGTGCTCATGGAAGTAACGCGCCGCCTTTCCGTGATAGTGCGTAAATCCGATTTCCTGATTCGTTGGGGAGGCGAAGAGTTTCTCGTGGTCTGCCGCGCTGCCGAGCGCAAGGACGCCGCCATTTTCGCGGAGAAAATATTGGCTGCCGTCGCCGAGAAGCCATTCTCCATAAGCGATGCGAAACAGGTGCAGCGAACCTGCTCAGTAGGCTGGGCGCCTTATCCCTGGGAGCCGGGAATTCCTTCGCTTAGCGTGGACGAAGTGCTCAAGCTGGCTGATCGCGCCCTCTATCGAGCGAAGGAATCCGGCAGAAATTATGCCGTCGGCGTCTTGCCGGGGCAGCCCTCGGAGGTTGCCGTAGGCGCGTCATCGGGACGGGCTCCCAGCGGTACTGAAAATTCCGACGCGCGCGAAGAGAACACCGTGACCTTAGGCTACCTCACCCGCGAAGTTATCTCGCCTGGTCCCAGTGGGCCGTACACTGGCTAGCCCCTCCAGCAAGTTTCGGTCATCGCAAACCATCGCGCGGTGCTTGCGGCCGCAGGGAATGATCTGAGGTTCGCCTTCCGCCCAGTCAAAGCAACTGGCATGGGTCCCGGCACACGCGGAATATCGTTGCTCCTTTGCCTCGCCCGGTGTATAACTGCGTCGCGCGCCGTGCCTTCGGTTGAGGAACAAGGCCGGCGCAAACTCTGGGGAGGTTCATCAATGACTTTTCGGCGGACGGTGGCAATAGCTGGCATACTCTCAATACTCGCGCTCGTGCATGCGACGAAATTTTTCGCGGCTGTTGGCGCCAGCCATTCGGCACGCCCGCCTGTCACGTTTACCTACACTTCCATTGATTATCCCGCCGCCCTGGACACATGGGCCACGGCGAACAATCTGTCCGGTATCGTTGTCGGCCGCTACATGGCCTCCGACTTTCGCACTCATGGATTTGTGCTCTCGTCCGGCACGTACAAATCCTTCAGCTATCCAGGCTCAAATTACACCGCGCCGTGGGATATAAACAATCCGAATCAGGTCGTCGGCTATTACATTGACAGCCAGGAAGACTCGCACGGCTTCCTATATAGCCGGAGCGGCGGATTCAGTTCGATTGATTACCCCGGCGCCTATGCCACCGTGGCCTACGGCATCAGCAATCCCGGCGAGATCGTTGGCGCGTGGACCGATCAGGACGGCGGAACACACGGATTTGTGTTGGCTGACGGCGCATACACTTCTTTCGACTATCCGCAGGCATCGGTGACCGAAGCTTACAGCATGAATGCGACCGAAGTTATTGCCGGCCTTTTCATCGGCGGCACCGGCGCGAATGAAGGCTTCGTTCAGCAAGTCGCCCGACACGCGGCGGTTAATTATCCCGGCAGTTTGGCGAGCTCGGTGTTCAAGATTAATGACGAGAATCAGCTTGCCGGGCAGTACGTTGATTCTTCGTTTAACGGCCACGGTTTTGCTTTTGGCTCCGGCAGCTATGTCGCCTTGGACTACCCGTCCGGCACCGGTACGTCCGCCAACGGCATCAACGACAATATGAATGTCGTCGGCTCATGGGATGACTCCAGCGGCGCCACCCACGGCTTCCTCGCGGTCCCGCAACAGTGACCGGCTGTATGAGACCATCTCGATCATTAAGCCGGCTATTAAGGAAGCTCGATCACTCTAAGAACTGAGTAGCAGAATTGATCATAGCTCTGCCCCCAGCTGATCGCGGTATTCCGCGCAGGCCAGGCCGACCACCACGATATCCAGCAGCGTCAGCAGGGCCAGCACAACCGAATGCGTATGCGCGAAGCGGTAAGCCTGATACACGCAAAATGAGGTGAAAATTATAATGAGCAACGGATAGGCCCACATCTTCCCAAGCCACAGCGCCGTCACCAGCACGATTTTCGTAACGCCGTGCGATAGCAGAAATAGCGATGCAAATAATTTGCGGCCGCCGGCGAAATTCTCCGACGAGTTGAGCAAATGATTGGTCACGTGGCTGTGCGCCGCGCGAAAACCCATATGCCCGTATAGCGCCTGGAAAATCCCGTCGACGAGCGCCGGGGTGACGAACCAGACCAAGACGCCCCCGATCGTTTCCAGCGCGCCGTCAAGTCCTTTCAGCGCCAAAGCCGCGCGGAACGTTTCGTGCTGGACAGATTTCCTTAGCCCGCCGGGGCTGACGGCAGCTCGCAACAATCTGTGGCGGGTTTTCAAGCAGGCTTCACCGGAGCGGCTATTGCTGCGGCATCACCAGGTACTGTTCGATTTTTCCTTCGGGCATTTTGTAAATCGAGACGGCCAGCGTTTTATCCGGGAACTTGGCGGTATAACGCAGGTATGTCATCCCGCCGCGAAGGTCGCCGCCTGCCGCGCTGAAATCCTGTGGGTCGCCCAGCGGCCCCAAACTCGACGCAAAGTCGCTAATGGCTTGCGCGTCGAAATAACTGTTGGCATTGGCAGTGAAAAGAGAGCGGTCAATTGTACCGTGTTGCAACCCCTTAAAGATGGCCAGCGCCTGATCTTTATCTTGGGATGTAGAGGCATCCTCGCTTGCGATCAATAGAGGCGCCACTTGGTGGGCGATCATCGACGCGGCGCCGCTGGCGTCCTCGTTGGTGAGCACCGCGACGGCTGCGCGATCGTCGGGCAGGATTATATTGTCGGAAACAAACCCGGAGACTTCGCCGCCATGGGCAAAAATTAGGTGACCGGACATTTTGCTGACGAAAATGCCGAGCCCGTAGGAAGTGCCTTCGCCGTTTTTCAGTTTGACCTCGGTTTCCATTTCCTTGTACGACGCGGGCTTCAGTAGGCTCTGGTTAATGATAGAGATGTTCCATTTCGCCAGATCAGACGCGGTCATGGCCAGTTCGCCCATGGCAAACAGCCATCCTGAGCCTTCCTTGGGGGCCGCGCGCGGCGGTCCCAGGGCATAGCGCAGATAGCCCGTCGCGTCGGTATCGCCGAGGCGGCTGCGGTCCACATCGGAGACGCTGTGCATTCCCAGCGGTGCGAAAATTCGCGTTTGCAGGAATTGGAGCAGCGGCATTCCGCTCAACTTCTCAATAATGAGCCCTGCAATCACGTAATTCGTATTGCTGTATTGCCACTTCGTACCGGGATCGAAATCCAAAGGCTTGCGCGCCCACCGTTGCAGAATTTCATCGGCGCTAATGGGCTGCAGCATCATTGGAGGAACGTAGTCCTGTGGCCAATAATCCGAATAGCCGGAGGTATGCGACAGCAGTTCGCGCACGGTGACTTCATTTGCACGCGTCAAGTCTGGAAGGAAGCGGGAGACGTGGTCGTCCAACGAAAGCTTGCCTTCTTCGACCAACATCAGCACGGCTGTTGCTGTGAATTGCTTGCTAATCGATCCAATGCTGTAGCGCATGTCCGACCGGGCCGCGACCACCGGATCTATCCGCGCATCACCGTATGCCTGGGTGTAGACAATCTCGGCATCCTTCACGACGGCGACCGAGGCGCTGGGAACGCCTGTCTCCGCCAGCGCTTTCGTGGCTGCCTGGTCAATGCTCGCGCGCGTTGCGGCAGAGAGGGCCGCGGCAGCAGGCGGGTTGCCCGCAGTTGAGGAAGGTGTCTGCGCTTGCGCGGCGCTTACGGCGAGAGCCAGCAAAACTGAAAGCCCAATCAGACGCCCCTGCGATCGTGGATTCCAAGGTGACATGCGCACGAATCCTCCCTTTTGCGGAATACGGCGCGATTTTAGCATACGCGGCACGGGCAGGCCGGTGGAGGGCTCGTGGCGAGTTCGCGTCTGGCGATTCGGCCAATACAACCGGCCACCACGCAACCAGGGCAATTCGCGTGATTGCGCACCGTCTCGCTCGCGCCATGTGGCTGTGCGAACTGTTTTATGCGAAACTTATTGTCGGGGCTGCGTTCATAGACATTGTGCCCGGTGGGGAAGCGCGCCGCACAACTCCGATTCGATATTTGGGTTCATATACTGGGCACGCTTCGGCTGCAGGTCCAATCGTTGGGGAGAGAATGATAATGAAGACCGCCGCAATCGAGGCAAATTTTCGCATGAGGACGTGGAGGAAGAGTGCTTTTGCGGTCAGCTTACTGGTGCTTGCCGCCGGCATGGGAATCCTCCTGCATTTCGCTCCCGGCGCCGGAGTTGCGCCGTGTTTCTCATCGCGGAAAACGTCGGCGACGCCTGCGCCGCGGTTTCGACCCGCGGATAGGCGTGTGCTCAACGCCTCGTTCGGGCGCCTCCCAATGCGTTTCGAATCCAATGTCGGCCAGTCTGACGCGCGCGTGAAGTTCCTCTCACGCGGCCCCGGTTCGACACTATTTTTTACTCGGGACGAGGCTGTGCTATCCCTTCAGGCGAATTCCGCTGTGGTTCTGCACGGCCCGCAACATGGAGCGAAAGATGCTCCCGCGCACCGCGCCGTGCTGCGCATGACGCTCGTCGGAGCGAATAAGAATTCCAACGTCGCCGGCGAAAGCGTGCTTCCCGGCCAGAGCAATTATTTTATCGGCAACGATCCTTCCAAGTGGCGAACCGGGGTTCCCAGCTACGCCCGAGTTAGCTATGGCGGCGTTTATCCCGGCGTGGACGAAGTGTTTTACGGCAATAACGAACAGTTTGAATACGATTTTCTGGTCGCGCCGGGTGCTGATCCCGCTCGAGTTACCATGAAGATCAGCGGCGCAAACGAAATTACGACTGAGCCGGATGGTTCGCTGAAGCTTGTCGTCGACGGCGGCGCGGTGGAAATGCGCGCTCCGGTGGTTTATCAGCAGAATGCGGGCGAGCGAAAACTGGTTGGCGGTAATTATATCGTCACAAAATCAAAAGAAATTCGCTTTAACGTCGGCGCCTATGATCATTCGCAGCCGCTGGTTATTGATCCCTCGCTGATCTACTCCACATTTCTCGGCGGCAGCGAAGAAGATCAGGGGCTAGCCGGTGTCGTGGATTCGTCTGGTGATTTCTATGCCACGGGGTTTACTGTGTCCACGGATTTTCCGCTTGCCAATGCGCTCGTGTCTACAAATCTCGGCGCGGCGAACGGCAACTCCAACGTCTTCATCAGCGAGCTGGCTGCGGCGGGAAATAATCTTGTTTTTTCCACGTACCTGGGCGGTAGCGGCAGTCCTATCAACAGCGAGGGTGGCAACATGACGGGCGACGAAGGGTTGGGAATCGCCCTGGACGCCAGCGATGACGTTTACGTAGCGGGACAGACTTTCTCCACCGATTTTCCGTTGACTTCGAATGCCTATCAGACCATCAATGGCGGAGGGCTGGTCGGCGCGCAGACCGGCTTCCTGTCTGTTCTAAATGCGCAGGGCTCGGGCTTGATCTACTCCACCTATCTTGGCGGCAGCAACGGAGACACGATTTTCGGCGTGGCCGCCGCCGTCGAGAGCGGACAGACCTTTGCCTATGTCGCCGGAGCGACCTCCTCGAATAATTTTCCGACGACGGCCAATGCCCCGCAACCCACGTATGTTTCCTCCACTTTTGAGGGCTTCCTTTCGAAGCTCTATGTTTTCCCGACCAGTACAACCAAGCTGGCTTTTTCCACTTTTGTGGGCGGCACCGGGAATTCCAGCGCCGGTGATGGCGACGAAGTCTTCGGGGTTGCTACGGACGGCGCGGGCAGTGCCTATGCCGTGGGTCACACATCCTCGACGGATTTGCCCGTAACTCCCGGAGTATTCCAGCCGGCTCTGGCGAGTGGCGCAGTCTATAACGCTTTCGCAGCCAAAGTTAATACCACATCCCCGGCGTATACCTATCTTACCTATCTGGGGGGATCGGGAAACTCGAATGGGGCCGGCGACCAAGCCGATCACGTCGCCATAGATTCCAGCGGCAATGCTTTTCTGGCGGGGGACACTTTCTCCTCGAATTTTCCCGTCAAGACTGCATATCAGTCCGTGAACAATGGCGCGAACAATAATGTCAGCAACGTGTTCGTCACCGAGTTAAACCCCACCGCGACGGCGTTGGTTTATTCCACGTATCTGGGCGGCTCGGGCAATACCAACGTCAACGTATTCGCTGCGGGAGACATCGCATTCAGTATCGCTCTGGATTCAGCCGATGACGCGTACATCACCGGGCAAACCTATTCGTCGGATTTTCCCACGGTTGATCCCATACAGGCTTCCAACAACGCCTTTTCAAATAATCAATCGAATGCATTCGTTTCCGAACTGAGCACTGCCGGCGATTTGCTGGTGTTCTCAACGTATCTGGGCGGCAGCGGCGGCGGCAGCAATAGCGCCAATAACGGCGACACCGGATGGGGCATCGACCTCGATTCCAATAATGCTATTTACGTGGACGGAACTACCGGCTCGTCCAATTTTCCGACTGCTGCTCCCCTTCAGTCCGGTATTGGGGGGCTGGACGACGCCTTTCTCACTAAAATCAGCGCGCAATCGGGCACGGGCTCCATTAACATTTCTCCCGTTTCACTGAGCATTTTCTCTGCCGCAGTGGGTACCTCCGCAACGAGCGGCCCAGCGACGCTCACCAATGGCTCCTCGGCGGCAATTATTATCAGCACTGTCACAATTACCGGCACGAACAAGGCCGATTTTTCTTTTGCTTCCGCCAATACGTGCGTTGCCGGGGCAACGGTGCCCGCCACGAGTGGCACATGCGCCATCGTTATGGATTACGTGCCAACCTCCGGCAATCCGGAGACCGCACAGGTCACGATTACATTCAATTCCCCGCAGAGTCCATTGGTCGTCACGCTTATCGGGGCGATCGGCAACTTCTCGCTTGTGGCCAATCCCGGGTCCATCACAGTGACGCCAGGAGAAAACCTAACCAGCACGATTACCGTACAGCCCGCACCGCAGGGATTTTCAGGCGCTGTGACTCTGGCATGCACCGGCGCGCCGTCGGGATCCACCTGCACGATTTCTCCCGGGTCGGTGACGGTAACCGGAACTACTGCGCAAACCGCTACCCTTACGGTAAATACCACCGCGCCCAGTTTCGCGCCGCCGTGGCCTGGCTCGGGCTCACGACCGTTTTTGCCGGCACCCTTGCGGCCCATTCTATTCAGCACTCTGGCTGCTCTGCTGGGTTTGGGTTTCATGGCGCTGCGCTGGCAGCCTCGGTTGGTGCGTGGCCGTTCTCGCGTTGCGGGCACGCTGGCGTTGCTGGCCATCATGTTTCTGATCGGCGCCATGACGGCTTGTGGAGGTTCAAGCACAACCGGTGGAACACCGACTGGGATCTTCACGCTCACCGTTACCGGCACTTCAGGGAATCTGGCGCCTACTACCGCGATAACTTTGATTGTGGATTAACGACGCGATCCATGACGGCCAGTGCAAGGAGCGATTGTCTCCATTGAATCGGACACGAAATTTAGCGTTACGAGATCACGAATGATAAAGACAGCAGGCGCTCGGCTTCGCTTTGGGCTAGTCTTGCTCGGCCTCGCGGCTATTTCCGCCGCAATGGTCGGCCTTCCGCATTCCCGAATTCTCATGCGTCGTTCAGCGTCTTCCACCGCGACGAATGCCGGCAGCGCTGCCCGTCATGGCGAGATCAGCCCTCCAAAATCCGCGTTTGCGCTGGCTGCCTTCGAGAAGTTGCCGCTCTCTTTTGAAGCTAACCATGGGCAGGCTGATCCGCGCGTTCGTTTTCTTGCGCGCTCGCGGGACTTCGCGCTTTTCATTCTCCCCGGTGAAGCTTTGCTGGCTGCTCGGACCACTGCTGCGGCCAAGCCGCAGAAAGGCGCGCGAATTTCCGGCGGCGCTGCCAGAATTTCCGCTGCCGGACCGGCAAATATCTTGCATGTGAAGTTCGCGGGAGCTAATCCAAACGCGTCCGTCGAGGGGGTTAATTTGCTCCCCGGCCGCAGCAATTATTTTATCGGTAACGATCCCGGCAAATGGCGCACGGGTATTCCCACGTTTGCACAGGTTCACGTGACCGGGATCTACCCGGGAATTGACCTGGTCTATTATGGGCGCAATGGGCAATTGGAATTCGATGTGATTGTTCATCCTGGCGCGGACCCTCATCGCGTCTTACTCGATTTCGACGGCTGCCCGCGCCCCGTTTTTCGCGCTGACGGCAGCATGGCTCTGGGCCAAGCCGGCAGTGAATATGTGCTGCATCCTCCGCGCGTTTTCCAGCAGACGGAAGGCCGGCAGCGGGAAATCGCGGCTGCTTACTTTCCTTCCGGAACGCATGGAGCCGAGATACGATTGGCTCCTTATGATTCCAGCCGCGATCTGGTGATGGATCCTACCCTGACTTTCGGCACCTATCTCGGCGGCAGGTTCATGGATCAGGGGCTAGCGGTTGCCCTTGATGGCTCTGGCAACGCCTACATCACGGGTTCCACAATGGGCGGTTTCCCTGTCACAACCAACCCCTTTGAGGGAACTATTTATCCGAGTGCACTGCAGAATGCTTTTGTCACGGAGATTGGCGGAAATCCTCCCAAGCTGATTTATTCCACCTACCTTGGTGGGAACGACTCGGACCAGGGTTCGGCGATTGCCGTTGATTCCGCAGGCAACGCCTACATCACCGGAAGTACCACGTCCTCGGCGTTCCCAACATTCAATCCAATCCAGCCTGCTCTGGCAGGTGTGCAAAACGCATTCATCACCGAACTCAACTCGTCCGGATCTGCTCTGATTTACTCCACCTTTTTCGGCGGAAGCAAGCAGGACCTGGGGGCGGGCATCGCGCTGGATTCGGCGACCGACGCTTACATTACCGGCATGACGAATTCGACCAACTTTCCCACCGCCAACGCTTATCAACGTTCCCTGGGGTCTGGAGCGACCGAGAACGCATTTGCTTCCAAGATTGCGGCGGGAGGAACTGCCATTGATTTCTCCACGTACCTGGGAGGTACGAATAACGATTATGCCGCCGCCATCGCTCTCGATTCCAGCGGCGATGCCTACGTTACCGGCACGGCTACTTCCACGGATTTTCCCGTAAGCTCCGGCGCGTATCAGACGGCGCCGGGCGGCGATGGCGATGCTTTCGTCACCAAGTTCAGTTCCGCGGGCGCGCGAGACTTCTCCACCTTTCTGGGTGGTTCGGGCACCGATCAGGGATTCGGCATTGCCGTGGGTTCCGGGGGTGTTGCCTACATTGCGGGCGGAACTTCGTCCACTAACTTTCCCACGACACAAAACGCCGCGCAGCCGCAGCTCGCCGGCGTGCCCAATGCTTTTATGACCGAGATGAACTCTACCGGCACGGCTCTGGTTTATTCCACTTTCTTGGGAGGCAGCGGAGGCGATCAGGCATTCGCCATTGCGCTGGATTCATCCTTCAATTCATATATTACCGGCCAAACGCGGTCCGCGAATTTTCCCATCATATCGGCCATTCAGGGCGCGCTGGTCGGAACTGCCAACAGCTTTATCGCGGAATTCGCGACCGGTGGCAGCCTGACGTTTTCCACATACTATGGCGGCAACGGCATCGATTCCGGCAACAGCATCGCCGTTGATTCCAGCGGTAACATCAGCGTCGCCGGCTCGACCACATCCTCCAACCTTGTCGTCAGCCCCAATGTCCAGCCTGCCTACGGCGGGGATGGCGACGTATTTTATATCAAGATGTCCCCCGCGCCCAGCCCTACCGCCACTTTTAATCCCATATCCGTGGACTTCGGCACCTGGGACCAGTTCGAGAAAAGCACTCCGATGACCGTCACTGTCACCAACTACGGCGGAGCCACACTGAATATTTCCGGTATTACCATTACGGGCGCCAACACGGGCGATTTTGCCGAAACCAATAATTGCGGCTCCAGCGTGGCCGTGGGGGCAAAGTGCACGGTTACTGCCACCTTCACCCCACAGGAAGGCGGCTCGCGCGCTGCCAATCTTCAGTTCGCCGATAACGCCGCCGGCAATCCGCAAATTGTTGTCCTCTCCGGTGTCGGCCTAGGCGCGATCCCTGAGGTGTCCCTTGTTCCCGAAGACGTAAATTTTCCCAACGGCACCGTCGGCACCCCCAGTTCTCCGGAGTCCGTCAGCCTGGTCAACAACGGCACGGGACCTTTGACAGTCACGAAGGTTCAGATTGCCGGCGATAACAAGAAAGATTTTTCCGAGACCAATAGCTGCTCCGTCGTGAATGCTGGGGCAAGCTGCCCCATATCGGTCACCTTCACCCCCACTGTCGCCGGGCCGCGGCAGGCAATTCTTGAGGTTACCGACAATGCCACGAATAGCCCGCAGTCGGCCATCCTCACCGGAGGCGGCAATTTTGCTCTCTCTGCCGCGCCCACCACCGAGGTAGTTAATCCCGGCCAGTCCACGTCCTATATCATCACGGCCACGCCCTTGAATATGTTTAATCAGGCGATCACTTTCAGTTGTCTGAAGCCTCCCGCCGGTGTCACGTGTACGTTTTCGCCGGCCACGCTTACCTTGAACGGCACCAATGCGGCTTCCACCACGCTTACGGTGACGACCAATTCGAACGTATTTCCGCTTTCAATTCGTCACGTGCCAGGCGCGCTGCCGTTTCCTGTTCTTCTTATCGTCGGCCTGGGCATTTTGTGCGGATCGATAATTCTGTTGCGTCGCCGTCCTGTCTATCTGGCCATTGCGGCGGTATTGATGGTGTCCGTGCTGGCGCCGGGATGTGGCGGCTCAAAGTCCACCACCGCCTCGACGGGCGCATATATGATTGCTGTGCAGGGAACCTTCGGCACCTTCGTGCAGTCCACCACAATAGTGCTGGACATTAACTGAGGTCTCGATTTCCATCGAAGATCGATGGGGCATAGTTTGCTTGCATCCACGTGCTGCTTTTTCGGGTCTATTTAGTATGAGCGGTTTCGGGATATAGCCGCTGTTTCGGCGCCCCCCTGTGGCGTGAATGCGGGGGACCTTGTGATCTCGACGGGAGAGGGGTTCGAAATGCAACTTGTTATAGGCGCGGATCATGCAGGGTTTCCCTTAAAAGAACAATTACTGCCGTTTCTTCGGCAGAATGGTCATAGCGTGCTGGACGTGGGTACGTTCAGCACTGCGCCCGTGGACTACCCGGATTATTCCGAGGCTGTTGCGCTGGCCGTGCGTGACGGGCGCGCGGAGCGCGGTATCCTGATATGCGGCAGCGGCGTGGGTGCATCGGTGGCCGCGAATAAAATTCCCGGCATTCGCTGCTCAAATTGTGACGATACGTATTCCGCGCATCAGGGAGTTGAGCATGACAATATGAACGTGATCGCGCTGGGTGCACGCGTGATCGCCTACATGCTTGCCGAAGACCTGGTAAGCGCTTATCTTAAGGCGCAGTTTACCGGCGAAGCGCGCCATGTGCGCCGTCTCGAAAAAATCAGACTTTTGGAGGTGAAGTATGGCAACTACACAGAGTCCCGAACGTAACGCTGCGGCAACTGGCGCCGGCAATCCCCTGCGTGAGATCGAAAAGCTGGGGCAAGCCGTCTGGCTCGACTACATCCGCCGTAATTTGCTCACCAGCGGCGAGCTTAAGCGCATGGTGGAACACGACGGAATTTCCGGCGTTACCAGCAATCCCACCATTTTCGAGAAAGCTATCTCCGGTGGCTCGGAATACGATGAGCAGATCCGACGTGAGCTGATGGCAAACGCCGGCATCTCGACCGCGGATCTTTACGAGAAAATTGCCGTGGCGGATATTCAGGCCGCAGCGGACACTTTGCGCCCCGTGTATGACCGTGTCACCGGAGCCGACGGCTATATCAGCATGGAGGTTTCTCCCAAGCTGGCCAATGAGACCGAAGGCAGCATCGAGGAAGCGCGTCGTTTGTGGAAGGAAATTAACCGCCCCAACCTGTTGATCAAAATTCCCGCCACGCCCGCCGGCATTCCCGCAATCGAAACGCTCCTCGCCGAGGGCATCAACGTCAATATCACGCTAATGTTTTCCATGGGGCACTATGAGGCTGTGGCGCAGGCTTATCTTCGCGGCGTGGCGCGCGCTCCGCAATCTGCACGCATCGGTTCCGTGGCGTCATTTTTTGTCAGTCGCGTGGACACGATGGTGGACCCCAAACTTCAAGCCATCGGAACGCCGGAGGCTCTGGCCCTGCGCGGAAAAATCGCCGTCGCCAATTCTCGCGTGGTTTATAAGCGCTACCAGGAAATTTTCGAAGGCGCCGATTTCGCGCCACTTCGCCGGCGCCAGGTGCGCGTGCAGCGTGTATTGTGGGCCAGCACCAGCACTAAGAATCCCGCGTATCCCGACACGCTTTATGTTGACGATCTCATCGGTCCCGATACGGTGAACACCATGCCTCCCGAAACGGTAAAAGCTTTTCTGGACCATGGCCACGTGCGTGGCGCCACCGTCACTACGGGCCTCTCCGAGGCGGTTGCGCAACTGAATGCTCTCAAAAAAGTCGGCGTGGATCTCGACGCCGTCACTCGCCAACTGCAAATAGACGGTGTGGCTTCCTTCAGCAAGTCTTACGATGATCTTCTGTCCGCCCTCGAGAAAAAGCGCGGGGAGATTGGGCGTGCCTGAAGTCACTTCGATCTTTTGGGATCTGGGTGGGGTTGTTCTTACCAACGGATGGGATCGCAATTCGCGGCGCGCCGCCGTCGAGAAGTTTCATTTGGATGCCGAGGATTTCGAAGATCGCCACGAACTTCTTTTGGACGGGTTTGAAAGCGGCATAATTTCGCTGGACGAATACCTTCATCGCACTGTCTTTTACCGAGAGCGGTCTTTTACGCAGCGGGATTTCGAGGACTTTTTCTTCGCTCAGTCTCGCGAATTGCCCGACTCGATTGAGGTTCTTCGCGAGCTAACGCGAAATTCGGGCTGTTTCATGGCCGCGCTCAATAATGAATCGCTTGAACTCAACGATTTTCGCATTCGGCGATTTCATCTGCGCGACTATTACAGCGCGTTTTTCAGCTCCTGCTATTTGGGATGCCGCAAGCCGAGTCCGAAAATATACCGTCTGGCGCTGGAAATCACGCAATGCCGTCCGGAGGAATGTATCTTCGTGGATGATCGCCCGTTGAACCTGGAATGCGCCCGCGAGCTGGGAATGCGCGCGATTCACTTTGTCGACGCAAAACGCCTGCGCGCGGATCTGCAGTCGGAAGGCGTTCGCATCGGCGGCTGAACGCGTCGTGCAAATCGCCCTGCTCAGCGTCAAGCCGTTCTTTCGCCTAACCTACTCGCGAGTTTTATTTTGATGCAGATCCCTTTCATGCCAGAACTGATTTTTTGTTTCTGCGGAACAAATCCCTGCAAGAGGTGGCGCAACTTGGGTGGTTCTTCGGTTATCCTATTTAGGATTCGTCAGGGAGTCTGAAAATGAGCGCTGTCGCCGATCTCAAAGTCGAACCGCATATATTCGTAATTCTGGGCGCCACGGGCGACCTATGGAGCCGCAAGCTATTGCCCGCGCTGCATCGCCTCGCGCTCAGCGGTAAAATGCCGCCTCCCAGTTTGGTGCTTGGGGTTGGAATCGAAACGAACTTGAACGATGCCAGTTTCCGAGATAATTGCCGGAAGGACCTCACGGACGCCGGCGTGCCCGCTGCGGATTTCGCCAAAGGCTTCGTGAACGACCGTTTGTATTACCAACCATTACCCACGCCGGCCACGGACAGTTACAAAGCTCTGGGGGCTCGAATCGAGGCCCTCGAAGCAGAGCATCATCTGCCCGGCAATCGCGTGTTTTATCTGGCTCTGCCGCCCGCCGCTTTCGCCGGTGCCATCACCGGCCTGGGGGAAGCAGGGCTTGCCGACAGCAAGGGCTGGACGCGCCTGGTTATCGAAAAGCCTTTTGGCCGAGATCTGGCCTCCGCCGAAAAACTCAACGCCGTCATCCATGAGCATTTTGACGAGAAGCAGATTTATCGCATTGACCATTATCTTGGCAAGGAGACGGTCCAGAACCTGCTCGTTTTCCGCTTCGCCAATTCGCTCTTCGAGCCGTTATGGAATCGCGACCGAATCGAGAGCGTGGAAATCACCGTCGCCGAAACATTAGGGGTGGAGCATCGCGCCGGTTACTACGAAACCGCGGGCGCTCTGCGCGACATGATCCAGAATCACCTCACCCAGCTCCTCACCATGACGGCCATGGAGGTGCCCGCCTCGTTTGGCGCCGAATCCATACGCCAGGAAAAATCAAAAGTGCTCGAGTCCGTAGCTCCGATCAAGCCTGACGACGTAGTGTACGGCCAATACGCGCCGGGGATGATGCAGGGCAAGCCCGTCTGCGGCTATCGGCAAGAGCCGGGAGTCAATCCGAATTCTGAAATTGAAACGTATGTTGCTCTTCGTCTCGAGATCGCCAATTGGCGCTGGCACGGCGTCCCGTTTCTTCTACGCACCGGCAAGCGCCTGAAGCGTCGCGTCAGCCAGATCGGAATCAGCTTCCGCTGCCCTCCTGTTTCGATGTTCCAGCCTTTCACCGGCGGCTGCGTCAACGCCAACTCTCTGGTGATTATCATTCAGCCCGATGAAGGGTTTGACCTGCGCTTTGAAATCAAGGCGCCCGGCGAGACCGTGCAGTTACAGAGCCGCAGTTTGCATTTCCGCTATTCCGAAGCTTTCGTCGCCATTCCCGAAGCGTACGACACGCTAGTGCGCGACATCGTGGAGGGCGATCCCACACTCTTTGTCCGTGATGATTGGGAAGAAGGTTCGTGGAGAATTTATACTCCGCTCCTTGAACGCAAGCACGAAGTTTTTCCGTATGCCGCGGGCAGTTGGGGCCCTGCGCAGGCCGATTGCCTTCTCCACGGCCTGTCACACGGTTGGATGGTGGGTGACTGAACCGCAGCCTGGCTTTACAGCGTAGCCACACCGAAGGGCAAGTGATCCAAGTCCAGGTTGCCGCCGGAGAGGATTACGCCGACGCGCAAGCCTTCCGCCTGCGCGCGCCGTGTCAGCAACGGTGCGACGGCCACCGCAGATGATGGTTCAATGATGATTTTCATGCGCTCCCATACGGCGCGCATGGCCTGCAGGATTTCTTCCTCCGTCACTGGAGCAATTTCGTCCACGCGTTCGCGAATAATTTCGAACGTGCGTTCGCAGAGTGTAGCGCGCAGGCCGTCGGCTATCGTTTTGCCTTCGGCGGCAGGCTCGATCTTGCCGGACGCCAGCGAGCGAAGGGCATCATCCGCGTTTTTCGGCTCCGCGCCCATCACTCGAATTTTCGGGCGCATGGATTTCGCCGCAATAGCCGTCCCGCTCAGCAATCCGCCACCGCTCACGGGGGCTATTATCACGTCAAGGTCCGGGACTTCCTCGAGCAGTTCGACCGCCGCAGTGCCTTGACCGGCGACGATCCGGTCATCGTTGTAGGGATGAATTAGCGTCGCGCCGCTGCCCGCTACAAGTTTATTGGCTGTGGATTCCCGCGCTTCCAAAGTGGGAACGCACAACGTGACATAACCGCCGTATCCTTCCACCGCCGCCAGTTTTGCGCGCGACGAATTTTCCGGCATCACGACCCATGCCGGAATGCCGCGCTGCCGCGCCGCGCAGGCAACAGCCGCGGCATGATTACCGGAGGAATGCGTCACCACTCCGAATGCCGCGTCCGCGTCGGAGAGCGAGAAAATCGCATTGCTTGCTCCGCGCATCTTGAACGATCCGGTCCGCTGAAGGTTCTCGCACTTGAAGAAAATCCGCGCGCCTGCCATCTCGTCCAATGATCGGCAAGTCATCACTGGAGTGCGGTGAATATAGGGCGCAATCCGCCCCCGCGCGGCAAGAACGGCGACCAAATCCGGGCCGGTCATTCGTAACCCATTCGCTAGTGTTTCTCCGTGGCGGGAACGGTGAACCGCACCTGCGCGGTAACCACATTTTCGTAGCGATCGTAAGCGCGGACGCCGACGGTGTGCTCGCCCGGAGCAAGTCCGCTGATTTCGCGCCGGTAATGCTCGATGGGAGCATCCGTCAAGATGCCGACGGGGAAGAGCAGCAGCCAATCGCCGGAATCCACGCTATATTCTGCCCGCTCCAACTCCGTTCCCGAAGCATGCGCCGTGAATTCCACCGTGGCTGCGCCATTCGAAGCCGTGGCTCGCAAATCTTCAATTGCCGGCGGCTTGTTCACCACCTCGAAGCGGTCGCTTTCGCGCTCCGCAGCCAGCGCGTCCGCGGGAGGATTGGAGGGCGCGTCGGTAACGGTAATTTTCAAGTAGTAGGCGCCGTCGGGCATGGACGTGCTGTCCCACGAATAAAATTTCTCAGTCAGCTTATCTTTGAGCAACGTCCAATCTTGGCTCCCCTCGGCGCGGTAATACACCGCGTAGAGCAGATCGTCGTCGTTATCGTCGTGCGCGCTCCATAGAACACTCTGGTAGCCGCGCTCGCGATATCCCTGCGGCGGAATGTCGATGTGCGTCGGGCCACCCTGGCCTTCGTTCTGCTCCTGCGCCATATTTACTGCGGCGCCGCGGGCACGAGGCATTTCGAGAGCCACAGGCTGAATCGCGCCCGTACCCATCTGAGCCGCTATGCTCTGCGCGCGAATTCCGGGCTGCTGCACCACGATATCGTCCATTTCCGGCGCGATGTTGCGGGGTTGGTACGCCACGTTGACCCACGCAACTCCAGAACGCTTGCCTTCATCCTTTGCAAATGTCACTTTCCATTGGATAAATCTCGCGGGCGGGCTGGAAATGGATGCATCTGCGGCGTTCGTGTAGGGACCGCTCCATTCGCTCCAGTTATGATCCGGATCCGCTGTATTACCCGAACGCGAAAAGAATTTGGCGTTCCCAGCGGCGGGGCCTTGTCCCTGCCAGATGATCCGTCCCCAGCGAGAAAAAATCTTTGCGTCGAACGCCTCGGAAATAAAACTGCCGTCGGTGGCCGACTCCGGGCCGAGTGCAAATATCTTCCCGGGGTTGGCAGTAGCGGCGTAAATGCGCCCATCGGGAGCCGCCACAAAAGCCGTCACCTGCGAAGCGGAGGCCTTCGCCAGTTTGCTGTAATACTCCCGGCCGTCAATCCGCAGGATGTCGCCCGCGTTTCCTGTTCCCGCCAGAATGCCGCCCGCTGTAGATGGCCCCAGCGCATACACAAATTCGTCCGTAGATTCCCAGATTTCCTCGGGCGATCCATCCGGGGCAATGCGGAAGATTTTGCTGCCGCCGCCGGCAACCGGAAAGAATGAGGCGATGGACGGCGACACCGTGGGTGCTGATACTCCCGATGGCGTCACGGTTATGGTTAATCCACTTTTCGGCGTCGCCCCTTGTGACGTTGATCCCTGGGCTGACGATGGAGACGTCAGCTGAGTCGATGATTTCTCGCCGCTCGCCGCCGCGTAGACGGTTCCGTCGGGCGCCACTCGCAAAGATGTGACTTCGCGCTGGCCCGTGTCGTAGAGCACGAATGCCGCCCCGGCCTCAGCACTACTCATGGCTCCAGAGCGAACTTCCACGCGCAGTACTAGCCCGTTGGAATCCGTTCCCACCAGCAGGTTGCCGTGAGAATCGAATGCCAGCGCGCGGGCGTGCCCTTCGTCGGTTTGATAAAACAATTTTCCGTCGCCCGTTGGCGAAATCACGAAGATTTTGCCGTTATCGCCCGTGCCCGCGAAAAGGTTTCCATGCGTATCCAGCGCCAGCGCCCAGATATATTTAGTTTTCGGATCGTAGAAGACGCTCTTCTGACCGTCGGGCGTGACGCGATAGATTTTTCCGTCCGGCGACGTGGCCACGTAAAGATTGCCCTTCGCGTCCAGCACGATATCCTGCGCCGCCAGTTCCGGGGACTCAAATACCGTTGTGGACTTTCCCGCGCCATCCAACCGCACCACGCGAGCGCTCGATCCGCCGGCCGCATACAAGTCCCCGTGTGAATCCAGCCGCAGGGCCCACAAATAGGGCAAGCCTGGGTCGGCAAACTGCACAAAGCGCGGCGCGGGCGTCAGCAATCCATCGCTGCGGATTGCCACGCCGTCCGCAGTACCTTTTTCAAATTTCGCGAAACTATTTTGCCGCCAGTAACGCGTGTGCTCCGCCCGCGCCTCGGCGGCCGGCAATAGCGCCAGCACCGTGAATAGCAGCAGGGAAGTAAGCGCCCAGGCGCGAATTGTGCGGTTCATCGGAGAGAAAAATCTCCCTTCACTTGTAATCTCATTGGATGGAAATTAGCAGCGTCTGCTGTCCGGTCACCACTTGGTCCATGGCCACGGACCATTCGCCCATGCTGGATTCCGGCACCACCGTCGTATGCTCGCCGTTGTGGCTCTGTTTCAGCACCTGCATCGCGGACGGCGGCAAATCGGGCATTTCCTTATTTCCCACTACCAGCGTGGAGGCCGGCTGCATCAGAGATACGTAGACGCGGTCGTTTGCGCGTTCGCGATTTATCGTCTGGATCAACTCGTTTAAGCCCGCGAGCGTGGCCTGCTCCGGGCCGGTGGAGATGTGCCGCATCTCCTCGAGGGCGGCCGCGTCGCTTACCACTACGCGCAGCTTCCCGGGTGTGGCGCGCGCAGGAATGGTAATCGGAATTTCCTGGACAAACGCGTTCCCTCGAAACGGCCGCAGTAGGACCTTGATGGCCACCGTCTCGCCCGGCCGGACGTCCGTGGTCTTTTCGCTCCAGGCATTTTCGATGGCCACGGTGCGCCGGTCCGCCACCGGCGTGATGTGCATATCGATGGATTTTACGCGCGGCTTTTCGTACGGGTTATCGAAGATCTCCGTAAATTGGCTCTGCACGTTCGACGTCAGCAGAAACCCGTCAGGAATAGGCAGGCTCGTGGGAGCAAACACGTTGTGCAGCAATACGGAAGGATGCCCGTCCACATTGATCTTGCCTTCCAGGCGGAGCATCATGCCGTCGTTGTAAGCCGCGCTGCTGATCAGGCTGTTATAGACCACGATTCCCAGCAGCACAGGCGTTAACTTCTGATTCTGAGAAATTTCGAAGTGATACGCCTGCTCCTGCGCGGGCGCTCCGATCGTGAGACTGACGGGAATCGTTGCCGGCGCTGCTCCTAATCGCCCCATCACAGCGGTGGCCCGGTCTTCAATCACGCTGCCAATCGAACCGCCGACCGTCATTATTTTTGTCGATTCCAAAGCCGAGCTTAAAGTCGTCAGCACGTGTCCCCGTTGCATCGGCAGCGCCACGTGTCCGGACCCGAACAGCGGATGCCCGCACATAAATACCGCGCCGTCTATCACGGTTGTTGCGGTACATCCCGCGCTCAGCGCCAGATCGCCTTTGACCAGCGCGATGCCGACCATGTCTCCAGGCTCAATGTCCGCGTCAGACGCCTGCGGCGCTGCCGTTCCTCCCACCGCGGTTCCCGTGAGTCCCATTGCTGTGAGGTCCGTCGAAAATCGCGCTAACGTCTCCGGGCGCACACCGGAAGTCACCAGGGGCAAGCCAATAGGCACCAAGGTTGCACTGTCGCTCAGGCCCATCCGCGTCATCTCTTGCCGGGCATCCGCCGAGAGCGAAATCGGCTCCGCGCCCGGCAGCGTCATATCACTCCCCACAGCATCTATTTCCGGTTGCGGCGGTTGTTTGAGAAGCGGCAGCATCTGCTCAATAGGCATAACGCCGCCGATGGCTTCCTTGGTGAACACGCCCAGCTTTAACGCTAGTGCTCCGGCCAGCTTGCCATCAAAATAGACCGGACTTCCGCTCATGCCCGCCACTACGCCCGATTCCTGAGCGTGCGGCCCCTCGAGGCGCACCAGAATCACGTTAATCTGCGGTCCCATTGTGTTCGGGAGTACGCCGAGCACGGTCAGGTCCACCTTCTCGATTGTGTCGCCGGAATAAATGGTATATGCCACGCCCTTCATGCCCGGTTTCACCTGCGACAGTGGAAAAATTTCCGGCCCCGCCGGCGGAAGGGCATTGGCGTCATGGGAACGCCAGGTCAGAAGAACAATGAGGATCCCAAGCGAGACGAGGCAGTGTTTCATCAATCCTTAATCATACTGGGAGCATCCACCGTATGCCAATCGGCGTGGCGTGCCGCGTGCTCTGCCGGATGCTAAGATTCCTATGTGTCGCGCAAGATCATCCCTCCCGGCCGGCCCGTTAGCGGCGCGATCGAGCTTCCCGGTGATAAATCCATCTCTCACCGCTATGCGATTCTGTCTGCGCTTGCCGAAGGCCGAAGTGAGATTACCAATTTTTCCACCGCTGCCGACTGCCGCAGCACGCTCCTCTGCCTGCGCCGCCTGGGTGTGAAAATAACCGAAACCGCCGAGCAGGTGATAATTGAAGGGCGAGGTCTCACGGGCTTGCGCCGCTCGTTCCGCGCGCTCCACGCGGGAAATTCCGGCACTACCGCGCGGTTGTTAGCTGGCGTGCTGGCGGGACATCCGTTTGCCTCTCGCATCACGGGCGATAGTTCGCTGCGCCGCCGCCCGATGCGGCGCTTGGCCGACCCGCTGGAACTCATGGGCGCCCAAGTCCGCGTGCGAAATGGCGAATTCGCGCCTCTTGATATTCGCGGCGGCCCGCTGCATCCGATTGATTACACGCTTCCCGTTCCCAGCGCGCAGGTAAAATCCGCCATCCTCCTCGCCGGGCTGTACACCGACGGGTGGACCACTGTTTGCGATCCCGCGGGCACGCGCGACCATGCCGAAATTGCTCTTCGCGAATTCGGCGCGGAGTTGCGGCAAGCGCTTCCGACCATTAGTATCCGCGGCGGTCCAACGCTTTCACCCAGGCAACTCCGCGTTCCTGGAGATTTCTCTTCCGCTGCTTTCTTCGCCGGCCTGGCGCTGATTCTGCCGGGCTCGGAGCTTTTGATTTCAAATGTCGGATTGAATCCCACGCGCACTGCCTTTCTCGATGTGCTCGCGGAAATGGGCGCTGCTCCGCATATCACGGGCGTAGAAATGCACGCGGGCGAACTTGTTGGATCACTCTTAATTCGCCATGCTTCACTCGCCGGTGGAGTGATTCGCGGCGCTCGGGTTTCGAAGCTGATTGACGAGTTGCCGTTGCTGGCGGCACTGGCTCCTTACACTGAGCAAGGAATTGAAATTCGCGATGCGATCGAGCTGCGCGCCAAGGAAACCGACCGCATCACGGCCCTTTGCGCGGGACTTCGCGCCCTGGGAGCGCACGTCATGGAATTTCCGGATGGCCTGCGCGTTGAAGGCCGGGCCGCTGGACCGCTGCGCGGTGGAGCGGTGAACTCTTGCGGCGACCATCGCATTGCCATGGCCCTAAGCATCGCTGCTCTTGCCGCCACCGGCCACACCACGCTCCGCGATGCTCACTGCGTTGACATTTCCTTTCCGGAATTTTTCAGCTTCGTGAATAAACTGACGACGGATTTGCCTGCGAACATCGAATGACCGTGTCGTGCGATTTCAACCGGAAGCTGTCTCCATAAGTAGCTGTGAGTCTCGGAGATTCAACTCCGATATTAAGCCTTAAAATGACGAACTTTAGCCCCCGAAGCAAAGCGAGTGGCTCGCGCTCTTCTATTTGTGGGGATGGTTTCTAGCGTCTAGTGGCTGCGGCTGCCAAAGCGCGCGTAGTACAGAATCCCCGAAACGGATTTCGCGTCGCTGATCTTGCCTGCGCGGATCCAGCGCAGTAAATCCGCTAAGGTAAAATATCGCGTGGTGATGCGTTCGTCCACGTCCTGCGCGGCGGGGTCAGGCTGCAAATTCCTGGCAATGTAAATCACAAGTCTTTCGGCGACGAAGCCCGGGGACGGCGATACTTCCAGCAGCCGGCGCAAATCCCGCGCGCGGAATCCTGTTTCTTCGCGCAATTCGCGCTGCGCCGCAGCGCGCCATCCTTCGCCGGGTTCTCTGCGCCCCGCGCTCAGCTCCCACATGAATTTTCCCACCGTGTGACGGTATTGGCGCACCAGCAGGATGCGGCCATCCGGAAATACCGGAAGCAGCACCACCGAGCCGCCGTGCGTGACAATATAGCGCGTCGTATGAACCGCGCCAGGCTCGATAACTTTGTCACGGCGCACCCCAAAAATCGGCGAAGTGAAAACTACCCGGCTGGAAGTCACCTTGGCGCGTCCTGACGCTTCCGCGCCGCGTTTCGCCGTTCCACCGCTCTTTGGTTTAACTCCCAACGTGTCATCTCCTTCGCAACGTCCGTCATCATACCGCGCAACAAAGAAAAAAACTGGGGCGTAGGGCCTCCGTTGAATCACCAGGCACGGACAGCAAGACGTCACATGCCGGCGTCAACGCACACGCAGTTGTCTCGATGCCGCGCTGTTCGTATACTTCATGCCGGAGCGCCGCTTCGCGGCTGCCTATGGTCACCAATACGTCCAGCATAAACACCATCATCGTCGACGACGAAAAGCCCGCGCGCGACGAGCTCGCGTTTTTGTTGAAAGGCTTTCCCGAGATCAGCCTGATCGCGCAAGGCAAGAACGGCCTCGACGCCGTGGCTCTCATCAAAGAGCGCGAGCCCAATCTGGTTTTCCTGGACGTGCAAATGCCCGGCCTGGACGGCTTCGGCGTCATTAAAAAGCTGGTCGAGCGCAAAGTGTGCATGCCGCAGATTATTTTCGCCACCGCCTACGACGAATATGCCGTCCGCGCGTTTGAAGTGAACGCCGTCGACTATCTGCTAAAACCTTACGACAAGGCGCGGCTGGCGCGAGCCATCCATCGCGCAAAGAAGCTGCTCGAAGCCGATTCGTCGCCTGTCGAACGCCTGGAAAGCCTAATGGAACAACTCGGCTCCGCGCGTGCATCCGCTCCCGTGCCAGCCAAGCTGCTGGTGAAGGCGCAGTCGCGGCTCCTGCTGGTCGATTCGGCTAATATGGTTTTCGCCTCCATTGACGACGGCTCCATCACCATCCACACGCACGATTTCGAAGGCGTCTCTAATTACCGTACGGTTGAGGAATTGCAGGATTCTCTCGATTCCGAATCCTTTTGGCGTCCGCACCGCTCCTATCTTGTCAACATTCACCATATCCGCGAAGTTGTGCCCTGGTTCAAATCCAGCTACCTGCTGAAAATGAACGACAAGGCCGCCAGCGAAATCCCCGTCAGTCGCGCCCAGACCAAGCGCCTCCGCGAACTTTTTAAGATGTGATTGCAGGTGAACGCGGCTCGTCCGGCGCGTTTCCGGGGCGTAACGCGGATGTGTTAGCATCAGCATTCACGGCGTCCATGGATTTTTCCCTTACAGACCAGCAAATTCTGCTCCGCGACACCATTCGCCAGTTCATGGAAGCGGAAATGCGCCCCATTCTGCGCGAATACGAGCGCGAAAATCGTTTTCCCGCAGAGCAAATCCGCCAATTGGGCGAAATGGGCTGCTGCGGCATGTTGATTCCCGAAGAGTGGGGCGGCGCGGAGATGGATACCATCAGCTACGCGCTGATGCTGGAAGAAGTGGCCCGTGTCTGTGCTTCGACGGCAGTGGCGCTCAGCGTCACCAATTCCGTAGTTGCTGTGCCGATCTGGAAGCATGGCACGGACGCGCAGAAGAAAAAATATCTGCATCGTCTGGCGCGCGGCGAAATCATCGGTGCTTTCTGCCTCACCGAGCCGCAGGCCGGCTCTGATTCCGCGAATTTACAGCTCAAAGCCGTCCACGGCGACGGCGCATATTTTCTCAGCGGCACAAAAAGCTGGGTGACCAACGGCGGCGTCTGCGGCGTCTATTTGGTTTTCGCGCGGACGGGCGAAGAGCCGGGTGCGCGCGGCGTTACGGCGTTTCTCGTCGAGCCGGATTCGCCCGGTTTCCGCGTCAGCCGCTACGAGGATAAAATGGGGCTGCACCTTTCGCGCACCGCGGAAATTGTTTTCGAGGATTGTCGCGTACCGGAAGAAAACCGTCTTGGCACGCCGGGGCAGGGACTTAAGATTGCGCTTGAAGCGCTCGATGGCGGACGCGTCGGCATTGCAGCGCAGTCGCTTGGGCTGGCGCAGGGTGCTTTGGAATCATCTGTGAAATATGCGAAGCAGCGCCGCGCATTCGGAAAATCAATCAGCGAATTTCAGGCTATCCAATGGATGCTGGCGGACATGCAAACCGAAATTGAAGCTGCGCGAATGCTGATTTACCGCGCCGCATGGCTACGAGATCAGGGCAGCACGCGCCCCGGACCGCCCGCTTCTCGCGCGAAACTTTACGCCAGCGAAATGGCCAATCGCGTGGCGTATAAAGCCGTACAGATTCACGGCAGCTCCGGCTATTCGCGCGAGACGGACGTGGAGCGCTACTATCGCGACGCGCGTGTCCTGACGATTTATGAAGGCACCAGCGAGATGCAGCGCACCGTGATTGCGCGCGATCTGTTGCAACGCGGCGGAGGGTCTTAGCGTGCCGGAAGAGAGAGTGGAAGAGACCGCGGGCGAGCAGGTTTCCGCTGCTTCGATTCCCGCCGCGGTTTCGGACGCCGCGGAACCGGAAAGCGCCACGGCTGCTTCGCCCCGCCTGCCCGCGGAAAAGCGCAAGCGCGTGGTCAGCGGCATGCGTCCCACGGGGCCTCTCCACATCGGACATTTTTTCGGCGCGATTTCCAACTGGCTGAAGTTGCAGGAAAAGTACGATTGCTTTTTTTTTGTGGCCGACTGGCACGCGCTGACGACCCACTACGCGGACACTTCCCAAGTGGCGCAGAACACACTGGAGATGACACTCGACTGGCTCTCCACCGGCGTTGACCCCGCCAAGGCCACCGTTTTTATCCAGTCGGCCGTGCCCGAGCACGCCGAGCTTCATCTGCTGCTTTCCATGATTACGCCGCTCGGCTGGCTTGAGCGCGTCCCCACTTACAAAGAGCAAATTGAGAATTTGCGCGACAAAGATTTAGGGACGTACGGATTTTTGGGTTATCCGCTGCTCCAAACCGCCGACATTGTGATTTACGATGCGGATTTAGTGCCGGTAGGCGAAGATCAAGTGCCGCATGTTGAGCTTTCCCGCGAAGTTGTGCGGCGGTTCAATTTACGTTTCGGGGGGCTCCGGCTTTCGCAGGCTGATTACGAGACGTGGAACACCGAAGATGAATTTTCTCTAAGGGCAGCAATCTATGTGCCCGGGATACCTACGACTTTTAAACCATCCAGTAGTGTACAGCCACCTCGCTGGCAGGATGTCGCAGACAACATCAAGGTAATTACCGCCGCGATTGAGGAATGGGGATACGAAAACTACATCGCGAAGGTGCCCGCTGAGTTTCGCAATCGAGTTCTCAAGCGCCTTCCGTTCCGCACTATTCTGCGCGAGCCGCAGCCGCTATTGACGGAAACGCCGCGACTGCCGGGGACCGACGGCCGGCGCATGGCGAAAAGCTATGGCAATGCCATCTGGCTGAAGGATTCGGTGGAGGAAATTCGCGCGAAAGCCAAGAATATGATGACGGACCCGGCGCGAGTTCGCCGCACCGATCCGGGCAATCCTGATATTTGTCCGGTGTTCAGCTATCACAAACTTTTCTCCGATGCCGCCACCATTGCGATGGTGAATCACGATTGCCGCACGGCGGAAATCGGTTGCGTGGATTGCAAAGGCAAAATGGCGGATGGGCTGATTCGTTGGATTGAGCCGGTGCAGACTCGCCGCCGCGAATTTGAGCGCAACCCGCGTCTGGTTTGGGACATTCTGGACGCCGGGTCCAAATCAGCCAGAAAGACCGCGAGCGCCACCATGAAGCGCGTCCGCAAAGCCGTCTTCCATTGGGAAGAGGCGCGCAAAAAAGCAGGAGCGGCCGGCCCGGCGATTCAATCCCCCGCGACGGTTTCCCCGTCCGCGGCGCGCGGCGAGGGAGAGTAGCGTGGACGAGCCCTATCGCGTCCAACTGGATTCCTACGAAGGCCCGCTCGACCTCCTGCTCGATTTAATCCGCAAGCAGCAGATGGACATTCACAACATTCCCATTGCAAGACTTACGCAGCAGTATCTGGATTATATTCACCAGCTTGAACGGTTGGATATTGATGTTTCCGTGGATTTCCTATACATGGCGGCGACGCTGATTTACATCAAGTCGAAAATGCTGCTGCCCGTGGATCCCAACGCCCCTGCGGAGGAACTCGGCGATCCCCGCGCGGACCTGGTTCATCGGCTTATGGAACACGAGAAATTCAAGAGCGCCGCCCACGCGCTCCATGAAAAGCAGCAGCTTGAGGATCACGTTTGGTCCAAGCCGGATCTTTCGCTTTATGAAGGCGAAGAAACGCAGGGCGAGCTGGTGGTTTCGCTGGTGGATCTGGTGCGCGTCTTCCAGACGGTGCTCGAGCGCCGCAAGGAAGTCGCGCGCATCGACCTACGCCGCGATACGGTTACCGTTGGCGAAATGATAAAGCAGATTCGCGCGCGCCTGCTGCTGAGCGACGATCCCATTTCGCTCATCGGTTTCTTCGAGGGTTGCCCGACGCGCCATGCCATGATCGTGGCGTTTCTCGCCGTGCTCGAGCTAGTGCGCATGCAGGCGGTGCTGCTCGTGCAGGACGCCGCGTTTGGCGATATCCTTCTAAAGAAGCATCGCATGTTCGACGAAGTCTTCGAGGAAGACGGCACTTTGCGCCATGTGGACGAACAGTACCAGTAAACGCATTGTATCGGTGTCACGTTCGCTCGAGGCGTCCGTGAATTATGCCCATATTTTATTTTCATAACTTATGACTGCCCAGGAACTGCAAGCCTCTATCGAAGCCATCATATATGCCGCCGACGAGCCGGCGACGCTGGAGCAACTCGCCACCGGCGCGGGCGCGGATAAGAATGCCGTGCGCGAAGTGCTTGAGCGCCTAATCGCCAATGGCGCGACGGAAGATCGCGGCATCGAAATTCGCAAAGTGGCCAACGGCTATAAAATGTACACCAAGCCGCAGCATCACGAGGCAGTCCGGCGGTTCATCAAGAGTCTGCGTCCGCCGCTGCGCCTTTCCATGCCGTCGCTTGAGACGCTGGCGGTCATTGCGTACAAACAGCCGGTCACTCTGCCGGAGATGAACGAAATTCGCGGAGTGAACTGTGCGGGCGTCATCGGGACGTTGCTGGAACGAAAACTGGTTACTACGGCGGGTCGCAAGGAAGTGGTGGGCCGGCCGATCCTTTATCGAACTTCGAGAGAATTTCTGATGCGCTTCGGCTTGGCCGATGTAGGCGATCTGCCAAGCTTAAAGGAATTTGAGCAACTGGCGCAGGCCGCTCTTGGCGCCGATGACGCTGCTGCAGCACCTCCCGAACCGCTTACGCCTGACGATAACATTGCGCTCACGGGGGAACCGATGCCCGAAAGCGATGGCGCGGCCCCCGGGAACGGAGCATCCGACGCAACGGCTCCAGAGAATAAAGCCGTGGGCGTAACGGCGCCGGAAAGTACCTCGCTGCTGGACACTCGACGAAGTGCGGAAAGTGTCGAATCGCCTAGCCACGCCGCCGGCGAAACGGACTCGATTGGTCCAACGCGCGATGATGGAAGTGCGGCACAACCATCCGAAGAGCAATCGGACAGCGCGAATCCCGTGTTGCCCTAGGGAATACCAACAAATGGAAGAGCGTTTACAGAAAATCATTTCGCGCGCCGGCGTGGCTTCGCGCCGCCATGCCGAGCAGTTAATTTCCACAGGCCAGGTGACGGTGAACGGTCGCCTGGTGACGGAACTCGGAAGCAAAGCCGACGCTTCGCGCGATCACATCAAGGTTTCGGGAAAACTCCTGCAAGGCTCGGAAGAAAAAATCTACTTAGTGCTGAACAAGCCGCCCAACGTAGTCTGCACGTTGCAGGATCCCGAGGGGCGCACATCGTTGGCGGAGCTTCTGCGCTTTACGCCTGCACGCGTTTTTCCCGTGGGCCGGCTACCCTACGCCGCGTCCGGCTTGCTTCTACTCACGAATGACGGCGAGTTGACTGATCAATTGTTTCGTGCGCACAAGATGACGCAGACGTGGTGGCTGAAAGTACGAGGGGAATTGACGCGCGAGCAGATGGAAGCCATGGGCCGCAAGACGAACTCACTCCCACGCCGCGTTCGCCCGGGCGCAAATGCCTGGTATGAATTCGCGGTGCGCGATGCCAAAGGCGATTCGTTGCGCCCGTTGCTCGCGCTGGATGGCCATCCTGTCGAGAAAATGCGCCGCGTTCGCTTCGGAGAGATTGATTTGGGCGCGCTCCGGCCGGGCGAGTATCGCGCGCTCACTCCAGCCGAGATGGTGAAGCTACATCGCATGGCCAGTCCCGACTACTTGGCTCCTGCCGCGGAAGACCCGCGTGCCACCTTGCGACGTGTCGCAGTCTCCGGCTGGAGGAACAAACCGGCACCCAAGCGCTCCGTTCATGCTTCGCGTTCCGGCGGTCGCCCGCGTCACGATCACGGCAAACGCACGTCACATGATCACAGCAAATTCCCATCGCGCCGCGAAAACGTTGCGCCGAGCGGAACCAGAAATGGCGCTTCTGAGCGCTGGCGTTCCAAGACGAAGCCTGGGAAGCCTGTGCGCAAATCGGGCACCGGCGATTATCGTTCGCAGAGGCAGCATCGGCCCGAGCCACCAAGCCGCAAACAAGGAACCGGCGAGGCTTGGTATTCCCAATCCAAATTTGCGCGTTCCGGCAGAACTTCTGATTCGCGCGAAGCTCGTCCCCCCCGTCACGAGGGCGGTCGTCCGACGCGGCACCAAACGGGATCCTCGCAACGGAGAACTGACAAATCATTCTCCAGATTTTCCGATCGCAAAAGCGGATCGCCGCCCCAGGGTCGCCGTACGGGGTCGCAAGATCGCAATCCGCGCAGATCACAGGATCGCAGAAAGGGCCCGCGACGCGGATGATCCCATTCCCCACGGAGTTGATTCCGGATTACATTCGCGCCATCCGGCCGTACGTGCCGGGCAAGCCAATTGAAGAGGCGGAGCGGGAGCTCGGCATGCGCGTCATAAAACTTGCATCGAACGAAAACCCTCTGGGGCCGTCTCCACTGGCGGTCAAAGCGGCGCGCGCGGAGCTTGCAGGGAGCAACCGCTACCCGGATGGCGGCGGGTACTATCTGCGCACGGCGTTGGCCAAACTTCACAATTTGCCGGAAAAACAGATCGCGCTGGGCTGCGGCTCGAGCGATTTGATTGACCTGGCTTCGCGCGTTTTTGTGCGGGCGGGCGATGAGGGCATCGTCTCTCACGGCACATTTCCCCTGTATGAAATTGCGATTCGCGGCGTGGGAGCGTCTCCCGTCGAAACGCCTCTGCGCAATTTTAGCTACGATCTGGCGGCCATGGCGGCGGCGGTCACGTCACGGACGCGCATCATATATTTGGCCAATCCAAATAACCCCAGCGGAACGATGTTTACCGCCGAAGAATTCGCACATTTCATGGAAGATATTCCTGAGAGCGTGCTGGTCGTGCTGGACGAAGCTTACTTTGAATACGTCGAGCGCTCCGATTATTCGCGTTCGCTGGATGCGGTTCGCGAAGGGCAAAACATACTCGTCCTGCGTACTTTTTCGAAGGTCTACGGCCTGGCGGGCATGCGCATCGGGTACGGCATGGGTCCGGCGAAGCTGATTGAACAGATCGACAAAATTCGCCTGCCGTTCAACACTTCCGACGTTGCGCAGGCCGCCGCAGTGGCCGCACTCGATGACCACGAGCACGTTCGTCTCTCAATCGAATCCAATCGCGCCGGTCTCAAGCAGCTTGAAAGCGGCCTTGCCGAAATGGGCGTCTCCTATGTCCCCTCGGTCGCCAATTTTATTCTCGTGAATTTGACCGCCGATCCGGCGGAGGTCACCACACAATTCCTGCAGCGCGGCGTGATCGTTCGGCCGATGGGCTGGATGGGACTTCCCGAGGCGATTCGCGTCACCGTGGGCACGGCGGAAGAGAACAACTTATTTCTTCGCGCATTCGAAGATTTGTTGACGGAAGGGAAGACCGCAGCGCGCACGACCGCTGCGGCGCAAACAGTGGAAGGGCAGAGCAGAAGATGACCGCGCGGGACCCCAGGGAAGCCGTCCGCAGGGATTCGCACGCATCGCCGGAAGTTGTCTCCAAACGCGAAGCTCTCGATCCCATCACCGAGATTTTGAAGACCAGCCGTACGATTGCCGTCGTAGGACTTTCGTCGCGCCGTTTCCGGCCCAGCTATGGCGTCGCCGAATATCTCCAGCGCGCTGGATACAAGATTATTCCTGTAAACCCCGAGGAAACCGAAGTCCTGGGTGTTCCCGCCGTCGGCCGCCTGGAAGATATCCCCGAGAGCGTCGATATTGTTAATATTTTTCGTCGCTCGGAATTGGTCCCTGAAATTGTAGACGCCGCCATCAGCATTAAGGCGCGCGCCGTTTGGATGCAGGAAGGCGTGATTCATGATGGAGCCGCGGAGAAAGCGCGCCAGGCCGGCCTTGTAGTGGTGATGGATCGCTGCACCCTGAAAGAACACATGAAACGATTTCGCCTCGGCGCAGGCTAATGCAACACAGCGCGTCATGGGGCGCAACGCCCGATGCAATACGTCCTTACGCTGTGTCAGTTCACACCAACAGGAAAAACGCTATGACGCCTGAATCGTTTCGCGAACTCGGCCACAGTATCGTCGACTGGGTCGCTGACTATCGCGCGCAGATCGAATCACGTCCGGTGATGAGTCGCGTCGCGCCCGGCGATATTCATCGTCAGCTTCCGAAGGCTCCGCCGAAGCATGGTGACAAACTTAACGGCTTGATTGACGACCTGGAAGGCATCGTTCTTCCCGGCATTACACACTGGAACCATCCCGCATTTTTCGCCTATTTCCCGTCCAATATGAACCTCTCGGCCGTGCTGGCGGAGATGGTAATCGCGGGGCTTGGTGCGCAGGGCATGAGCTGGCAGACAAGTCCCGCCGCCACCGAGGTCGAAGATGTAATGATGGACTGGCTGCGGCAAATGCTGGCGCTTCCGGCGGATTTTTCCGGAGTAATTCAGGACACGGCTTCCACGGCCACGCTGTGCGCGCTGCTTTGCGCGCGCGAACGCTCCACTCAATATGCGCAGAATCGCTCGGGTTTGCAGGGAGAAGCGCAGCCGCTGGTCGTCTACGCTTCCGGGGAGGCGCATAGCTCCGTGGAAAAGGCCGCGCTGCTGGCGGGCTTCGGCCGCGAAAATCTGCGGTTCATCGAAACCGATGACGAATACGCAATGCGCGCCGATCGCCTCGCGGCGGTTGTGGAAGATGATGTTCGCGCGGGGCGGCGTCCGTGCGCCATCGTCGCCACCACGGGAACGACGGCCAGCGTCGCACTTGATCCTGTCGCGCGCATTGCCGCCATCGCCCAGCAGCACGGCGCATGGCTTCACATTGACGCGGCCATGTCCGGCACGGCAATGATTCTTCCCGAATGTCGCTGGATGTGGAGTGGCGTTGAAGCAGCCGATTCGATTGTGCTGAATCCGCATAAATGGATGGGCACGGGATGCGATTTAAGCGTCTACTACGCGCGCGATCCGCAACACCTGATTCGCGTGATGTCCACCAATCCCAGCTATCTTCGCACCGCGCAGGACGATGCTGTCCGCAATTTGCGCGACTGGGGCATTCCTCTGGGCCGGCGGTTTCGCGCGCTGAAATTATGGTTTCTACTTCGCGACGAGGGTGTTGAGGGGGTGCAGGCGCGCTTACGGCGCGATATCGAGAATGCGCAGTGGCTCCGTGCCGCCGTGGACGCCGCGCCGGATTGGGAACGCGTCGCGCCGGTTCATCTCCAGATGGTTTGCCTGCGGCATTTGCCGCCTGGAATGACGGACGAATCCCAGATCGCCGCGCATAATCTGCGCATTGCGGACAACGTGAATCGGGCGGGACACGCTTACGTGACGCCTTCGCTGCTGAGGGGGCGCCAGATGATTCGCGTCTCCATCGGCGCCACGGAAACAGAACGCCGCCACGTGGAACTAGCCTGGCAGGAATTGCAGCGCGCCGCCGAAGTCGCATCCGTTATCAAAGTTTCAGAGCTTACTGGATAAACCGAGTTTCCACGCAATCTGCCGCAACATACCCAGCCAGATTTCGGCATCGTCGGCGGATAAATTTAGACGGCGAACCAGGCGGCGTACTTTTTCCTCGGCGAGTTTGCCGGCATCGCTTCGGTTTTCATGGCTTACTGCCGCAGAAGGCAAATAACCACTCGCGTGTAATATGTCGAGCAGCAGCGTGGTGATACGCTCAAGGTCGCCGGCGGTAGGTCGTTCCCGATTGGTTGCGCCGCGCCCCGGCGGTTTAGCGCCACGTATCAATTCATACAGGCAGATCGCGACCGCCTGTCCCAGGTTCATTGAGAAATTGCGATCGCTGGTGGGGATATGCATCAGCCAATGACAATGGCTCAGCGCTTGATTGGATAGCCCGGTCTTTTCCGATCCGAACAGAATTGCCACCCGCGGCAAATTTGTCGCTGGTTCAATGACCGTCAACTCGCTTCGAATTTCAGGCGCGCCCTCTTCCAGGCTTTTCAGCGGATGCTGCAATTCGCGCCGACGCACCGCCGTCGTTCCCACCACGAGCCGGCAGTCGGCCACGGCTTCGGCGACGCTTGCATACTCCTCCGCATCGGCCAGAACCGTTGCCGCGCCCACCGCGGAGCGCGCCTCGCGAAACGACGCTTCATAAGGCTTCACCAGCCGCAGCCGCGAAAAACCAAAATTGCTCATCGCGCGTGCCGCTGCGCCAATGTTGAGAGGGTTGCGCGTCCGCACCAGCACCACGCACAGCCGTTCGCATTCAGCCGAAGTCAGCAATGCCGCCGATTTTAACTCACTTTGCAAGATCGTCCTGGTGGGATGAAAAACGCCGCAGCGTGTCACCACTGCGCAGCGGGCAGGGAGATGATTTGAAAACCAAACCGGCCGGGATTGAAGACACCCAGGTATTTCCCGTCGGCAGAAATCTGAAAATCCCCGAAGACCAGGCCGTGGAGAGTGCTCTGCATCTGGGAGTCGGCAATGCGTACCCAGAAAATTTCGCCGGATTCCTTCTCTTCGCCGCTCTTCACTAGAAATTCGTTTTCGTCCGGACCCCACTCGTAATGTCCATAGGGAATATGCACCACCGTCCCTTGCGCCGGAGAATCCACGTCGCGCACTTCGATGTTCTCCCGGTCGCGATACCACGCCACCCGCTTTCCGGAAGGAGATACGGTGAGCTGGTCCGCATAGCCGATGACGGTCCCAAGTTCCCGGCGCGTTTGTTGCAACAAGTCGAGACGCACAAGCTTTAGCGGTCCGCGGGAATCGGCGTCAGCTTCAATGGCGATGGCAGTGTTGCGCGGCGCGTCCCACGCCACGCCTGCATAAGTGTGTCCGTCGAAGAGAGCCTGGGCGTGGGCGCCGCCTGGATGAACCATATTGATTTGCCAGCGCCGCCGAGGTTTTTCCACTTCAGTCAGATATACGACCGTCGCGCCATCGGCGAGCCAAGCCGCCTGCCACGCGCCGTCCAGCGCCGCACCGCGCAGGGATTCCATATCAACATCATGATCCGTGTCGTTCAGCAGGAACGCCTTTACGCTTTCGCGCGGAGGGGAATGAGCATCGCTCACTTCGAGCGTGTCGGCCTCCACCGTAATGCGATGGCCGTCCGGAGACCAGGTCATCGAGCGCACGGAGTAGCTGAACGGCACCGCGTCTTTCGCGGACTTCTGCACGCCGGCCAAGCGTGTCTTTTTGCCCCCAAATGACGTAAGAAATATGTCGTCGTGTTCTAGGTCATATGGTTTGACGTGCACCTGCTTGCGAACAACGTAGGCTACGCGATTATCGGCCGCCATCGAGAAAGCGATCGTGTCGCCGGTAACCGCGAAGATTGGTTTATCCACCTGCGCTCCGCTCGGCCGCATCGATAACACGAAAATCGCGGAAAATACCAATACGATAGCCAATACAATCCGCCAGGGTGTCAGCGCGCGCATGTAGCTCTTCGCTGCTTCTTTCAAGGTTGGCTTCACACGGGCATTCATCGGCGGAAATTGGCCATTTGTCTTAAGTAAGATGCGGGATTCTGACAAGCGGTCATTTTGAGATTTTTGAAGACTCGGTCTTCGCGTTTTTCAGCCCTTCGCGCAGCCGGAGTATTTCCGCCAACCTCGCGCGCAGTTTCGACTCCAGACCTTCTTCGGTCGGCTGATAAAACCTGTGGCCCTGCAAACTATCCGGCAGGCACTCCATTCCGGTGACTTTCTCTTCGTAGTTATGCGCGTATTCGTAATCCTTGCCATATCCGATATTTTTCATTAAGCCGGTTACCGCATTTCGCAGGTGCATGGGGACAGGCTCGACGGGCGCACGCTTCAACTCGGCGGAGACTTCGCCATACGCGGTGTACACTGCATTCGATTTCGGCGCCAGCGAGAGATAAACGGCTGCTTCCGCCAACGCCAGATAGCCTTCCGGCACGCCGAGAAAATCGAAAGCCTGCATCGCCGCCATGGCCAGGGGCAGAGCCTGTGGGTCCGCCAGACCGATATCCTCGCTGGCCATACGCACCAGCCGCCGCGCCACATACAACGGGTCCTCGCCCGACTCCAGCATGCGCGTCAGCCAATAGAGCGCCGCGTCGGGATCGGAATTGCGCACCGATTTGTGCAACGCGGAAATAATGTTGTAGTGCTGCTCGCCGGTTTTGTCGTAGGGCAGCAGGCGGTGTTGAAACACTTCCTCGAGACGCGCGGGAGTGAGCGCACGCACGCCGCGTTCATCCGGCGCGGTGCCGAGCACAATGGCTTCCAACGTGTTGTAGGCTGCCCGTGCGTCGCCATTGGCCAGCAGCGCAATTCGCTCGATTAATTCAGGCGCAGCTTCAATTTTTTCGCGGCCGTAGCCTCGTTCCTCATCGGCCAGGGCGCGGTGCAATAACGTGGTAATTTCATCGGTGCGCAGACCGCGCAGCACGTAGACCTTCAGCCGCGAGAGCAGCGGCGAAATTACTTCAAATGAGGGATTCTCCGTAGTCGCGCCAATCAGCAGAATGCTTCCCGACTCCACGTGAGGCAGAAACGCGTCCTGCTGCGCCTTGTTGAAGCGATGCACTTCGTCGACGAAAACGATTGTGCGCCGGCCGTAATGCCGAGAGCGTTGCGCCGCTTCCATTACCTGCTTGATTTCTTTGATGCCGGACATCACAGCCGAGAAAGGAACGAATTCCGCCTGTGTCTTCCGGGCAATCAGCCGTGCCAACGTGGTCTTGCCGCACCCGGGAGGACCCCAGAGCAGCATTGAACTCATTTCGTCGCGTTCAATCTGCGTGCGCAACGGTTTGCCCGGCGCCAGCAATTCCTCCTGCCCCGTAAATTCCTCGAGCGTGCGCGGACGCATCCGCTCCGCCAACGGCCTGGCGCGGTCGGGTTTTTCTTCGGATTCGAGTTGCGTGAAAAGACTCATAACTTCGTGTCGCCCGGACGAATTTCGTTTGCGGCAATGCCGCCGCGTTGGCGCGCCGCTTCATAGAGCAGCAGCGAGGTGGCCACACCGGCGTTCAGCGATTCGACCGGCGCGGTCAACGGTACGCGCACCAGCACGTCCGCCGAGCGCAGCACTTCTACCGGCAAGCCGGCCGCTTCATTCCCGATCAGAAGCGCCGTGGGTCCACGCAAATCCACTTCGGCAAGCGATACGGGCTCCCGGCCTTCCATGGGTCGCACACAGGATGCGCATAATCGCAATCTCGCCGCGCGCAATTGCGCCAACAGCGCAGCCGGAGCGCTTTCACGCAGCAAAGGCAAGCGCAAGACTGATCCTGCCGATGCGCGCAATGCCTTTTGTGACCAGGGACTGGCCGTTCCACCTGCCGCAATCATACCGCTGGCGCCAAAAGCTTCCGCCGAGCGAATTGCCGTTCCAACATTGCCGGGGTCCTGCACCGCGATCAACACGGCGATCAGCGCATTTTTCGGCGCCAGCATGTCGCCAAGTGAAAATTTGCACGGCCGCGCCAATGCAGCGATGTGCTGCGGCGTTTCGGTGCCTGCAATCGAATCGAAAAGTGCGTCGGTGGTGCGCAGGATTCGCGGAGGGGCGCCACGCGCCGCTTGGTAGCCCCCCAGCGCGGAACGCAACGCCGTCAGATGACGTTCGCCGGATTCGCTCACCAATATGGCGTCCAACACCGCCGAGCGCAATCCCTCGCCCACCAGCCGCGGCCCTTCGAGACCGAGCGTGCGTGCACTGTCGCGCACTCCATCGCGTGCATTGCTGCCGTCCGCCGATACTGCGAGTGCCTCGCGAAACCGTTTCAGCCATTGGTTATCACGGCTGCGTATTACTTCGCCGCGCACCGCTTGCCGTGGCGCTTCTCTGATCGATTTTCCGCGCATGCTCACCGCGCCCAGCCTAACAAACGCTTCGCCGCAGCGCAAAGGGGGGCGACTGGCCACATTTGGGACATGGAAGAAATTGTTAGCCTGCTGGGCGTGGGACACGGAATCGCCGTTGCCGGATTTCTAGCGTCGTTAGAAAATCGAGCTGATCCACTACCCACGCTGCCATGGAGTTGCGCGTGTCTCGCGCGTGTGATACTTTGCATCGTCCCAAAATTTAATATTCTACTGTGTGTGAGCCTAAACTTTGTCCGCCGAAATCTTGAAAATATCGCCGTCGCAGCCCGATCCCGCGACCGTCAAGCACGCCGCCGCGTTGATTCAGAGGGGCCTCGTAATCGGTTGTCCCACCGATACCTTTTACGGCCTCGCCGCCGATCCCTTCAATCTTGCGGCGGTCGAGAAGGTGTATGAAGTAAAGGGTCGTCCCGACGCCAAGGCGCTGCCTATTCTGGTGGGGTCTGTCGAGCAGGCTGTCACGCTGATTCGCGACGCGCCGGAGGTATTTTTGGCGTTGGCCAAACGTCTGTGGCCCGGCGCTCTCACGCTGATTGCAGAAGCTTCGCGCCTACTGCCGCTCAAAGTCACCGGCAATAGCGGACGTGTTGCGCTACGCTGGGCCAATTCACCGGTCACCTGGGCGCTGATTGCCGCCATCGGCGGCCCTATCACCGGCACGAGCGCAAATCTCTCCGGTTTTCCGTCCTGCACCAATGCACAGCAACTGGCGAAACAGCTCGGCGACCGCGTCCCGCTGATTCTGGATGGAGGGGAGACGCACGCCACGCTTGCCTCCACCATCGTCTCTATCACCGGCGACAAGTGGACTATTGCGCGCGAGGGCGCGCTGCCCGAATCCGCCATTCGCGATGCGCTGGGAAGTACATAGATTGTTAGGCCGCCGTTGGGCTGTGTTTAAGAGATAGCAATGGAATCGCGGCGCCAAAAACAAAAAGGGTCGGAATCCCCTGCGGGACTCCGGCCCTTTTACATATAGGTGACGGATCTACTTCTTACGGGCTTCCCTGAACTTCGCCCACCGCGCCTTTTGTGCCGCGCGGATTCTTGCCATGCCCGCGGCCGACAATTTGCCCCTCCGGCCCGGCGATCGTCTTGCTCTTTTTTCGCTCAA
>Ga0265760_10000014_pt1 | contig 93274 bp, 85 predicted proteins | sample NZIome_2_FD_200831 | JGI IMG/M metagenome (GOLD analysis project Ga0265760, IMG submission 200831) | Metatranscriptome of rhizosphere microbial communities from Maridalen valley, Oslo, Norway - NZI1 (Metagenome Metatranscriptome) | ecosystem: Host-associated > Plants > Roots > Rhizosphere >...
CGGCGGCGGGCCGCGCGGCGGCTGCGGCTGAGGAAGCACAAGCTTCGAAGGGCATGCGGGGCGCAGTGCGCCGCGCGCGCAAGGCGCTGGCTACGGGCAAACGGCCCGTCCGGCGCGGCAAGAAATAGGAGGGCAGATTGGGACAGAAGACTCATCCCTACGGATTTCGGCTGGGCTATAACAAGCCGTGGAGGTCGCGCTGGTTCGCGAAGAAGGAATACGCCGACCTATTGCATGAAGACGTGGATCTGCGCAAGAAATTGAAGGACCGGCTGCGCGCGGCGGGCGTGAAGGGAATCGACATCGAGCGCGCGGCCAACAAGCTGGTGATTCGGATTTATACGGCGCGTCCCGGAATCATCATCGGACGCAAAGGCGCGGAAATCGACAAGCTGAAGAATGAAATTCAGACGCGCACGAAGCGGGAAGTACACATTGATATTCAGGAAGTACACCGGCCGGAGCTGGACGCGCAACTGGTGGCGGAATCCATCGCGCTGCAGCTGGAAAAGCGCGTCGCTTTCCGCCGTGCGATGCGCAAGGCCGTGGACTCGGCGCTGCGATTCGGATGCAAGGGCATCAAGGTGCGCGTGGCCGGCAGGTTGAACGGAGCGGAAATTGCGCGCAAGGCGTGGTATTTGCAGGGGCGGCTGCCGTTGCAGACATTGCGCGCGGATATTGATTTTGGATTTGCCCAGGCGCACACCACCTACGGCGTTATCGGAGTGAAGTGCTGGGTGTATCAGGGCGAGAACATTCCCGTAAAGGTGAATACAGCGGCGGGAGCTGCGGCGTAAAGCAAATCGGGGAATAACGGATAAACAGCTATGTTGATGCCGAAAAAAGTTAAGTACCGCAAGCAACAGCGCGGACGCCGTACCGGAAAAGCCTGGCGAGGCGGCTCGCTGGCGTTCGGGGAGTACGGCCTGAAGGCTCTGGAAGCCGCGTGGATTACCGACCGGCAGATTGAGGCTTCGCGAGTGGCCATCACGCGATTCATCAAGCGCGGCGGAAAATTGTGGATTCGGATTTTTCCGGATAAACCCTATACGAAGAAGCCGGCGGAAACTCGAATGGGAAAAGGCAAAGGGCCACCGGATCACTGGGTAGCGGTGGTGAAGCCCGGACGAGTGCTTTTTGAAATGGCGGGGGTGGATTTGGCGACTGCGTCCCAGGCGATGCGGCTGGCGTCCCACAAGCTGCCGATTCCGACGAAATTCGTCAGCAGGGCAGGAGAACTCTAGTGGCGCACCATATGGAGAAGTTTCGAGACATGGGCAAGCCGGAATTGGAAGCGCGCCAGGGCGAATTGACGGATCAGGTCTTCCGGCTGCGTTTTCAGTTGAATACCGGCCAGGCCGAAGGATTGAAGAAAATGCGGGAAGCCAAGCGGGATTTGGCGCGTGTTAAGACGCTTCTGCGCGAAACGGAGTTGAGAGCAAATCATGGCCAATGAGCCTGTAGCCGCGGCCGAAAGCAAGCGGCAAACGCTGGTGGGCGTGGTGACCAGCGCGAAAATGCAAAAGACAATTGTGGTGAAGGTGACGCGCACGTCGCAGCACCCTCTCTATCTGCGCGTCATGCGCGAGTCCAAGAAATACTACGCACATGATGAGAAGGGCGAGGCGCGCGTGGGAGACACAGTGCGGCTGGTGGCCAGCCGTCCCATGTCGCGATTGAAACGCTGGCGGCTGGGTGAAATTTTGTCGCGTTCGCAGCGCGTGAGCTAAGGGCAGGGGGGAGAAGAATCATGGTGCAGATGAGGACATGGCTGACGGTGGCGGATAATTCCGGCGCCCGCCAGTTGACCTGCATCCTGCCCGTTGGCGGCGATGCCGGATTGGTGGCTGGGCTGGGAGACGTAATTACGGCGGCGGTGAAGGAAGCGGCGCCCGACAGCCAGGTGAAAAAAGGCAAGGTCGTTCGCGCGGTGGTGGTGCGTACGCGAAAAGAGCAGCGGCGGAAGGACGGCAGCTACATCCGCTTTGATGATAATGCGGCGGTGCTGATTAATGAAGCGAATGAGCCGGTGGGAACCCGCGTTTTCGGGCCGGTGGCGCGGGAACTGCGGGAAAAGAAGTTCACCAAGATTGTTTCGCTGGCCCCGGAAGTGTGGTAGGCGATGAGAGAAGAAAAGAAAAAAGCGGTATACATCGGAATTCGCCGGGGAGACACCGTCAAGGTGATTACCGGGCGTGACCGCGGCAAGACTGGGCGAGTGCTGGCGGTAAACCGCCGCAAGGGAACGGTCACCGTCGAACACGCCAATATGATTAAGCGGCATACGCGCGCTAACCCGCAGAGGAACGTTGCGGGGGGCATTGTGGAAAAGGAAGCTCCGGTGCGTGTTTCCAATGTCATGCTGCTGTGCCCAGGTTGCGGAAAGCATGCGCGCATGGGACACACGACGCTGCCGGACGGCTCAAAGGCGCGGGTTTGCCGGCGCTGCAATACAACGCTGGAAGGCTAGTTCTTGCAGATGCGAATGAATCAGCGGGGAAGGCGAAGCGAGATATGAAGACTCGGTTGCATGAAAAGTATGCCGCGGACGCAGTTCCGGGGTTGACGAAGCGCTTTGGTTATAAGAACAACATGGCCGTGCCGCGCGTGATGAAGGTGACGGTGAATATCGGCTTGGGCGAAGCCAGCCAAAACGTGAAGCTGCTGGATACCGCGGTGCAGGAACTGGGACAGATTACCGGACAGAAAGCGGTGATCACGCGCGCCAAGAAATCGATTTCGAATTTCAAGATTCGCAAGGGCATGCCCATCGGGTGCATGGTAACGCTGCGCGGCGAGCGAATGTACGAGTTTCTGGACCGGTTGACCAGCGTGGTGCTGCCGCGCGTCCGCGATTTCAAGGGTCTGGCGCCGAGTTCGTTTGACGGACGCGGAAACTACACCATGGGATTGAAGGACCAGCTGGTGTTTCCTGAAATTGATTACACGCGGGTGGACAAGATGAAGGGCATGAACGTCACCATCACCACCACCGCGCGCAGCGATGAAGAAGGACGCGAATTGCTGAAGCTGCTCGGCATGCCGTTCCGAAATTAACAGGAGAAAAAATGGCCCGCACGTGCCAAATGGCGAAGTTACGCCGGAAGTTAAAGTTCAAGATTCGCGAGCGGAACCGCTGCCGCATTTGCGGGCGTCCGCGCGGGTATATACGGAAGTTTGCGATGTGCCGCATCTGTTTCCGCGGACACGCACTGCTGGGCGAGATTCCCGGCGTCGTGAAAGCGAGCTGGTAAGGAGCCACGGATGCTGACCGATCCTATAGCCGACATGTTGACGCGCATCCGCAATGCCGCCCGGGCGAAGCATCCCCGTGTGGACATTCCGGCTTCGCGCATGAAAGTGGAAATCGCGCGAATTCTGAAAGAGGAAGGCTATGTGGCCTCCTACAAGCTGGTCGAGGAAGGCAAAGCGCGCAAGCAGTTGCGCCTGATGCTGCGGTATACGCCCGACCGGCGCAGCATTATCACCGACCTGAAGCGCATGTCGCGGCCGGGTTGCCGCCGTTATGTGGGCAAGAGCGATATTCGGCAGGTGGTGGGCGGAATGGGCGTCGCAATTCTTTCCACGCCGCGCGGAATCATGACCGGAGATACTGCGCGCAAAGAAGGCGTGGGCGGCGAGTTGCTGTGCGAGGTGTGGTAGTGAGATTGGAGCGGGTGTAAACCATGTCCAGAATTGGAAAAATGCCGATCCCGATTCCTTCCGGCGTGAAAGCGCAGCTGGGGGAACATGCGATTGACCTGCAAGGGCCCAAGGGGAAAGTGGCGGTGCGCTTGCCCAGCGGCATCACAATTGAAATGAAGGACAATACGCTATTTGCCGTGCGGCAGAGCGATGAGCAGGCCGCGTTGCATGGCCTGGCGCGCGCGCTGGTGGCCAATGCGGTGCATGGCGTTGCGCAGGGCTTTCAGAAGGACCTGGAAATCGTGGGAACGGGCTATCGTGCTGAAGTGAAAGGCAAGAACGTGGTATTCAGCCTGGGCTATTCGCATCCCGTTGAGTTTCCGATTCCGGATGGAATTCAGATTACTGTCGAGAAGCAGACGCGCGTGGCAATCATCGGCGCGGATAAGGGCAAAGTGGGACAGGTAGCCGCGAATATGCGCGCGCTGCGTCCGCCCGACCCATACAAGCAGAAAGGCGTTCGCATTGTGGGAGAGCGTTTGAAGAAGAAGGCGGGCAAGGCCGGCGCCAAGGCCGGGTCGTAGCGCGGGAGGATAGGAAACGTGGCACAAACACCTGTTAAGAGATTGAGCCGGAGCGCTCACCGCGAGCGGCTTCATCACCGCATTCGCCGCAAGATCAGCGGCTCCGCTGCACGGCCGCGGCTGGCGGTATATCGTTCGCTCAAGCATATCCGCGCGCAGGTAATCAATGACCTGGACGGACGCACTCTGGCGGCCGCGGGTTCGCTGGATGCGGATGCAAAAAAGGAAACTAAGAGCGGCGGCAACGTCGCCGCGGCAAAAGTGGTGGGACGGATTTTGGCGGAACGGGCGCGGAAAGCCGGCATCGAGCAGGTGGTTTTCGATCGCGGAGGATACCAATACCACGGGAGAGTACGCGCGCTGGCGGAAGCGGCCCGGGAAGCGGGGTTGAAGTTTTAATGGCTAAACAAGACTTAAAGGATTCGCTTTCCATCCGCCGGGTGATGGATACAAATACGTCCAACCTGAAGGATCAGGTAGTCTCGATCAACCGTTGCACGAAGGTTGTAAAGGGCGGCAAGAACCTTAGCTTTTCGGCGTTGGTGGTGATTGGAGACCAGCGAGGCCATGCGGGATTCGGAATGGGGAAGGCGCGCGAAGTGCCCATGGCCATCCGCAAAGCCATCGAGCAAGCCAAAAAGAATTTGATTCGGCTGAATTTGAAGGGCAACTCGATTCCGCATCAGGTGCTGGGACGGTTTGGTTCCGGGCAGGTATTGCTCAAGCCGGCGTCGGAAGGCACGGGAGTGATTGCCGGCGGCCCGGTGCGCGCGGTGATGGAGGTTGCGGGAATCCAGAACGTGCTGACGAAGTCCATCGGCACGTCGAATCCGCATAACGTCGTCAAGGCCACTTTTCACGCGCTGCTGCAACTGAAGGATGCGGCCAAAGTGGCGGAAGGTCGCGGCAAAGCCGCGGCGGAACTGACTTAGGAACAGGCGCAAGTCCATGACAAAAGCAAAGCAGACTACAATCCGGATTCGCTGGGTGCGGAGTTTTATCGGCTGTCCGCGCGGGATGCGCGAAACGATTCGCGGCCTGGGGCTGCGCCGCATGCACCAGTTGGTGGAGCTGGAAGATACACCCTCCATTCGCGGAATGATCCACCGGGTCCGGCACCTGGTGGTGGTGGAATCGTAAAGGCGCAAGGGGACACGATGGAAGCGAAACTTTCGAATTTGAAACCGCCGCGCGGCTCGCGGCACCGCCGCGTGCGCGTAGGCCGAGGCATGGGCTCGAAGCTGGGAAAGACAGCGGGCAAGGGCAACAAGGGACAGAAGTCCCGCCGCGGGTATTCGCGCCGAGTGGGGTTTGAAGGCGGCCAAATGCCGCTGCATCGGCGCGTGCCCAAGCGCGGCTTTCACAATCTTTTCCGCAAGGAATTCGCGGTAGTCAACGTTGGCATGCTGAATGTTTTCGCGGCGGGCGAAACGATTTCTCCGGATGTGCTTCTGGCGCACGGCTTGCTCCGCAAGTCCAAGGGAGCGGTGAAAGTTCTTGGTGAAGGCGATTTGAGCGTGGCGCTCACTGTGCAGGCTCACGCCTTTAGCCAGTCCGCGCAGGAGAAAATCTCCCAGGCCGGGGGTAAGTTCGAAATTTTGTCATGAAAAGCCTGATCGAAGCTTTTGCGAATATTTTCCGCACCGCGGATTTGCGGCGGCGTGTCCTTTTCACGCTGGCGATGCTGGCGGTGTATCGCCTGGGTGCGTTTATTCCCACGCCGGGTATCAATTCGGATTTGTTGCAGTCCATGTTCCAGCAGGGACAGGGATCGGTCCTGGGAATCATTGACCTGTTCAGCGGCGGCAACTTCCGCCGGCTGACCATTTTTGCCCTGGGAATCATGCCGTATATTACGGCTTCTATTATTTTGCAGATCATGGTGGTTGTGTGGCCTTACCTGGAACGTTTGCAGAAAGAAGGCGAACTGGGGCGGCGAAAGATCACGCAGTACACGCGCTACCTGACGATCATGCTCAGCATTTTCCAGGCTTTCGCCATCGCGATGAGCTTGCAGCATCAGTCCTTGTCGGGACAGGCGCTGGTCTATCATCCGGGCATTCGCTTCACGCTGATGACCATCCTGACGTTGACCACCGGCTCTGCGTTCATTATGTGGCTGGGCGAGCAGATCAGCGACCGGGGCATCGGCAACGGCATGTCGCTGATCATCTTCGCGGGCATCGTGGTGGGTTTGCCGCGCGCGGTAATGGATTTGTTCGGCATGGCCTCGACGCAACAGTGGGGGCCGTTCACTCCTCTGGCGATCCTGTCGTTATTGGTTCTGATGGTGGCCATCGTGGCCTTCATCGTTTTTGTGGAGGGCGGGCAGCGGCGCATCCCCGTGCAGTACGCCAAGCGCGTGGTGGGGCGGCGCGTGATGGGCGGACAGATGACCTATTTGCCGTTGCGCGTGAACGCGGGCGGCGTGATTCCGCCGATTTTCGCCAGTTCGCTGCTTACTTTTCCCCAGACCATTGCTCTTTTCATGCAAAAGAAGTCGGCGGGTTTTGGAACCTTCGCCAAAGCGCTCTCCTGGGGCGAGCCGCTTTATACGCTTGTGTACGTAATCCTGATTATTTTCTTCGCCTTCTTCTATGTGGGCATTATTTTCAATCCCACGGAACTGGCCGACAACATGAGAAAGTCGGGAGGATTCATACCCGGCATTCGTCCGGGCCGGAATACGTCCGAATATATCAACCGGATTTTGACCCGTCTGACGTTTGTCGGCGGCGTTTATTTGGCATTCGTCTGCCTGATTCCGGAATGGATGATCGCCGGAATTCACCTGCACCATCTTCCTATCTGGCTCGGGGGAGCCTGGTTTGACGCGCACACGTGGCGTTTCGTCCTGGAAGGGCTGAACGTCTCGTTCTATTTCGGCGGAACGTCATTGCTGATTGTGGTGGGCGTGGCCATGGATACAGTCCAGCAGGTGGAGGCCCAATTGGTGATGCGCAATTATGACGGCTTCCTGAAGAAGGGCCGCACGCGGAGCCGTCGTGGCTAGTGCTCTGCGCCTGCCGACGGGGGCGCGCCGCGCCTTGATTTTTCTGGGGCCGCCGGGCGCGGGGAAGGGCACGCAGGCGAAGAGGATTTCGGAGGCACTCGCTCTGGTGCATATTTCCACCGGCGACATGCTTCGCGAGCATGTTGGCCGGGGCACCGAGTTGGGACTCAAAGCCCAGCCCATCATGGAGCGAGGCGATTTGGTCCCGGATGAAGTGGTGCTGGGCATGGTTGCCGAGCGGCTGAGCCGACCGGATCAGGCCTGCGGCTTCATATTCGATGGTTTTCCACGTACGCTGGCCCAGGCGGAAGCGCTAGACAAAGTTTTGTGCGGACAGGGTTGCGGGAAGCCGCTGGTTGTGCATTTTTTGGTGGATCCGGAAAGACTTTTCCGGCGTTTATCGGGCCGCCGGACGTGCGCGACGTGTGGCGAGATTTACAACATTTATGACCAGCCGCCCAAGGTGGAGGGCCGCTGCGATGTGGACGGCGGGGTATTGTTGCAGCGCCCGGATGACACGCTGGAAGTGATTCGCGAACGGCTGGCTGCTTACGAACGCCAGACCATGCCGCTGGTGGAGTACTACCGCCGCCAGGGTGTGCTGGTGAATATTGACGGCGGTTCGGACGTGGACACAGTGGCGCGGCTCCTGGTGAATATTATGGAGTCGAACGCGAGCATGCAATCCGGCGCGCCTTCGGCATGATTGTCTGCAAGTCAGCAGCGGAGTTGGAAAAGATGCACCGCGCCGGCGTGATTGTTCACGATGTGCTGGCGGCTTTGCGGGGCATGGTCCGGCCAGGAATAACGACGCGTGATTTGGACGCGGTTGCCGAGAAGATGACCAGTGAGCGCGGAGCTAAGCCAGCATTCAAAGGCTACATGGGCTATCCGGCAACGCTGTGTACTTCGATTAACAGCGAAGTGGTTCACGGGATTCCGTCGTCCAAGCGGCGAATCAACGAGGGAGACATTGTTTCCCTGGATTTCGGCGCGGAATGCGAGGGGTATTTTGCCGATGCGGCGGTGACGGTCGCCGTGGGTGAGATTAGCCCGGAGCGAGACCGGCTGTTGCGCGTCACGCGCGAATCGTTGGACCGGGCGATTGAAAAAGTGCGGTCCGGCAATCGGCTCAGCGACATTTCCGCGGCCGTGCAACAGTGGGCGGAGCAGGGCGGCTTTGCGGTGGTGCGGGAATTCGTCGGCCACGGCATCGGCACCAGGATGCACGAAGAGCCTCAGCTTCCCAATTACGGCGAGCCTGGCCGGGGGCCGAAGTTACGCGAAGGAATGGTGCTGGCCATCGAGCCGATGGTCACTGCGGGCCGACCCGACGTGCGAGTCCTGGAAGATCATTGGACTGCGGTAACCGCCGACGGGAGCGATTCGGCGCATTTTGAGCATACTGTGGCGGTTACAAGCAACGGCCCATGGGTGCTTACACGGCCTCGCGACGCGGCTGGGCCTTGCTGGTAGGCCGAGTTTATCGGCGGTTGTGAACGGAGAGAATGCTTAAGAAACCGATTACCGAAAAGAAGCGGGACGATAGCAATCCCAAAGAGGATGCCATCGAGGTGATGGCCACGGTCATCGAGCCATTGCCCAACGCCATGTTTCGCGTCGAGCTGGAAAACAAGCACCGTGTATTGGCGCATATTTCGGGGAAGATGCGGAAGAATTTTATTCGCATATTGCCGGGAGACCGCGTATCGGTGGAATTGTCGCCCTACGATTTGACTCGCGGGCGAATTACCTACCGCTTCAAATAGAGCGGCGGGAAGGGAAGGCCGGGAATCCAAATGAAAGTCCGGGCATCAGTAAAGAAAATCTGCATGAAGTGCAAGGTGATCCATCGCCGCGGCGTGGTGCGGGTGATTTGCTCGAACCCCAAGCACAAGCAGCGCCAGGGCTAGGAGAATAACGATATGGCACGCATTGCAGGCATAGACCTGCCTCTTAACAAGCAGATTCGCATCGGCCTAACAGCTATTTACGGCATCGGCCCGGCGCGGGCCAAGTCTCTATGCGCCATTGCGGGCGTGGACAGCAGCAAGAAAGTGAAGGACCTGACGGAAGATGAAGTGAACCACATCCGCCAGGCCATCGAAGCGGAAGGCCGCGTGGAGGGCGATCTCCGCAAGGAGATTCAGATGAACGTCCGCCGGCTGATCGAAATTCAGTGCTACCGCGGATTGCGTCATCGCCGGAATTTGCCCGTGCATGGGCAGCGGACGCACACCAACGCGCGCACACGTAAGGGTCCGCGGCGCGGCGCGGTGGCCACCAAGAAGAAAGTGATGGCCAGAAAGTAAACGGACAGCAAGCCCCAGGGTACGGAAGCCCGGCGGCGTAGAAAAGAGAGGAAAAATCGTGGCGAAAGAACCCCAGGATTCAGCAGCGGCTGCAGCGGCTGCGAAGCCGACACGGCGCAAGAAGGAGTTCCGCAAGAAGCGGGACAAGCGTATTGTGCCGCAGGGCGTGGCTTATATTCAGGCTACGTTCAATAACACGATTATTACTCTCAGTGACCCGGATGGCCGCGTGGTCAGTTGGTCTTCCGCGGGGACGGCGGGATTCAAGGGTTCGCGCAAGGGAACTCCTTATGCCGCGCAGCAGGCCGCAGTGGCTGCCGCCAGCGTGGCGCGAGATCAATACGGCATGAAGTCCGTGGAAGTGCGCGTGAAGGGCCCCGGCGCAGGCCGGGAATCGGCTGTGCGCGCGCTGGCCTCCGCCGGTTTGCACATCAACGTGATTAAGGACGTAACACCTGTTCCGCACAACGGGTGCCGGCCGCCCAAGCGCCGACGCGTGTAGTTTTTCGGATTCGATCGAAGGAGAGAGGAAATTGGCGAGACATCGTGACGCTGTTTGCCGTCTATGCCGCAGGGAAGGCATGAAGCTTTTCCTGAAGGGAGCGCGCTGCTATACGGATCGCTGCGCGATTGAGAAACGCAATTTCGTTCCCGGCCAGCATGGCCAGTCGCGCCGCCCGAAGCTGGCGGGCTACGGAATCCAATTGCGTGAAAAACAGAAAATGAAGCGCACCTATGGGCTGCTGGAGAGGCAGTTCCGCAATTATTTCGAGAAGGCGGAGCGCGCCAAGGGCCCCACCGGCTCGAACCTGATCGTGACGCTGGAGCGCCGTCTCGATAATGTGATCTATCGCATAGGTGTGGGAAGCTCGCGCGCGCAGGCGCGGCAACTGGTGCTTCACGGCCATGTGCGCGTCAATGGGCGCAAGGTCAATATCCCCAGCTATCTGGTGCAGGTGGGTGATGAGATCACGCTGAAGGACGACATGCACAACAACGCCATGGTGCTCGAAGCCAGAAACCTGGCGCAGAGCCAGGGCGGAGCCACCTGGCTGGAAATTGACCGCGAAAATTTCCGCGCGCGCGTTTTGGCCATGCCCAAGCGCGAAGAAGTGCAGACGCCACCCATGAATGAACAGTTCATCGTGGAACTTTACTCCAAGTAAACGCACAACCCGACGAGTTTGTTTTGGCAGGATGGAGTCCGCCAGCAGGCGGACAGGAGGACGAAAATGTGGAAAGGATTTCAGAAACCGAAGCGGCTTGCCGTTGAACTGGAAACTCTCACGGACAAGTTCGGAGAATTTTCGGCGCAGCCGCTCGAACGCGGCTGGGGCACCACGGTGGGCAACTCTCTGCGCCGCGCGCTGCTGAGCTCCATCGAGGGAGCGGCAGTCACGGCAGTGAAAATGGAAGGCGTGCTGCACGAATTCTCATCCATTCCGGGCGTGGTGGAAGATGCCACGGACATCATTTTGAATTTGAAGCAGGTGCCGCTCAAGCTGAATAGCGATCAGTCCAAGGCTGTTTATATTAACGTGGATGTTCCGGGACCTGTGACGTCGGCCAATCTGGAAGCGGACGCCGACGTGGAAGTGCTGGATAAAAACGTCTATATCGCCACGGTCAGCGAAGGCGGACGTCTGCAGATTGAAATGCGCGTGAAAAACGGCCGCGGTTATGTTTCCGCGGACCGCAATTACGACGAAGATCTGCCGGTTGGATACATTCCGGTGGATTCGGTTCATTCGCCCGTACGCAAAGTGAATTACACCGTGGAAGCGGCGCGCCTGGGACAAATGACCGATTATGAAAAGCTCTCGCTGCAGGTGTGGACGAACGGCGCAGTGACTCCCCAGGATGCCATCGGACTGGCGGCCAAGTTGATTAAGGATCACATGACCGTTTTTATCAACTTTGAAGAGGCGCCGGAACTTTCCGACGATCTTGGAGACAACCTCAGCGATCCGCGGCTGGATTATCTGGACCGCTCCGTGGATGAACTCGAGCTTTCCGTCCGTTCCTACAATTGCCTGAAGAATGCGAATATTCAGAGCCTTCGCGAGCTGGTGCAAAAGTCGGAATCCGAAATGCTGAAGACCAAGAATTTCGGGCGAAAATCGCTGTACGAAATTAAGGAAATTTTGACGCGCATGGGCCTGGGCCTGGGAACGAAGTTTGACGACCACGGCCGCATTATCTGGCCGCCCATGCCGAGCCAGACTGCTCCGCCGCCGGCGGAGGAAAATTCCTCGATGTAGCCGGGAAAAGGACACATGCGACATCTTAAGGCAGGCTCAAAACTCGGAAAGCAGCCCGCGCATCGGCGCGCCGTCCTGCGGAATCTGGTCACCAACCTGATTTTGCACGAACGGATTTCCACCACCATTCGGCGCGCCAAGGCTACGCGGCCGCTTGCGGAGCGCATGGTTACGCTCGGCAAGCGCGATACGTTGCACACACGCCGCCAAGCTGCGGCGTTTTTGCAGACTCCGGAAGCTACCCGAAAACTCTTTGCTGAACTGGCGCCGCGGTTTGCCGATCGCAACGGCGGTTACACGCGCATTGTGCACATCGGATTCCGCATCGGCGATGGCGCCGATTTGGCCATTCTGGAATTCATCGGTTCCGAACTGAAGCGGAAAGAAAAGAAGGAGAAAAAGGCTCGCGATAAGGAAGAGACTTTCGAACCGCCCAACGCGCGCATTCCGGAAGAAGACATCAAGCCGTAATCGGCGCTCAACAATCTGCTGCACGGTCAGGCCCGCGATCCGTCATTCGCGGGCCTTTTGTTTGCTCGTCCTATACTCACCCAGCCATGATTCGAATCGCTCAGGCAGAGAATGAAGAGAATCTTTCCATTCCACATTGCGTGTCAGCACCAGTGACATCATCTGGCCGTTGACACGCACCTCAGCGATAATCTCGAGTCCACATTTCTCAAGTGCAGCGCTGATTGCTGCGGAAACGTCCTTTTGCGAGTTGTCATCGTTTGCGTTGAAGGTCGACAGCTGAACAATTACGCTCTGATGCATGTCTTGCACAGCCGATACAAGAATTTCCAGGTCTGCCGGATACATGTTCTCTGACTTTGGCGTCGCTACCGTATTTCGGTTAAACATGTTCGGGTCGAACGAAAAAAATACAAAATCGCCAACGACGGAGAAGCCTTTTTTGAATCGATCACGCCAGTCGCCCGAATAAACCTCGACGCCGGTGCAATACGGGGAAAGGCTGATCGGTTTTGACCACGCTTTAAGTTCATCCGCAGTCCTCGGATCAACCTCGCAAAGCAGCAGCGAATAGCTGGATTTCCATAGATGAGTGAGAAACGCGGCACTATTGGGGTATCCACTGTCCGCCGGTCGGTCTTGCAGAAGCCTGTCCCATGCGCGCTCGTAAGTGCTGTGTCCAGTAGTCAGCCGGTTTCGTACGGCATCGAAAACTGTCTCACTCGTCGTGATTTTCTTCCTCTTGGTTCTTTCCGCAGCAAAGGGCGCCATTGAGGTGGCGTCTATGAACGCTAGTTGTTTCGCGTGATCCCGGCAAGCTTCGACGATCTCGCAAAAAACCCAATGCTGAAGAAGATTCCCGGCGTTCCCACGATAGCTAGGCATGTTCGCGACAAGCACGCTATTTCACTGTCAGCCAGGATTTGTAGATTTGCTGCTGTTGCGGCGTGGGATTCGCCATTGGTTTCAGCGAATAGGTAAAGTATGGATTGCCGTGCAGCGTGGCGGTGAATTCACGGAATTGGCCATTGCGAAAAACGCTTAGACGCACGGTGTCGGCGGGTTTTTTGGCGAGGATAGCAGGGGTGAAACTGTCCGCGTCCACGGTTCGCCCGTCCACCGCCACGATCACATCATCGCGGCTTAGTCCTGCCGAGTCCGCAGGGCTGCCAGGGATTACGTTGTCGATCGAGAACTGGCCGTTATCGCCAACGTGCGTGGAAACGCCGAGCCAGGGCTTGCCGGCGTCGACTTTCTTCTCGACGGTGATTCCCGCATAGGCAAAATATTTCTCGTAAGGGATAGGTTCCTTGCCGCTGATGTATTGGCTAAAGAAATCGCTCATGTCGGTTCCAGCAATTTCAGAGGCGGCGCGCACCGCGTCCTCCGGCTGGAAGCCGGGCTTGGGAAGAGCGTAGCGGGAATAGAGCAGGCGCATCCAGTCGTCGAGCGATTTTTGATCGGTGGTATTTTCGCGGATGGCCAAGTCGAGCAGATTGCCGGCGATCTGGCCGCCGTCGTAGTAAGAATAGGAAGTATTGCTGAGATTATTCTCCGCGCGCAGGAAGCGATACCAGGTATCCCAACTGGTGTCTTCGATGCTTCGTTCGCTGCGCCCGGGAAGCTGCTCGAAATTCGTGATGAGCAGCGCAATGCGGTCGAGATATTCCTGCGGCGTGACGAGGCCGGCGCGTTCCAGTGTCAAATCGGCGTAATAGCTGGTGAGACCCTCGGAAATCCAGAGCGAAGGAGTATGCACTTCACGGGTGTAATCGAATGGGCCCAGCGGGAGCGGGCGAAGCCGCTTTACATTCCATGCGTGAAAAAATTCGTGCGCCGAAATGGAAAGTTTCAGATCATATTGGTTGTGAAAAGGCCCATTGGCGGCGACATTGTCAAAATCCGTGCCGAGATCAATCTGCGTGGAGTTCAGATGTTCGAGGCCGCCACCTGTTTTCGGCCAGATGTGGAATAGAAACCAATATTCCTTAAACGGCGCCGGTTGCGGCGTGCCCGTGACGGAAGCAAAAATCGGTACAATTGCGGCCACGGCTTTTTGCAGGTCCGCTATAAATTGGGAAGGATCGGCGTCCCCCACATCGTCATGAATGATGACGTGGTAAGTAGTTCCCGCCACCTCGAAAGTTTTCTCGCGGAAATTTGAAATCTCAAACGGGCAATCCGCAAAAGTGTCGTAGTTGGGCGCCGCAAAAGCCGTGGCTGATGTACGCGTCATGCCTGTCGCGATTTTCCAGCCCGCGGGAGGCGCTATCGTCAGCTCGATGGGCCGCTGCTTTCCGTCCACTTGATACATCCACACTGACGGCCCTCCGAAAAAAGCATGCTGATCGTTATATTGCAACAAATTGTTAGCCAGTGTATTTCCGTACATTTGGTATTGGATGGTGATCTGTTTTGCGCCCGCAAGAGCAATTCGCCAGGTCTGGCTGTCGGTCTTCCGCCAAGCGAGTGCGCCGCCGTCCGGCGCAACCGCGTGGAAGCCCTGCACGTTGGCGGAATAATTCATGATGTAGTACGAGCCGGGAGCCCAATCGGGGATGGCAAACCCGACGGAACGGCCGTCGAGGCCGTCGGCGTGGATGGTCACGTCGACCAGATGCGTGTTGGAGCGCTCAAAGCGCAATTCGTAGCGCAACGGTTCATTGGCCGCGTAAGAGCAGGTGGCCGACAGGATCAGAACGGCAATCAAAAATAATTTTCCACTGAATCTTTTGTTCAACATGATTCTCCCGCCACGCTCGTGCGCGAAAATGCCCGACCTTCATTCGGCCGCGAATCGAACCGCTTTTCGTCGGCTGCGAAGAGACAACAAAAATATTACGATTTGCGCCAGGAGTGCGCCGCAGGTATCAATCAAAACATCCCACGGCGATGCGGTTCTGCCGGGCACGAAAATCTGGTGAAACTCATCGCTGGCGGCATAGGCCGCGGCAATGACCAGCGCGGCCAGCGCCCATTTCCAGCTCCATCCCGTTTTGCTTCCGCGCAGCGCTCGAAACACCAGAATGCTCAGGACAAAGTATTCAGAAAGATGGCCGCATTTGCGGATCAAATGGTGCAGCTCTTCCAGCGTGGGCATAGAGGCGGATGGAAACAGGAAATGCAGCAGAGGAATGATGAACCGGTTGGTATTGCTCGATGCGAAAAGCGTGGTCGAAAATATAAAAATGCAGACAGCCCAAATAATCGGCGGGAGAACATAACGCATCCGATTCACGTTAACTGCACCTGGCCCGTCCGCGCGGATCGCATCGCAAATAATTTATTCGGTGCATGTTTCTCCGCAGCTATTCCAGGCGGTAGTTTGGCGCTTCTCGCGTGATGATTACGTCATGCACGTGGCTCTCTCGGAGGCCGGCCATGGTAATGCGGACAAAGCGGCTGTTCTCCCGCAATTCGCGCAGGTTGGAAGCTCCGCAGTAGCCCATGCCGCTCCGCAATCCGCCCACAAGCTGCTCTACCAGGCCGGAGAGAGGGCCTTTGAAAGGCACTTGCCCTTCGATTCCTTCGGGAACCGTCTTGCCGCTGGCGACGCCTTCCTGCGCGTACCGGTCCGCCGATCCGGCTTCCATGGCGCCCGTTGAGCCCATTCCACGATAGGATTTGAACGTGCGGCCCTGATAAAGAATTGTCTCACCGGGGGCTTCTTCCGTGCCGGCGAAAAGTCCACCAATCATCACCGCGGATGCGCCCGCTGCAATGGCCTTGGTAATATCTCCGGAAAATTTGATGCCGCCATCCGCGATGACGGGAATATTGGTTTCACGAGCGGCACGTGATGCGTCCAGAATGGCGGTCACCTGCGGCACACCGGCCCCGGTAACAATTCGCGTGGTGCAAATGGAGCCTGGACCAATGCCGACCTTCAGTCCGTCAATGCCCAGCGCGATCAAATCGCGCGCTCCTTCTTCAGTTGCTACGTTGCCGGCCAGGAGAGGCATTTCCGGGAGCGCCTTTTTCACGCGGCGGATGGCCTCCATCACGCGAGTGGTGTGTCCGTGCGCCGTATCGATCGCCAGGACGTCTACCTGCGCTTTGGCCAGTTCCTGCGCGCGCTCCAGAAAATCTCCGGTAGCCCCCACGGCCGCTCCCACGCGCAGCCTGCCGTGCTCATCTTTCGTGGCCTTCGGATATTCGAGCTTTTTTTGAATGTCTTTTACAGTGATCAGACCCTTCAGGTTGAATGCGGAATCCACGACCAACAATTTTTCGATGCGATGCGTCTGCAGGATGCGTTCGGCCTCTTCCAGCGTTGTTCCCACCGAGACGGTCACCAAGTTGTCCTTGGTCATCACCGCCGAGACGGGCTGGTCATGATTGCGCTCGAAGCGCAGATCTCGGTTGGTGAGAATTCCCACCAGACGCGGGCCGCGCGTCACCGGCAGGCCGGAGATGCGGTACTTCGTCATAATGTCGAGCGCCTGGCGGATGGACATTTCCGGCGCAATCGTCACGGGATCGACAATCATCCCGCTTTCCGAGCGCTTCACTTTGTCTACTTCTTCCACCTCCCGCTCGACGGACATATTGCGGTGCACGAAGGCCAGTCCGCCCTGGCGCGCCAAGGCAATGGCCAGACGAGATTCCGATACCGTGTCCATGGCCGCAGCCACAATGGGAATGTTCAACGTGATTGTGGGAGTGAGATGCGTGCGGGTGTCGGCGTCCGTCGGAATTACCGACGATTTGCCGGGCACCAGCGACACATCATCGAAAGTTAGCCCTTCGGGAATGGGGCCGTTTGCCATGGAATGTCCTCCTGGGACGCCTGAGGTAAATTGGCCGTACCGCGCCACCCACCAGGTTGCGCTGCTCGCTTCCGGTTGCGCAAATGTGAAACTTCGATTTTATGGAGCGGGCAAGCGTGGGTCAAGCGGAAGGACAGGCGTGAAGGGAGAGGCTCACGGAAGGCCTTTCGCTTTGCGCGCGTCCACAAATTTACTTCACGAAGGAATCGGCAATGTTGGCGGCTATCGGCAAGCGAAACCGTTCTCCCTTATACGCGCGAACCATGCAAACGATCCACAACACCAGGCTCAATATGCGCAGAATACCGAACAGGAAAGCCGCAGGTCCCCAAATGCTCCAAAAGTTGCCGCCCCAGAACATTCCGCCGGCAAAAAACATGCCCAGAACAAGGTAAATTATGTGAATGGCGCCGAATGTCACGATGGATTGCGCCGCGTGCCAGCGCACAAAGGGACGTTTGTCGATAACGAAAAAGATTAATCCGGTGAGCCAGCCCAGCGAGTAGCACAGCGTCCCGGCGACATTTTCGGCGAGTCCGGTGTTGGCCTCCGGTGCAACTCCGGGCGCGCCCACCGGCGTGTTGACCGCCGGCTGCGCTTTGCCGCAACTTGGACAGAAGGCTGCGTTTTCCGCAATGTTTGCGCCACAGTGACTGCAAAAGCCCATAGTCCCTCCCCAGTAAAACTGGTTGCATGAGACTAGCAGGAACCAGCCGCCCGCACAACCTTGCGTTGTCGCATGAGCGGCGGAATGGCAAAGATATCGTCGCGAAAGTTCCGGTGCTAGCCCGGTGTAAGGGGATGCTGTGTTTGATTTGTGCGTGGAGGCGGCGCAACCGGCGGAAACGGCATGGCGCAATGCCGTCCGCCGCGCGCTGAAATACAGCAACTTAAGTATTGAACTTTTCGACTGTGTACCTCAGACTGCATACGCTGGCACTGGAATATTTCGGAGGTTGAGATGGCTGCTTCAAATAAATGTGCACATCCTGCCTGCAGTTGCCCCGCCGCTCCAGCCAGTACCTTTTGCAGCACGGAATGCGCCGCGGGCGGGGCGTCGGTCCAGAGTGGATGTCCCTGTTCTCATGCCGAATGCAAAGGGAAGACGCGCTAAGGAGGCTATATGGAAGGTACTTCTGATCGAGCAACTCCCCGAATGTTGATCGATGCGCCTGTTGAAATTGGCGTGGGCGCGGAGAAAATATCAATTACCGACGCCGGCAACAACCTGAGTGTCGGCGGCCTGTTCGTGCACTGCACCAATCTGCCGCAGGCAGGTCCGGTTCACATTCGTATTTCTGCTCACAGCTTGTTCGAGGCCGACGGCCAGATCCGAAGCTATGACTCCCGGGAGGGTGGAACCGGTATCGAGTTCGCTCCCCTTTCGGCGGCGAGTCGCGAAGCACTCGATGACCTAATCGAAGACCTAACCCGAAGAGGACTTCCAGCGGCGTAGTTGTCCGAGAGGCCTAGTTCCAGAATTCGATTTGCATTAGCAAACTCCCGCTTGGGGCAACTTCAACCCGCTTTGGCAGAGCGACAGCAGACGAGATTAGCTGTCAGCTGGCCACGCGCCGCGCCGTTTTCTTGGAGGCGCTCCGTTCTGTTTTCACGGCCACAGGGCCTTTCGTGCGGCGGCCGGAGGTTTCCAGGCTCTTCTTCAATGCCGCCATCATGTCAATTACAGGCGCGCGTTGCGGATGTGGAGCTTCGCTGACGGTTTGCCCTTTCTGCTTGGCTTCGATCAGGGCTTGCAGCCGCGTCTCAAACTCATCGTGATATTTGTTGAGCTCGAATTTTTCGGTCAGGTTGTCGATGAGCTGTTCGGCCAGCTTGATTTCCTGCGGCGTAATCTTGGCAGTGTCGGTCTTGCCGTATCCGGGCGCTTCCCGAATTTCATTGGCGAAATACATGGTATGCATGGCGAGGCCGTGGTCGTAAGGCCGGATAAACGCAGTGTATTCGCGCTGATACATCGTAACCTTGGCGATGCCTACGCGCTCGGCGTGCTCCAGAGTCTTCAATAACAGCTGGTAAGCCTTCTTGCCCTCGTCCTCCGCAACCATGAAGTAGGACGAATCGAAAAACAAGGGATCAATTTCAGACGCATTTACGAACGCCAGAATTTCCATGGTCCGGGCGGATTCCGGTGTAATTTTCTTAATATCCTCCGGAGTGATTGTGACGTAGCGCCCATCCTCGGATTCGTAGCCTTTGATGACCTCCGAGCGCTCCACCTGACGGTTGCAAGATGGGCAAAATAGCGGCTGCCGCAGCCTTGTTTGGCAGACCACGTGAAGTTGATGCATTCCGATCCGCGAACTTCGGGCGGCGGGGTACAGACGCACCGGAATAGAGAGCAAGCCGAAGCCGACAAATCCCTTCCACGCAGAAGAAGCCATTATGTGTGAACTCCTATCGCAAGAAAGTGCGCCCACTATTTTACAGTAAATGCGTGTTTTTGAGACATGGGGACAAGGCTGTAGGTCGCGAAAGTAAACATGGTAAAGATCATTTTTTACTGGCGGTGGGGCACTCCACCGGCCTTAGAATTAGGGGGTTATGGCCCTTCAGGAATATAAACGCAAGCGCAAGTTTTCCGAGACTCCCGAGCCTCGCGGCCGCGTTCCCGCAACGCGTGGAAGCAGTTTCGTGGTGCAGGAGCATCATGCCACGCGATTGCACTATGATTTCCGCCTCGAGATAGGAGGAGTAATGGTGTCCTGGGCCGTGCCCAAGGGCCCTTCGCTGAATCCGGCGGACAAGCGGCTAGCTATCCAGACCGAAGACCATCCGCTGGAATATTCAAAGTTCGAGGGCGTGATTCCCGCGGGGAATTACGGCGCCGGCGACGTCATCATCTGGGACAACGGTACGTTTGACCCGGAAGGCGGAATGCCGGCAAGCGCGCAACTTGAGCGTGGCGAGCTGAAGTTCACCATGCACGGTCACAAGCTGAACGGCAGCTTCGTGCTCGTAAAGCTGCGCAACAGCAAGTCCGGCAAGTCGGAGTGGCTGCTCATCAAGCACCGCGACCAATGGGCCGATGCCAATTGGAACATTGCCGAACACGGCGGCTCTGTCGTTTCCAGCGATGGGGACAGCTCCGGGAAGAAAAGAGTCTGGCATTCGAACCGCCCGGCAAAGAGCGGAAAAGGAGGCGCGAAGGCTGGGGCGGATGATTCGCGACAGCCGAAAAAATCACAGGCTGCCGTTAATCCTTCACTCCTTAAAGGCGCGCGAAAAGCCCCCATGCCTGAGTACATCATCCCGGCGCTGGCCTCGCTATCCGAAAAACCGTTTTCAGATCCTGCGTGGCTCTTCGAGATTAAATGGGACGGCGTGCGGACCCTCGCCAACGTGCAAAAAGGAAAGACTCGCCTGTGGTCGCGCACCAGACGCGAGATCACGCGCGAATATCCGGAGATATCCGGCGTACTCGGAAATCAAGCGAATCACGAATTATGGTTGGACGGCGAAATTGTCGCTCTGGATGGCGAAGGCCGAAGCGATTTCCAGCTCCTGCAGCAGCGGATGTCCATCGTCAATCCCGGCGCCGCTCTGATGGAGCATGTCTACGTGGTCTATTACGTTTTTGATGTTTTGTATTGCGATGGCTACGATCTGCGACAAGCCGCACTGATTGACCGAAAAGCCTTATTGAAGGAAGTTCTTCCGGAGTCCGAGCAGATTCGTTATTCCGATCATCAGATCGAAAAGGGCAAGGAGTTGTTCGAACTGGCGGTGAAGCGCCACTTGGAAGGAATCCTCGCCAAGCAAGTTGCCGGCCCATATCCGCAGGGACGAACGACGGCATGGTTGAAATTCAAGCTGACCCGCGAATTGGACGCAGTGGTGGGCGGATGGACCGCTCCCAGGCGCTCCCGGCAACATTTTGGTGCGCTGCTGGTTGGCCTCTACGACGGAAAGAAACTCGAATTCATTGCCGGAGTCGGCAGCGGTTTTCCGGTGACTTTGCAGAAGCGGCTGGCAGCTCAACTGGACGATCTTCACAGCGAAAAAAGCCCTTTTGCAGCTCCGCCGTCAACTCAGGAAGAGCCACACTGGGTGAAACCCGAGCTCGTTGCGCGCATAAAATTTGGAGGATGGACGGAGGGGCGACACTTGCGTCAGCCCACTTTCCTTGGTCTGCGCGAGGATATCAAGCCGGCCGACTGCACATTCACCAAGGAAACGGCGCCGCCCGCGGAGCCGGATTTGCCGAAATCCGGGCACAAGCCGTGGAAGCATATTCGGCGTTCAGCGGCTGCCAAATTGCGGAATGCCGTTGCTGTAATAAAATCGCCGAAGATTGCCGCTCCGGCGTCCGGCGCGCCGCTCCTGACAGCCGAAGACGAAATCGGCGAAGAGCTCAAGAACGGTTCGAGTGAAAATCTGTCTCTCGAACTCGACGGCAAGCCGCTGCACCTGACTCACCTCAACAAGGTGTACTTCCCGGATGACGGCTACACAAAGAGAAATCTGCTGGAATATTATTTTCGCGTCGCTCCCTTGATCCTGCCTTTCCTGAAAGATCGGCCGCTGGTCTTGCGGCGCTATCCGAATGGAATTAAAGGCGAAGCGTTCTTTCAAAAAGACGCGGGGAAGGGCGTTCCCGAATGGATGAAAACCGTTTCCATCAATTCAGAAGACAAGAATCGCCCGATTCGATATTTCTTGGCCGACGATCGCGCGAGCCTGCTCTATCTGACGAATTTAGGCTGCATCGATCACAATCCCTGGTCGAGCCGGGCCGGCGACATCGAGCATCCCGACTATATTTTCTTCGATCTCGATCCGGGGGAAGATGCGACGTTTGCCTCCGTCGCCAAACTCGCCGGGTTACTGACCGCAAAACTTCACGAAATCGGCATGACGGTGTTTCTGAAAACGTCGGGCGCGTCAGGATTGCATCTGTTTCTCCCCATTGAGCCGCATTACACATATGAACAGGCGCGCCAGCTTGTGCAGACGGTTGCTCTGCTGGTGGCCGGGGAAAATCCGCGGCTAATCACCACGGAGCGAAGCGTTCGCAAGCGCCCGCGCGCGTCCATCTACGTCGACGCTCACCAAAATTCCCAGGCGCAGTCGCTGGCCGCGGTCTACTCCGTCCGCGCTTTTTCTCATGCGCCAATTTCCACGCCCATCGAGGCCGATGAATTAAACTCCAAACTTCGCCCGGACATGCGGAACCTGAAAACCATTTGGCTACGGCTCGAGAAGAAAGGCGATCTCTGGGCGGGATTCTGGAAAGCGCGCCAACGCCTCGAACCCGCGGTGAAGCGGCTGGAAAAACTTTTATGATCCGGCGTCGTTATTTGGTTCGCAAATCATTCAGCGTACTGGATCATGGCGTGTGCGCGCGGCGAATGACAGTTCATCGTCTGATGTTGAAACGTGCGCCGGGCTGGTACGGATATTTGCTTCGATTGCGGGACTAAAGAGGCTGTCGATGGGCTGGGACCAGACCAGGTCGCATCCATCGTATCCCATACAGGAGAAGGTAACGGGCACGCTAGTGCCGCGCAGAGGAGCCACAATCACGGTTTGTTTTCCGCATTCGGGGCACGAGATGATTCGCTTAGTTCTCTGCGCCCAAAACACGTTGTATTCTTTGTCCATAGTTTTCCCCCAACGACATCTCTTCGGTACTTGAAGAAGTATAGAAAGGCCTTGCGCGCGTGTCTGTTCAATATTGGTCACTTTGGCTATGTCTTCTACGGATGGTTATGTGTTACGCGCACCTCGCACTGGCGCAGTTGCAAGCGGCGGAGCGTCCGCTGGGGAAAGCAACCGACACCGGTGCTGTTACCGGCGCTTTGGCACGCCATCGCACCCGCCTGTGTCCAATAACTTGGTGTGTGATAAAGTTTTGTAAATGCGGAAGTGGCGGAACTGGCAGACGCGCAGGACTTAGGATCCTGTGGCTGTGAGGCCGTGGGGGTTCAAATCCCTCCTTCCGCACCATTTTAATGCTTTGTCATGAGCCAGCCGAGAAGGTCGACGTGAACGAAATTCTGCGCGCCCACGCACCAAGAGTTGTAAAGCCCAAACAAGATGATATCGAGTGAGGGAGTGGCAATGGACTCCATGTCTATTCGATTCAGGTTCGCCGCATTTGTAATTTTCTCGCTGACGATTCTGCCTACCAGGACTTTTTGCCAGTCGGATCATGCGGATGCTGTTCAGGAGCTATTTGCGGCTGCCAATCACGAACGGGCTTCGCAAGGACTGCCGGCGCTCAAATTGGACGCTGCGCTGACTCGCGCTGCCGAACAGCATGCGGAACGAATGGCGCGCGAACATGCGCTTTCGCATCAATTTCCCGACGAACCTGACCTCGCAACGCGCTTGGCTCATGCAGACGCCCGCTTCACCAGCGCGGCTGAGAACATTGCTTACGGACAGAGTGCCGCAGTCATCCAGGAATCCTGGATGAAATCGCCTCCGCACCGCGCCAACCTGCTCGATAAAGATTCGGATTCGATTGGCATCGCCGTCAGCGAAAGCGGTGAAGTGTTATTTGCCGTGGAGGATTTTTCGCACGCGGTCCCGTCTCTTACGATTGATGATCAGGAGAAGCAGGTCGGCATGCTGCTGCTGAATGCGGAATTGCGATTACTGGATGAGCACAATGACGCGCGGCGTGCGTGTGCGCAGCCTCGGGGATTCACCGCCAAACACCAACCGCTCGCCATCGTGCGATATGAAACAACGGACCTCGGGAGTTTTCCGGATATTCTCGTCAGCAAAATTCAATCCGGGCGATATCATTCCGCGGCAGTGGGAGCCTGCGCGTCTCTTGATTCGCCATTCTCAATGTTTCGCGTGGCGGTGCTGCTGTATTGAAGCTCGCGCGCGGGGCGATGCCGTGTGGCGCTGCAGCACTTAGCGGGCTGTGCATGTTAGATTGTCACAGGGCGCTCTCCGCATGACGAACCACAAACAAATTGTGTCGAGAGGTATTGACCTCCTCTGGCTGGCCTTTCTGGTCGGACTGGCTATCCTTCCTCCCGTCCGGGAAATCCACAAGCAGTTAATTCTGGTTGCCATTGGCGCGTTTCAATTGGTGGAGGGCAGCATTGTGGCGCGTTTGCCGGATCGCGGACGCGCCTACAGCGTAATCATCAAGATTTTGCTGGCGACGATCCTGCTGGACCATACCGGCGGAATGGGCATTAACAGCAGCTACTATCCTATTTATTATTTGCCGGTTGTTACGGCGGCGGTTTATTTCGGACCTTTGGGCACGCTGCTGTGGACATGCCTTACCTCTCTGGCATATTGCTCGTTGCTGATTCCGGCGCTCGAAGAGTATGAATTGACGCGCCAGGGCGCCACGGAATTGGCCATTCGCATTCTGTTTTTTTTCCTCGCGGGAATGTTGGTGAATCGTTTTGCGGTGGAATATAGAAGGCAGGTGCAACGATACCAGACTCTTTCCGAGGAGCTTGCAAAGACAAATCGCGAGCTGCGGGAAGTCCAGGAGCAGGCAAGGCGGTCGGAGCGCCTGGCCGCGCTGGGGCAGCTCTCCGCCGGGCTGGCGCATGAAATACGCAATCCGCTCGGCATTATTAAAGGCTCGTCGGAAATGCTCAGCCGGAAATTGGAAGGGTCGGCTCCGCTGGCGCTCGAATTGGCGGAGAACATTTCGTCGGAAACGAACCGGCTGAACGCGCTGGTGGGGCGATTTCTGGATTTCGCGCGCCCCTCGCCGCTCACGCGCCAGCCGGTGGACTTGAGAGTCATCGTGGATCGCGCGGCCGATGCGGTTCGTCTGCAATATCCTGAATCGCCGGTCCAGATTGTGCGCCGTTACGCAGACGAGCCTGTGAATGTCGAAGCAGATGAGCAGCTCTCGGAACAGGTTTTCGTGAACCTCGTTCTCAATGCCTTTCAGTCCATGGAAGGCCAAGCCGGCGCGAAGGTGACCCTGACTGTTGGTCCAGGCCGCGAAGACGGGCGGCTGGGCGCGATCGTGGAAGTGCAAGACAACGGGCCCGGCGTGGGCGCCGAACTGCGCGAGCAAATCTTCAATCCGTTTTTTACGTCCAAGAAGAGTGGCGTGGGTCTGGGACTTTCCATCGTAGCGAAAATCATTGACGACCACGGCGGGACGATTCAATTGATGAATCGTGTGGAAGGCGGCGCGTGCTTTCGCGTTTTTCTGCCCGCGGTGGTGAAGGAATGAAATGGCGTCTATTTTAATTGTCGAAGACGAACAGAAAATGCGACGGCTGCTGGAGCTTCACCTCGGTGACGAAGGCTTCGTCACTTTTGCGGCCGGCGATGCCGAGACGGGGCTCAAAATTGTAAGCCGTGAAAAAATTGACCTGGTGCTGACGGATTTTCGCCTGCCGGGAATGACGGGCGTCGAATTCCTGCAGGAGGTGAAGCGAATTAATGCGGCATTGCCCGTGGTGATCATGACGGCCTACGGCACGGTGGAAAATGCCGTCGAAGCCATGAAAATGGGCGCCAGCGATTACATCCTGAAGCCGTTCTCGCTGGATGAAATGGTGATGGTGGTTCGCAAGGAGCTGGACGCCCACAATCTGCGGGAAGAAAACCGCACGCTGCGGGAGGCTCTCGGCAAACGATACGAATACGACAACATCGTGGCGCACAGCGAAAGGATGCAGGCGGTTTTGGCGATCGTCGAGCGCGTCGCTCCAACCAACTCTACGGTTCTTCTGGGCGGCGAAAGCGGTGTGGGCAAGGACTTGATCGCGCGCGCCATACACCAGCATTCTCTTCGCAAGAATGGGCCGTTCATCAAGATCAATAGCACGGCCATTCCGGAAAATCTTTTGGAGAGTGAACTCTTCGGCTACGAAAAGGGCGCGTTTTCCGGCGCAACCGGGAGTAAGCCGGGCAAGTTTGAACTGGCGGATAAGGGCACGCTGTTTCTCGATGAAATTGGCGATATTCCCGGAGCCGTGCAGGTGAAACTATTGCGAGTCCTGCAGGACCGCGAATTCGAGCGGCTGGGCGCCACGAAAACGCTGAAAGTGGATGTGCGCCTGGTGGCGGCCACAAATCGTGACCTGCGAGCTGCGCTTGAGGAAGGCACTTTTCGCGAGGATCTCTACTATCGCCTGAACGTGGTGCCTATTGATGTCCCTCCGCTTCGTGAGCATAAGGAGGACATCCCGGCGCTCGTGAATTTCTTCCTGGGGCGGCTTGCGGAGGAATCGAGCAGTCCCGTCAGAGGCATGACGCCCGCAGCCATGAAGCTGTTGATGGATTTTTACTGGCCGGGGAACGTACGCGAACTGCAAAACGTGATCGAGCGCGCGGTTACTCTGTCCCCTAATCCCATCATCGGCATCGAGGATATTCATCTGGAAAACCCGCGTTCCAGTTCCGTTGCGCGAACACAGCAGCCGGTGCTGCCCGAAGGAATGAGCATTGAAGAATGGGAGAATGAGATTATTCGCGAAGCTCTCCATCGCGCAAATGGGAATAAGAGCCAGGCAGCCCGCGCGCTGGGCCTTTCGCGGAACGCGCTACGATACCGCCTGGCGAAAATCGGCGTCCCCGATTCGCCCGATGCTGAGAAGTAAAACCGCCCTCTAAAATAAGAGCCCCGTGTTTTGCATGCTTTTGCAGCGCGGGCAAAGCGCCTGCAAACCGTTGCAATGCCCAAAAGTGGGTGGCTGAAAACCACCACATCGCTCGAAAACCACCAATCGAATACCCAGAAATGCCAGGAAACCTGAAAACTGGTTTCCTGTTAAGTTATTTAATATAAATAACTTACTGGATTGCTGTCGATAGCCGCCGCTTTGGCCCCCGAGGTGCAATATTCACCGCGAATTTAGGTATCCCGGACAGGGTCCGGATGGAAGGTGGATGATGAAAACGAAATCAAAAAATAAGATTGTAATGCTGTTAGGAGTAATTTTTCTCCTGGGTTTTGCGACGGTGGTCAGTGCCCAGGACCAAGTGGCCCCCGATCCTCCCGCGGATCAGTCTGCGGTTCAAGTTGCGGATCAGGGCCAGCAGTCAGCGCAACAGCAAGATCCGCCGCAGGATCCCCAACAGGATCAGCAGGCGGCGCCGGGCGTTGCGCGCATGAGTTTCATTCGCGGCAACGTCTCCACGCAAAGCGGCGGCGCCGGCGATTGGAATGCCGCAGCGGTTAATACGCCCGTCGCGGTAGGCGACAGAGTTTCGACGGGCAGTGGTTCGCGCGCCGAAGTCCAGCTCGACTACGCCAACATTGTAAGACTGGATCAAAACGCATCGGCCACAATCGCCAATATCACCCGTTCGCAATTGCAGGTGCAGATTGGCCAGGGCTTGGCCACCGTTTCCGTATTGAGGGACGGCGGAGCCGCTATGGAGATTGACACTCCCAACGTTTCCATTCATCCGCTGAAAGAAGGGCAGTATCGCATTGATGTTGCCACGCCTTCGATTACGCGGGTGACGGTGCGCAAAGGCCAGGCCGATATCTCGACGCCACAGGGCAGCACGCGCGTCGACAGCGGCCAAACGATCACCATTCAGGGCACCAGCGCTCCGCAGTATCAGGTGAGCGCTGCCATTCCCGGAGACGATTGGGACAAATGGAACGCCAATCGTGATCGCACTATCGTCAGCGCAAAAAGCTGGCGTTATACCGATCCTTACTACGTCGGCACGCAGGACCTGGACTCCTATGGCAAATGGACGAACGATCCGGCCCAAGGCCAGGTGTGGGTTCCCACGCAAACCGCGGGATGGGCGCCTTACAGTTCAGGGCGCTGGTCCTGGACGCCTTACTACGGTTGGACATGGGTCTCTAACGAACCGTGGGGATGGGCGCCTTATCACTATGGCCGGTGGTACGTTTATAACAACTCGTGGGCATGGTGGCCGGGTCCCGTTTATGGTTACCGGGGCTATGGTTATGCAGGTTACTACGGCTACCCGGGTTACTATCCCTTGTGGGCGCCGGCTTATGTTTCCTTCTTAGGGTTCGGCGGCGGATTCGGCTGGGGCTTCGGATTCGGCTTTGGTTTCGGCTGGGGCTGGGGCGGAGGTTTCGGCTGGGGCCGCTGGGGCTGGCTGCCTTGTGGGCCGGGCGGATGGTATCACCCGTGGTATGGCGGCTGGGGGAACCACGTCCACGTCACCAATATTACCAACGTGAACAACTTTCACAATGCGTCGAGGGGCATTGCTCCGCTGTCGGCGCACGGTGCGGACAACACGAAATTGGCAGCGAACAATTCCAAGGTCCGTTCGGGCGTTTCAACGATGTCCGGCAAGGACTTTGGGAAAACGTCGGTGCCGGCTCAATCGCATTCAATGAGCGCTAGCACGTTCAAACAGGGTTCGGCAATGGCGGGTAGGCTTTCCGCGGTTCCTTCGAAGGCGAGCCTGGCGTCGACCAATCACGCGGCCAGTCCGGATACGGTTCGGGCCGGATCACCCTCAAGCCAGCATTTTGCGGGCAAGGCGGCTCCAGCGGCACGATCGTTCAATAGCGAAGTAGCGCAGGCTCAGAAGTCGGTGAATGAGTCGCGCTCCACTGCGAATGACAACGGCAGAAGCACTACCGCGTCGAATAACCAGTCCGCGAAGACAGGAGCGGAGCAAGGAAACCGAACGTCTCCTACCGCGGCGAATTCCGGCGCATCGCGGACTACTCCGTCGCAGAATGCCGCGGGGCGGTCAACGCAACCCACAACGCAGGCGCATGCGAATGCACCCAACGCAGATCAAACACGAGCGAACACGCCCAACGCCACGCAGGCGCGGAACAACTGGCAGTCGTTCCAGCCGAAGACGGCCACGCCTTCGCAGGGCCAGTCTGCCCAACGGACGGCGAATGCCGGCCAGAGTGCAGCGCAGCACGGAGCGATGAATTCATCCGCGCGTACCAGTGCGGCGGCTTCGTCGCCATCCCACAACGGCTGGCAGTCCTTCAGTCCGAGGACCGCTACACCGTCGCGTGGGTCTGGATCCGCGAATTCAGGTTATTCACGGCCGGCGTTGAATATGCATCAGCCGATCGTGACGCAGCGTTCCAACTCGTCTTACAACAACGGCTATAACCGCGGCTCGAATAATAATAACGACGGCCGCAGTTATAACAACGGCGGATACAACAACGGTTACAACCGTGGCGCAACTAACAACGGAGGATATCGCGGAGGAAACAACGGCGGTGGAGCGCCTTCATACCGGGCTCCCAGCGGCGGTTCCCAGCACTCTTCCGGCGGCCATGGTGGTGGTGGACATGGCGGCGGACACGGTGGAGGCGGCGGTCATAGGTAAGCCTCAGTAAAGCCAAAAGCGCCGGCTCGGACGGTTTGGGAAGATTCCCAGCCGCACCGAACCGGCGCTTTTTTTTGTTCGCTAACCAGTCTTAGGGTTTTTTCCCCCCACCTGAGGAATGCGATGGAGGAGCTGACCTCGCGGGATGCGGCGGCATTTCCTGATCGCGCTGCGGTCCGGCTGGCCTGCCGGCACGCAGATTTTCGCGCTGCTGCGGCTCGAGCGGGCGGCCCGGGTGCTGGGCCATGGCCTGTTGCCGCGTTGCGAATGGAATATGCGCTGGGGGTGGCGGAGTCCGCGTCACCAGATTCCGTGATGGCGCAGACGTTCCGTTTACTGCCGCTGTGGGCCGTTGCGAAGCTGGCGGAGGCGTATGGGGTGGAGCATTCGCTTCCGGCCGGCTAACAGGGGGCGCGGGTCGTTCGCTGCGATTTGCCGCTGTTCCTCCGGGCGCTTCTGCTCTACCTGCGGGAGCCGTGGTCAACGTCGTTGGCCGGACGGGAGGAGCCTTCACAGGGCTGCCACCGGTTTCCGCACTGGCGGTGGGATTCACCTCCGGATGCGGCACGACAGTGGCCTTGGAAAGTTCCTCTGGCGTCACCTTGACGGCATGAGCAGCCACGGGCTGGCCGCTCCGGAAAACGTTGTTGGGCACTGCCGTGGTGCCGAGTGTGCGATTCGCATAGTGAATGTTGTTGACGTTGGCGACGTTCGTAATGTTGGTCACGTTCCGCACGTTGGTGACATTCACCTGGTGTAGATAGCCGCCGCCATAGTGATACCACGGGAAGAACGGCTCGGATGGACCTAGCGGAAACCACGCCGCTACTCCAATTCCGCCAAATCCGAACCCCACGGAAAAGCCCGGACCGCCTACGAACGCCACGAGCGCTGGGCAGTAAACGGGCCTAACGGCAATTGGACCAGGAATCCATCCCCATCTGGTTCCCACGTAGGCCCAGCGTCCATAATGGAAAGGAGCAAATCCCCACGGCTCGTTTTCCACCCATGACCAGCCCCATGGTTCTACCCATACCCAACGGCCGTAGCGATAGGGAACCCAGCCAACGGCGACTCCGCTGGGATACCACACTGCGCCATAGTCCGGCGACTGTTGCCAGGTGCCGGCTGTATTAAGGTCGCTGGCGCCGGGCATCAAAGGGCTCACATACTGCGACTGCGCGGAAACCGATGAGCTCGCCGCCTGTTCGCGGCTGGTGGACCATGTATCGAAATCATCGGGGGCGGGCATGGAAATGGACGCCGCTTGAATCGGTCCGGTGCCGGTCAATTGAATGGCCTGCCCGCTTCCAATGGTTTGAGAGAGACTCGGGCCGCTAGCGTCCAGACTGCCGGTATTCACAATCACCGTTGTCCCATTGTTCGGATCCACATTGATGCGGAAGCTGCCAGGCTGCTGCGCGGTCAAGGCGCCATTGGGAGTATCAATTTCCACCGAATCACCGGAGGCCACATTGGTAATCGTCACGCGGATTACGCCTTGCGCCAGTCCCAACTGAATAAGCTGATCATTCAGATTGGTTACTGTCAGGTCGGTTGTTTCGGACATGCGCACGGCAAGCGAGCCGGTCTCAACGTCGGCGCGCGCGCCGGTGTCCGTATAGAGGCGGTCACCTGTCGTTACCGTGGAATTGAGCGTGGCCGCCGCCCATTGATCCTGTCCCGCGGCCTGGAAAGAAACGTTGCCATCCATATAGCTAAGGCGGCCGGCGCGCGACGGAGGATTTTCCTGGCTCGTAGATTGAGTCGTGGTGTCGCCCGGCGCTTGCTGCGCGGAATTATCCTGGTCCGATGGTGGCGCTGAGTTGTCCTGAGCAGCCAGCGGCATCGCCAGCAGCAGTGGCAGCAGCCACACAAAAAGTCGCCCATACATTCTGAAACCTTTTGCCGTTCGCATATGCATTCAGCTCCTCACTCTTTCGCCCTCATGGTCACGCCCGAGGCGCCCATTACCGGGGCATCCATGAATGGTAAGCGAGATTCCCCGGGTTGTGAATAAGGAGAAGGGTGTACGGAAGCCGCGCATTTTTGAGCCGCAGGCCAAGAGCAGGTTAGACGGTGGAGTGAAGAATGAGGAAACGTCCTCCGAACGTCGATGCGTCTAAGTTAGAGCTAACTAGGAAACCCGGCTTCGTTGGCGATTGCATGTCATACCAGCCGGAATTAACCTTTTAGTGGGAATAAATTCCGGGAGAGCGTTGCGATTGTGAAGAAAAAAACGGTTGTTGCAATGGTGGTTTGCATGGCAGGAATCACGGCCATGCTGCCGCTACCGGCATCGTGCGGAACTCCCCGTTCATCGCAGCAAACGCAGCAGTCGCCGACGCAGAATGCGATCGCGAAGCAGGTAGGCGTTATCAAAGCGATCAGCGGCCGGACGATTACGCTCACGCCGGATTCCGGTGGGAATGTCAGCGTCAATGTGCAGGACAACACCAAAATTGTGCGGGTGGCTCCCGGCCAAACCGATCTGAAGAGCGCGACCCCCATCCAATTGGCGGACCTGCAGGTGGGAGACAGAGTCTTTGTTCGAGGAATTGCCTCCGCCGACGCCAAGTCATTGACTGCCGCCGGCATCATTGTCATGAAGGGTTCCGATGTTGCCGCCAAGCAACAGCAAGATCGTGAAGATTGGGACAAGCGCGGCATCGGCGGCGTGGTGACCTCGGTGGACTCGGGCGCGGGAACTGTAACCCTGTCGGTGATGGCAGCAGGCGTAAAAAAGAGCGTTGTCGTTCAGAGCGGCAAGAAAACTGTGCTACGCCGCTATGCAGCCGGGTCGGTAAAGTTTGATGACGCCGTGCCTGCCCCGCTAGATCAGATCAGACCGGGCGATCAGCTTCGCGCGCGGGGCACGCGCAACGCCGACGGCACTCAATTTACCGCCGAAGAAATAGTTTCCGGGTCTTTTCGAAATATTGCGGGGACAATTACATCCATTGACAGTGCGGCGAATACCGTCACGGTGCAGGATTTGATCGCTAAAGCGCCGGTGGCCGTCAAGATTAGCGACCAATCGCAGATTCGCAAACTGCCGCTTCCGATTGCTCAGCGCATTGCTATGCGATTGAAGGGAGCTGCGGCGGATGCATCAGGCACCCGCACTGCAAGCGTTGCGTCCAAAGCAGGCGCGGGCGGGGCTGCCACCCAATCTGACTCTCAAGCAGCAGGAGGTAGTCACCAACCAGGTGGTGCAGCGGCCGGAGGACCACGCTCCGGCGGTGGACAGGCTGATTTTCAGCAGATTGTGAATCGCATGCCTGCGGCCAAGCTTGCCGACTTGCAGAAAGGCGATGCCGTCATGATTGTAGCCACATCGGGCGTTAATTCTGATCAAGTAACCGCGATTACGGTGCTCGGCGGTGTCGAGCCGATTCTGACTGCCGCTCCCAGTAACGCAGGGGCAATGACGCTATCTCCGTGGAGTCTCGGTGGCGAGCCGGCGGCAGCAGGCGGGGAAGTCAACCCGTAAAAATGGCGGAAAACAGGTCAGATTTTCAGGAGATTAAGATGAAGTCCGGGTTTCAGCGCCATTATTTTTGGACTATTATTGTGTTTCTGCTTAGTTTCCTGTGCATCAGACCTTTGTTCGCTCAAACGGGCAGCGGCGGGCTTCATGGTCAGGTTCTGGATCCTTCGGGCGCCGCAGTGGCGGGAGCCACCGTACTAATTACCACGCCGCAGGGAGATACAGTCGCCGCCGCTACAAATCACGACGGAGCATTCGACAAGACCGGCCTGACGCCGGGTAAGTACGTGGTCGAGGTTTCCGCCAAGGGTTTCGCGCTCTACAAAAACGAAAGCGTGCAGATCGTTGCCGGGGCGCCGCAAAAACTGACCATTCCCCTGGCCATTGAAGAATCACAGCAGAACGTCGTGGTATCGGCGGAGACGCCCATGGTAGATGTGGCTCCTGAAAATAACGCGGGCGCCATCATCATTTCCGGTAAAGAACTTGACGCCCTTCCGGACGACCCGGACGAGCTGCAGACCGACCTCGAAGCTCTGGCAGGCCCATCCGCGGGGCCCAATGGAGGACAGTTTTATATCGATGGGTTCACGGCGGGCGAGCTTCCGCCCAAAGCATCCATTCGCGAAATTCGCATCAATCAAAATCCGTTTTCGGCGGAGTATGACAAGGTCGGCTACGGCCGCGTCGAGATTTTCACCAAGCCGGGGACCGATAAGTGGCACGGGTCATTTTCCGTCAACGCCAATGATTCGGCGTTCAATTCCCGCAATCCTTATTTCACCTCCGGGACTTCAGGCAGCTCGGAATATCCCGGTTACGACTCCGTACAATATACCGGCACGCTCAGTGGGCCGATCAGCAAGAAGGCTTCGTTCTTCCTGAATGCCGACGTCCGGGATATTAACAATCTTTCCATCGTGAATGCCCAGACGGTCAATCCTCAATTTCAAATTGTGCCCTTTAGCGCTGCCGTGCCCAATCCGCGCACGCGAGACAACATCAGCCCCCGGCTCGACTATCAGCTATCGAAGAACAATACGCTGACAGCGCGGTATCAGTATTATCGCGATTCGGAAACGAACGATGGCGTGGGCGCTTTCTCGCTCCCTTCGCAGGCTTACAACGTTCTAAACACCGAGCAAACCGTGCAGATCAGCGATACGCAGATTTTCGGTCCCAAGATTGTGAACGAGACTCGTTTCCAATACCTTCGCGACGAAAACAACCAGATCCCTCAGTCTAATGCGTTCAGCGTCCAGGTGGGCGGAGCCTTCAATGGCGGAGGAAGCAATCAGGGGCAAGTGCTGGACAATAGCAACCACTATGAATTGCAGAACTATACCTCTATGCAGCTTTCCAAGCATTTCTTAAAGTTCGGCGGACGCCTGCGCGGGCTTACCGATGCGAATGCGTCGAGCGCCGGCTTTAACGGCTTATACATTTTTCCTTCGATTCAGGTGTACCAGATGACCCTGCAAGGCCTAACCCAAGGTGCGACGCAATTTCTCCAGACCGTGGGAACACCTTACGCCAGCGTGGGTCAGGTGGATGTGGGACTTTATGTCGAGGACGACTGGCGTTTTCGTCCAAACATGACGCTGAGTTACGGCCTGCGCTTCGAATCGCAGAACGAAATCAGCAACCACGCCGATTGGGCTCCCCGACTCGGATTTGCATGGGGCATAGGCGGCCGCAAGAGCGCACCCAAGACGGTGCTGCGCGCCGGCTTCGGCATTTTCTACGACCGCTTTCTTTCCAATTATGTTCTCCAGGCGGAGCGCCAGAACGGCATCATACAGTCGCAGTATGTCTTCACGAATCCCGATTTCTATCCGAGCATCACTCCGCCATTAACGCCTTTGCCCACAATTTATCAGTTGTCGCCCAATATTCATGCGCCCTATACGATGCAGACAGCCGTAAGTTTGGAACGTCAATTGACAAAAATTTCGAATTTTACGGCCACCTATCTGAATTCAATCGGCAATGACCAGCTTTATCTTAACAACGTCAATACGCCGCTCCCCGGAACGTATGACTATCCGTTCTACACCAGTCCGGTCCCCGGCCAGCGGCCGATACCAAACTATGGAAACGTCTACCAGTATGACTCCGGCGCCATTTTCCGCCAGAACCAGCTGATTCTGCAGGTGAATGTGCGCGCGGGCGCCAAGCTGAGCCTTTTCAGCTATTACACGCTGAACTATGCCAATAGCGATACTTCAGGCGCAACCAGTTTTCCGTCCAATCCGTTTGATATTCGTCAGGATTACGGGCGTGCGTCATTTGATATTCGCAATCGCTACTTTTTGGGCGGCAACATTTCATTGCCCTACCACTTCAGTCTTAGCCCGTTCATGATTGCCACTTCCGGCACGCCCTACAACATCACGTTGAGCCAGGACTTGATCGGCAGCGCGCAATTTAACCAGCGTCCCGCGTTTGCGAGTAATTCGTCCAAGCCGGCCGATGTTGTCACTGTACCCGGCTTCGGCGCTTTCGATACGGTCCCGCAACCCGGCGAGACTCTTGTGCCTATCAATTACCTCACCAGTCCCGGGCGGTTTACGTTGAACCTGCGCCTCAGCAAGACATTCGGTTTCGGCAAGGCAGCGGTTAGTCCAACGGCAGGGGGAGACAGCGGAGGGACTATCGGCGGCCATACCGCCGATGCGCACGGCGGCGGTGGACCATTTGGAGGCGGCGGACGCGGGGCGTTCGGCGGCAGCGCTCCCGCCGGGCACTACAACCTCACGCTGAGCGTAAATGCGCGCAACATTTTCAATAACGTCAACCCGGCGACTCCCACGGCAGTGTTAAATCCGCCCACGGCTACTTCTCCCGCGTCATATTCCACATTTTTTGGAGTTCCCAACGCTTTGGCGGGAGGCCCGTTTTCGTCCAGCTCCGCGAACCGCATCATTTACGTGCAGAGCACTTTCAGCTTCTAGAGCGCTTACGGAACAGCTATCGAGCCCAACCGACATAGAGTTCGCAAGGTTGCTGGTTGCTACTTGCTCGGCTTGTCGCTCTTGTCTTTCTTGTTTCCGAAATCCAGGCCGAACTGAGGGTTGTCGCGCGTGCCGGTGATTTTGATTGGGAGTTGAGTTCCCGCGCCTTTCTTGGAGAAAAATGAATCGAAAGGTTTCAGGAGCGCTGACTTGATGCCCTTGGTTGTCTGGGAAAGCTTGGCCTCCATGCGCAGCGTACCGTGAAAATCCATTTGGCCGGAGCGCATCGCGTACGTTCCATCTAGGTTTACGGCTGCGCCGGGAACGTCGAAGGAAAGCTGCGAAAAATGCATCACCCCATTGCGCATACGGAAATTGCCGCGAAGGTCGGATAGCACGTCGCCGAAATCCACGTCGTCCGGATGGCCGCTGCCTTTTTTGCTGAGCGTGTCCACTTTGCTTTGAACTTTCTCCTGCGTGAAATGCGCGCCGGAAATCCCGAATATTCCGTCCAGGCTTAGTTTGTCCAGGATGTCTTCCTTACCCGGCGGAATGTAAATTTTGGTTTTCAGCGTTACGTTGCCCGTCAGCAGTGTCTGCTTTCCGGGCACGGCCACGCGAATTAAATCCTGCACGCGCGCGCCTTCCGACTGTGCATTCACGTCGATGGCGTGTCCATGCGCGGCCTGTATGCCGACGATCTGCCCGGTCACTTTCAGCTTGGAGGAAATCAGCACCGCTTCAACGTCCTGCAGATACGTGTCACCCGTGGTGCCGTCCACAATGGCGGAAAACTGCGTCTCGAGGTGGACGGGATTGTGCGCGATGGTCAGCTCGAAATTCGGTACGTCCGTCTTGCCGGATACGTTGATGGTGTCGAGTCGGCCGCTGTATTGCCCCGTCGAGGAAAGCGTGCCGCCCAGGCCGTGGATGCTGGCCATATTCGCGTTGCTGAAGGTATATTTCCCGTCAACCGGCGTGTCGCCCGGCTCCTCGCGGTCCCACGGACCGAAATTGCCGTGTGCCACAATCCGGCCTTCGGGCTTGGGATTAGTGAGGTCCGCATAGTAGTCGCCAGCCTCGCTGGAACCCAAGTGATAAATGTGCAAATGCTCCAGATCGAATTCCAACGGAACTTTGCCTTCCTTCCGAGGAATCATTTCCAGCGTGGAACCATCGGCGTTTATCTGATCGATTACGAACTGCGGGAGCGTCTTCTTTGGTTTGGTGTCCGCTGATGCCGGCGCGGCATCTTTCTGCTTTTCCTTGCGGGGCGGCACGTGGATTTCCATTCCTACCAGGCGCACGCTGGCGATGTGAACGGGAACTTTGAAAATGTCCAGCAGTCTCACCTGCACGCGGACGCTGCGCGCTTTCACCAGCGGCGGATAGCCGGGCCGGTCGCGCATCTTTAGAACCACGTTGTCGAGGGAAGCATAAATCGTGGGCCCCGGCACTACGCTCAGCCCCGTGAAGGTGATATCGCTGTTGAAATTGTCGCCGATCACGGAAATGAGCTTCTGCTGCACGATGGGACGCATCTTCACGGCGATGATTGCTCCCATCACCACCACAATCACAATTGCGGCCAGAACGTATGGCCACCAGCGTTTGCGCATTTGGATATTGTTGCATATCAGGCGCGCCACGCCGAGACCTTATCCGGGCCTCGGTTGACGTGTGCAGTGCGCTGAGCCTATACTTGAGTTTTACCGTGGGGATTCGCTGGTTGAATTGTCCCGCCTGACCCCAATTCCCAAATTTAACACCTAGTTGGCCCATGACTGAAACGGAAGCAACCTGTAAGCGCGAAATCGAGCTGGAAATTCCCGCGGAGAACGTTCAAAAGACCGTGGCGAAAGTGGCGAAGGATCTCGCGCGCGTGGCTCGCATTCCCGGATTTCGTCCCGGCAAAGCCCCGCTTACGTTGATTCAGCGACGCTATGCGGAAGACATCAAGGGCGAAGTGGTGCAGACGCTGGTGCCGGAATTCCTCGAGAAGGAATTGACCGAGAAGAAGCTCGTTCCCGTGACGCAGCCCCGCGTGGATCAGGTGGAGTTCCAGGAAAACGGTCCGTTGAAAGTGCGCGCCGTTTTCGAAGTTTTGCCGGAATTTACGCTCGGAAATTACAAGGGCTTGCAGGTGGAAGTCGACGACATGGCCATCGGCGATGCCGACGTGGACAAAACTCTGGAGGAGATGCGCGAGCGCACCGCCGCTTACATCCCCGTCGAAGGGCGAAGCATTGCGGACGGCGATTTCGCCATGCTGAGTGTTACGGGCACGCCGCAGGGCGGTGGGGAACAAGTCCACGCGGAAAACGTTGTCTGCAACGTGGGCGCGGAAGAAACGCTGCCTGCATTCACCGAAAATCTGCGCGGCGCCACGACCGGCGAATCGCGGCGGTTCGACGCTTCGTATCCCGCCGATTATCCCGACGCAAAGCTGGCCGGCAAAAATTTCAGCTATACCGTGGAAGTGCAGTCTATTAAGGAAAAACGCCTGCCCGAGCTGAACGATGAATTCGCGCGCGAAGTAGGCGCAGGCGACGACGTCACCACGCTTGCGGCATTGCGGGTTAAAGTCGCCGAGAGGCTCGAAGCGGCTCGCGAGGAGCGCCAGCATTCCCAGGCGAACGATAAAATCCTCGAGCTGCTTGTAAAGCAGCACGAATTTCCGGTGCCGGAAGCGCTGGTGGAGCATCAAATGGGAGTCCGCCTGGAAGCCGTTGTGCGCTCGATGGCCCGGCAAGGAGTTGACCCTCGCGCCGTAAACGTGGATTGGGTGGCGTTGCGCAGCCGTCAGCGAGACCGCGCCGTTGAAGACGTCAAGGCCGAGTTACTGCTTGATCGCATCGCCGAAGCTGAACATATTGACGCCAGCGATGAGGACGTGAACAAGGAAATCGAGCGGATTGCCGAACGCAGTGGCGAATCGGCACCAGCCGTTCGCGCCCGCTTGACAAAGCAAGGGGCGCTCGATAGGATGAAATCGAAGTTGCGCAGTGACCGGACTATTGACTGGCTTCACCGCGAAGCTAGCATTCAGAAGTCAGCTAGGCGAGAGAAGTAGTTTCCGGGTTCGCCCCTCAAACCTCCGGAAGAATCCCATTGAAAATCATGGATAACGAGAATCCTCGCGCCACAACTCTTATCCCCATGGTGGTCGAGCAGACCAATCGGGGGGAGAGAGCCTATGATATTTATTCCCGGCTGCTGAAGGACAATATCGTCTTCATCGGGACACAGATTGACGACCATGTCGCCAATCTTATGACGGCGCAATTGCTCTTTTTGGCCGCGGAAGATCCGGACAAGGAGATTTCCGTTTACATTAACTCCCCGGGCGGTTCCATCACCGCAGGCATGGCAATTTACGATACAATGCAGTTTGTGAAGCCGGACGTGGTTACCTATTGCGTCGGCCAGGCGGCGTCCATCGCTGCTGTTCTGCTGGCTGCTGGCGCTCCGGGAAAGCGCTACGCGCTTCCCAATGCGCGCATCTTGATTCACCAACCGTGGATGTCGGGACTTTCCGGCCAGGCCACGGATATTGATATTCATGCCAAGGAAATTCTGCGCATGCGTTCGGTTTTGAACGGCTTGCTGGCTCATCACACGGGAAATTCGATCGAGAAATTGGAGCGGGACGTGGAGCGCGATTTTATCATGTCCGCCGAGCAGGCCCGCGAATATGGCATTGTGGATGAAATTGTCAGTAAGCATCGCTAGGGCTCGATCTCCTCAGGCCCTTGGGAAGAGAATGAAATTTCAGGCACGGAACGGACGTTGCGGCTTCGCGGGGATTTTACCGCGCGGCTCGTGCCGAAGGCTGCATATATCTTGAAGCGAGTAACTTCAGACGATACCCTCCGCTGCTCGTTCTGCCACAAGACGCAGGATCAGGTGGAGAAGCTCATCAGCTCCCCTTCGGAGTTTCAACGGTCGTATATTTGCAATGAATGCATCACCGTCTGCCAGCAGATTTTGGAAGATGAAAAGCGCGAGCATTCCTCCACTCCGAATCGCCGCCTGCCGCGGCCTCCGGAGATTAAGTCATTCCTCGACGGCTACGTGATTGGCCAGGAAAAGACAAAAAAGAAGCTGGCCGTGGCGGTTTATAACCACTACAAGCGGATATTCCTGAATCGCCAGCCCAGCGACGTGGAATTGACCAAGTCCAATATTTTGCTGATCGGGCCGACGGGAACCGGCAAGACGCTTCTGGCGCAGACGTTGTCGCGCATGCTGGAGGTGCCTTTTGCGATTGTCGACGCCACCACGCTCACCGAAGCGGGCTACGTCGGCGAGGACGTCGAAAATATCATTTTGAAGTTGCTGCAAAGCGCCGATGGTGACGTGACCAAGGCTCAGCAGGGCATCATTTATATCGATGAGATTGATAAGATCGCGCGGAAAGACGAAAACCCCTCCATCACGCGCGATGTTTCCGGTGAAGGCGTGCAGCAGGCGCTGCTGAAAATTCTTGAGGGCACCGTCGCCAATGTCCCACCACAGGGCGGCCGCAAGCATCCGCATCAGGAATTTACGCCCGTGGATACCACCAATATTTTGTTCATCTGCGGAGGCGCTTTTATCGGTCTCGAGAAAGTGATCGAGCGGCGTGTGGGAAAGCATTCCATGGGCTTCCATGCTGAGACAACGCCGGGCACTTCCTCGCGGCGCAATATTGAAATGCTGGAGCAGGCGCAGCCGATGGATTTGATTCGCTTCGGACTGATTCCGGAGTTTGTGGGGCGGCTCCCTGTCATGGGCGTGCTTTCCGATCTGGACCAGCCGGCGCTCGTGCGTATTTTGACCGAGCCGAAGAACGCGCTCATTCGCCAATACCAGAAGCTTTTTGAATTTGAAAACGTTCGCCTGCGGTTCGCCGACGACGCGCTGCAGACCGTGGCCGAGCTGGCCATGCAGCGCAAATTGGGAGCGCGCGGCCTGCGCATGATTCTCGAAGATCTGATGCTGGAGCTTATGTACAATCTGCCCGTCCAACGCCGCCTTCGCGATTTCCTGGTAACTGCGGAAATGGTGCGCAGCCGCGAAATCAACTGGAGTCTTCTTGAAAAAGCCGGATAAGCCGGCCGGGGAATTCATGTTCAACCGGGAAAAACAGGATCTGAAACGCGTGCCGATGATGCCGGTGCGGGATATGGTGATCTTTCCGCAGATGATGACGCCGTTCATCGTGGGGCGCGAAGCATCCGTGCGGGCCCTGGAAAGCGCGCTGGCAGCGGAAAAAAAGATTTTTCTGGCCACGCAGCATGACGCCGCCGTGGACGATCCCAAGCCCGAGGAAATCTACCAGGTGGGCACGCTGGCCAATATTGTGCAGAGCGTGAAACTGCCCGACGGCAACATCAAGGTCCTGGTGGAGGGTACGGAACGCGCGCGAATCGTCCAGGTAGCCAGCGAGGACGGGTTTTTTCGCGCCACCGTGCGGGTGCTCGCTTCCCGCTCGGAGCCTTCGCCGCAGATGGATCAGGCCGTCAGCCGCGCCACCGGGCTTTTCGAGCAGTACGTAAAACTTTCGCAGAATCTGAACTATGACACGATGATTGCCGCCATGCGCGTGGACGATCCCGGGAAACTTTCCGACGCGATTGCCGCCAATTTGCAGGTTTCCGTCGAGGATAAGCAGGAGCTACTGGAAATTCCAGAGCCGCTCGAACGACTTAGCCGCATTGCAGACATACTTGACGTCGAAATTGAAAAACTCAATGTGGATCGGACCATCAACACGCGCGTAAAACGCCAGATGGAGCGCGCCCAAAAAGAGTATTACCTCAACGAAAAATTGAAGGCCATTCAGAAAGAACTGGGACGCGGGGAAGCCGGCGAAATCGATCAGCTCAAGAAGAAAATTGAAACCTCGGGAATGCCCAAGGATCCGCAGGAGAAAGCTCTGCAGGAGCTCAAGCGGCTGGAAATGATGCCGCCGATGTCCGCCGAGTCCACGGTGTCACGCAATTATCTGGACTGGCTGCTGGCGGTGCCCTGGAAGAAGCGGTCCCGCGAGATTCGCAATATCAGCCATGCCGAACGTATTTTGAACGAAGACCATTTCGGCCTGGAGAAAGTCAAAGAGCGCATCCTTGAGTTTCTGGCGGTGCGCCAACTGGTCAGCAATCCCAAAGGTTCGATTCTTTGCTTTGTCGGACCGCCGGGAGTCGGCAAGACTTCTCTGGCAATGTCCATCGGGCGCGCCACGGGGCGGAAATTTGTTCGTGTGTCGCTGGGCGGCGTACGCGATGAGGCGGAAATTCGCGGCCATCGCCGCACCTATATCGGCGCGCTCCCCGGCCAGATTATTCAGATGATGCGCAAGGCTGGAACAGTGAATCCGATTTTCGTTTTGGATGAAGTGGACAAGATGTCCATGGACTTTCGCGGTGATCCATCCGCTGCCCTGATGGAAGTGCTGGATCCGGAATTGAACCATGCTTTCACGGACCACTATCTGGACGTCGAATATAATCTCTCTAACGTAATGTTTGTCTGCACCGCGAATGTGATGCATACCATTCCGCAGCCCTTGCAGGATCGCATGGAAGTCCTGCGGCTGCCCGGTTATACCGAGCACGAAAAGGCTCAAATCGCCAGGCGCTATCTGATTCCTCGCCAGCGCAAAGCCACGGGGATTCCCGAAAACAGCCTCATCATAAACGATGAGGCCGTGATGAAGATTATTCGCAACTATACCGGCGAATCCGGCGTCCGGAATCTGGACCGCGAGATCGCCAATGTCCACCGGAAAATCGCGCGGAAACTTGTTTCCGCCGGCAAGTCGGGAAAAGTTTCCCACGTCGAGATTTCTCGCGATAACGTCGAAGAATATCTGGGCATCGTCAAGTATCGCGATCCGTGGATGGAGCGCCACAACGAAATCGGTATGGCCACGGGACTGGCGTGGACAGAAGTCGGAGGCCAGGTTTTAAGCATCGAAGCTTCCCTGATGGAAGGAAAGGGACGGCTGACTTTGACGGGCAAGCTTGGCGACGTGATGCAGGAGTCGGCGCAGGCGGCCATGAGTTACATTCGCGCGCGCAGCGGTATTTTTGGGCTGCCCAAGGATTTTTACCGTCATCTCGAGATTCACATGCACGTTCCCGAAGGCGCGATTCCCAAGGATGGTCCTTCGGCGGGCATAACGATCTGCACCGCGATTGTCAGCGCGCTGGCTCGCATTCCCGTGCGCGCGGATTTGGCCATGACCGGCGAAATCACTTTGCGCGGACGCGTGCTGCCCATCGGCGGAGTAAAGGAAAAATTGCTGGCCGCGCATCGCCTGGGCCTTCGCACCGTGATTTTGCCCATGGACAACAAGAAGGACCTGCCGGATATTCCCCCGGAGATTCTCGCGGAGATTTCAATTCATTTTGTAAGCGCCATGGACGAAGTGCTGCAGATTGCTCTGGAGCGGCCGCTTTCGCCCGTGACGGAAGTTGTACCCGAAGCGCGGCCTGAATTTCAGCCGGATATCACTCAGGACGGCGAACTGACCAACTAGCGGTCTCATGCTTTCCGCCTTCGCGGTATTCCGGTCTGTGCGCCGGCGGACAACACACCGTTTCAGAATCCAGCCGTTCGCAATTCGAGGAAAGCAGTTACACGATTTTGGAAATAGCAATCGCCCCGGCGCGGTGTGCAATCGCGCAGCCGCCGGACTCGCATGAGGTATGAGGAATATGAGCATTAGCCTTGCTGAACTGAAAGAAAAAAACATCACCGACCTGGCGAAAATCGCCAAGGAACTGGACATTCCCGGCGCCAGCGGCATGCGCAAGCAGGAGCTGATCTTTCAGATCCTCCGCGCGCAAACCGAAAAGAACGGCTTGATCTTTTCCGAGGGCGTCCTGGAATGCCTGCCGGATGGATTCGGCTTTTTGCGCGCGCCGGAATATAACTATTTGCCGGGCCCGGACGATATCTACATTTCTCCGTCGCAGATTCGCAAGTTTGATTTGCGCACCGGAGATACCGTGTCCGGCCAGGTGCGGCCTCCCAAGGACGGCGAACGCTATTTCGCGCTCATCAAGGTCGAGGCCGTCAACTTCGAAGACCCCGAAGTCGCGCGCAATAAAATTTTCTTCGACAACCTGACGCCGCTCTATCCGCAGGAACGCGTCCGCATGGAAACCACGCGGGAAAATCTTACCGGTCGCGTCCTGGATATCCTTTGCCCTATCGGCAAGGGCCAGCGCGGCCTCATCGTGGCTCCGCCGCGCACCGGCAAGACCATGATGCTGCAATCCATCGCTAATTCCGTCACCACCAACCATCCTGAGGTGGCGTTGATTGTTCTGCTGATTGACGAGCGGCCCGAAGAAGTCACCGACATGCAGCGCACAGTGAAAGGCGAGGTCATCAGCTCCACGTTCGACGAACCGCCTCAGCGCCATATTCAGGTGGCGGAAATGGTCCTCGAAAAAGCCAAGCGCCTGGTCGAGCACAAGCGCGATGTGGTCATCCTTCTGGATTCGCTTACGCGCCTGGGCCGCGCCTATAACGCCGTCACCCCGCCTTCCGGCAAAGTTCTTTCCGGCGGCATTGATGCCAACGCGCTCCAGCGTCCGCGGCGCTTTTTCGCTGCCGCGCGAAATATTGAGGAGGGCGGCTCGCTCACCATCATGGCTACCGCGCTGATTGACACCGGCAGCCGCATGGACGACGTGATTTTCGAGGAGTTCAAGGGCACCGGCAACATGGAAATTAACCTGGACCGCCGCCTGGTGGACAAGCGCATCTTTCCGGCGATTGACATCAACCGTTCCGGCACGCGCAAGGACGAACTACTGCTTCCGCCGGACGAGTTGAACCGCGTGTGGGTGTTGCGGAAAGTTCTCAGCCCGCTTTCCACCGTGGAAGCAATGGAATTGCTCCTGGGAAGGCTGAGCAAGTCGAAGAGCAACAATGAATTTTTGTCCTCGATGTCCGCACCGACTTAATCTCGTGCGGATTGCGGCGCTTAACGACTGCTTGTTGGTCTGCTTCGCTTAACGTTCGTGGATTTTGACGGATTTTTTGCGCTTAAGATATTCCCGGTATGCAGTCTGTATCTGCGGGCGCTTCGAGTAATCTTATCGATAGGCAATTCCAAGAAGCCGCTCTCGCTTAATGCCGAACGTTAATCTTTTCAAGGGTTCATCGACTGCTCATTCCCCATCGGTCGTGAATCGCTCCCGCGCCAGCAACGTCACCAGTCGCGCCACTTCTTCCTCTTCCATGGCCGAGCTATCGATCAGGACGGCATCGTTGCAAAGCACCAGCGGCGACACCACGCGATGCGAGTCGCGCTCATCGCGCTCGCGGACTTCCCGTACGAGCGCCACAAAGTCCGCCGCTTTATTCTTGCGTTGATATTCGCGCCAGCGCCGCCGCGCGCGCACTTCCGCCGATGCCGTAAGGAAAATCTTCAACTCTGCGTTGGGAAAAACCACGCTGCCGATGTCGCGCCCTTCCATGATGATTCCGCCCTCGCGTCCCATGCGCTGCTGCTGCGCCACCAGCAACCGTCGCACGCCGGGAAGCAGGGCGATGCGAGACGCGCCTTGCGATACCTCCTCGGAACGAATCGCCTGTGTGACGTCTTCTCCATCGAGCAGCACTGTGGTCCCGTCGGCCGCCGTCCGCAATTCCACGCGTGTACGCGCGGTCAGCGCTTCCACTTGTTCTTCGGAGTCGAAAGAAAATCCCTGTCGGAGGGACGCCAGCGCCACCGCGCGATACATGGCGCCGGAGTCCACGTAGGTGTAGCCCAGCATGTCCGCCGCGCGTCGCGCCACCGCGCTCTTTCCCGATCCCACGGGTCCGTCAATCGCGATCACCAGTCTGCGCATTTTTTCGGAGTCAGATGCGATGGAAGGCGCGTTCGATATCGCGCAGTGAATATCGCAGCACGATGGGACGGCCGTGCGGACAGCTCATGGGATATTCGGCGCGCGAGAGTTCCGCCAGCAGCCATTCCATTTTTGTACGGTCCAGAGGCATATTGATTTTAATTGCGGCGTGGCAGGCCGTCGAAGCCGCGATCTGGCCCTGCAAAGTTTCCATCGAAATGGCCTGCGACTCGCGCCCCGCGCCATCGAGAATTTCGTAGAGCAGGCGCTCCGCGTCGGCTCCGGAGATTCCCGCGGGCGCGGCCTGAATGGCGACGCTTCGTCCGCCCATATCTTCGGCTTCGAATCCGTTGGCGCGCAATTCTTCCTCGATCTGCGCGAAAATTGCGAACTGCCGTGGCGTCAACTCCACAATAATCGGCATCAAAAGACGCTGGCCGCCGATTTGCCCGGCGCGGCGCGCGCGAAGGTGTTGCTCAAAGAGCACGCGCTCGTGCGCCACGTGCTGGTCAATAATCCACAATCCTTCCGCGTTGATGGCCACGATGAAGCTGTTGCGCACTTGCCCCAGCGGTTTCAGGTCTGCAATCTCTTCCGGGCGAGGCAATGTGGCCGGCGACTCGGATTGCGTCGCCGCCACGCTTGCAGCGCCGGCTGCGATTGCGCGGAATTCCTGACCGGCCGCGGCCATTTCTGCTTCGCTTGCAACTTCAAAAGGCAGTCGCTGCGGGAAGGGAATGTCCGGTGCTCCACTTAACTCAAATCCCGATGCCAGCGCGGCAATATCGCCCAGCGAAACGGGCAACGTTGCGCCAGCCGCTCCATTACCCGGCGTGTGTGCTGCGGCGCCGTTCCCCAGGGCGGCTGCGGTAGTTGGAGTGGAGCTTGCCGCTGCCGAGTCCAGCGGCTGAAATCCTTGGCGAGGTTGCACAGCCGCATCGCGTCCGGCGGGAAAATCCGCAATCGGCCGCGTCTGCCCTAGCGCGTGGCGCACCGCATCGCGCGCGAAGTCATGCACAAACTGCGGATGCCGGAAACGCACTTCAATTTTCGCCGGGTGGACGTTCACGTCCACTTCCTGATAGGGCAGCTCGAGGAACAGCAGCACGCAGGGAAAAACACCCGGCGGCTGAACGTTACGATACGCTTCGTGAATGGCGTGCAGCAGCAGTTTGTCGCGCACCAGCCGCCGGTTCACGAAAAGATAAATGCCGTTGCGATTGTTGCGCTGCACGTCCGGGCGCGACGTGAATCCCGTCACGCGCAATTTCGCGGCGGCTTCTTCCGGCTCGCGTTCCGGTTCGGTGATGGACCACAGCATCGGCCCTTCCGCCGGCGGAATCTCCAGCAACTCTGCAAGTGCCTGGCGTCCAAAAACCTGATAGACGCGCTCGGCAAGCTGGCCGACCGGCGCGGCGTTCAGAATTTCCTGCGACGGAGTTTTCAGCAAAATGTGCCTGTCGGGATGCGCCAGCGCGTAATGCGTGGCCAGCGACGCGATGTGCCCCAGCTCCGTCGTTTCCGATTTCAGGAATTTTCGCCGCGCCGGCACGCAGTAGAAAAGGTCCGCGACGCTCACTGACGTTCCCGGCGGCACGCCTGCGGGCTTTACGCTGATGAGTTTTCCGCCGGCGAATTGCACGCGCGTCCCCTCGGCATCGGTTTCCGTGCGCGTCTCAAGCGTCAAGTGTGAAACCGCCGCCACCGTGGGCAGCGCTTCGCCGCGAAATCCCAGCGTGGTGATCGAAAGCAGGTCGTCCGCCGTGCGCAGTTTCGACGTGGCGTGCCGCTCGAAGGCCAGCAGCGCGTCGTCATGATTCATTCCACAGCCGTCATCGGTGACGCGAATCAGCCGCTTGCCGCCCGACTCCACTTCGATGCGAATGGATTTCGCGCCCGCATCCAGCGCGTTTTCCAGCAGCTCCTTCACCACCGACGCCGGCCGCTCGATCACTTCTCCCGCGGCGATTTTGTTCGCCACCTGCTCCGGCAATATGCGTATCCTGCTCAACGATGCTGACTCCAGTGCGAAGTTCTCACCATGCGCGCGTCAGCCGAGCTCAGGCCAGCAAAAAGCCTCGCAGCTCATCCGCATCATCGATTATATTGTCTTCCTGACCCTGCGCCTGCCGGAGACATGCGGGATCGATCTGTCCTTCCTCGTACGCAGTTGGCCAGCCGCGCTTACTTTCACCTTGAGTGGTGGCCGCAACTACCCAGGAATTGACATGGTTTCGCGGGCGACCCATCATGACACTTCTCGGCAGCACACCTAATATGCCGGCGACTGCTTTGTAAGTGGCGCGCTGTTTTTCTTCGCTGAGTTTCGCGACGATTTGATCAACGGTCATTTCGCGCTCCTTGGATTCCAAGGTCTTTGAGCTGGGATTCAGGGACGGCCGATGGGGATTCCGCCATTAAATCCTGCGCGGAAGTAGTCTTGGGGAAGGCGATCACATCGCGGATGGATTTTTCCCCGGCCATGAGCATAACCATGCGGTCAATTCCCAGAGCGATGCCGCCGTGCGGCGGGGTGCCGAACGTGAGCGCATCGAGGAAAAATCCGAACCTTTGCCGTGCTTCTTCCGCCGACAATCCCAGCGCATGAAACAACCGCTCCTGAATATCCTGGCGATGAATTCGAATGCTGCCGGAACCCAGCTCGACGCCGTTCAGCACCAGGTCGTAACCTTTCGACCGGCATTCCTGCGGCGCGGTTTCCAGCTTGTCCAAATCCTCCTCGACGATTCCGGTGAATGGATGCTGCGCGCTCACCCAGCGCTTGTCCGTTTCGCTCCATTCGAATAGCGGAAATCCCGTGAGCCACGCGAATTCCCATTTGCCCGCAGAAATTAATTTCAACTGGTCCGCCAGCCGCAGCCGCAATTGCCCCGCAACCAGCGCCGCGGAGTCCGTGCCGGGGATTTGTTCGCGCGCCGCCACTGCCAGAATCAAATCGCCGGAATTTGCGCCGGTGAGCGCGGCCAATTCCTTCAACTTTTCCGCACCCAACGTTTTTTCAAGCGGCGATTGCACTCCTTCCGCTGTCACTCTTGCGCTGAAGAGCGATTTCGCGCCCAACGCCTTGGCCTGCTCGGTCAGTTCGTCCAACTGCTTGCGCGAAAATCCCGCAGCGCCCGGCGCAACAATTGCCTGCACGTTCCCGATGAACTGCATTTTTTCGCGTCCCGGTTCGAAGATGGCCGTCACGTCATGCAATTCCATCCCGAAGCGCATATCCGGTTTGTCGCTGCCGAATCGCCGCAGGGCATCGCGATAGTCCAAATGCCGGAACGGCCGCTTCACTTTCACGCCAATCACGGCGAACGCGCGCGCCAGCGCCTGTTCAATCACGCCAAAGATGTCTTCCTGGCGCGGGAACGACATTTCCAAATCCAGTTGCGTGAATTCCAGTTGGCGGTCGGCGCGCAAATCCTCGTCGCGAAAACATTTCACGATCTGGAAATAACGTTCCATGCCGGAAATCATCAAGATTTGCTTGAAGATTTGCGGCGATTGCGGCAGCGCGTAGAACTGCCCGTGATGGACGCGGCTGGGCACCAGGAAATCGCGCGCGCCTTCCGGCGTCGAGCGCGTCAGCATGGGCGTTTCGATTTCGTAAAAGCCCAGTTCGTCGAGCGCGCGGCGAATTTCCAGAATCACCTTGTGCCGCAGCGCCAGATTGCCGTGCAGGCGCGGACGCCGCAGGTCCAGATAGCGGTAGCGCAGCCGCAATTCCTCGCTGGCGTTCGTATCGTCTTCCACCTGAAAAGGCGGAGTCGCCGCCGTGTTCAGAATGTGCAGTTTCGCGGCGCGCAATTCGACTTCCCCCGTGGCCAAATCCGGATTCGACTTCTGCCGCCGCGCCACGCGCCCTTCCACCGCAATCACGAATTCCGAGCGCAGCTCCGATGCCTGGGCGTGCGCCGCCGCGCCATCTTCAGCCGAAAACACCACTTGCAATAATCCCGTGCGGTCGCGCATGTCCACGAAAATCAATTGACCCAAATCTCGTCGACGCTGCACCCAGCCCATTACCACCACGTCGCGGCCCTCGTCCGTCGCGCGCAGCTCGCCGCACGCATTCGTCCGCTGAAGATTTCCTAGCAGCTCCAGTTCCATTGCTTCCTTTTACTTCCACCCGCTATTTCGATTTGTCTGCCAGCGCCGCCACCAAATTTTCCGCAGCGAACTTGTTTTGCACTCCGTCCGAAAGGCGCTTCAGTGTGTATTGTTGCGACGCCACTTCATCGCCGCCGATAATCAGCGCGTACCGCGCGCCCAGTTTGTCGGCCCGGCCCAGCGCCTTTTTGAATTTCATTTCATCCGCCGGCAATTCCACGCTGACGCCCGCGTCGCGCAACATGCGCGCCAGCTTCACCACCGACGGCCACGCCTCGCGCCCCATCCATGCGATGAAAACGTCCGGCCCGCTCGCCGTTTCGCCTTTTCCCTGTTCCTGCAGCGACAAAATCAGCCGGTCGAGTCCGATCGCGAAGCCGATGCCTTTCGTCGGAGGGCCGCCGAGCATTTCCACCAGGCCGTCGTAGCGTCCGCCGCCGCAGACCGCGTTTTGCGAGCCGAGCCCGCGTGCCGTAATCTCAAACGTCGTCCGCGTGTAGTAATCCAGTCCGCGCACCAGCCGCCAGTTTTCTTCAAACGCCACGCCGCGCAGTTTCAATTCATCTTTCAGCGCGGCAAAATGCGCGCGGCAGGATTCGCACGAATGCTCCGCGATGCGCGGCAGCGTTTCGATTATTGGCTGCTCCGATTCCACCTTGGAATCCAGGACGCGCAGCGGATTGCTTTCGATGCGCCGCTGGCTGTCCGCGCCGAGCTTGTCTTTGACGCTTGGCTGACGCAAGGCCGCGCGCAGCGTTTCGACGTATTTCGGACGGCAATCCGTGCAGCCAATGGAATTCACAAAAAGCGTCGCGCCTTCGAGGTTCAGCCGCGCGAAATAATCCATCAGCATTTCGATCACTTCCGCGTCCACCGCCGGCGCGTCCGATTGCCCCAGCACCTCCGCGCCAATCTGGTAGAACTGCCGGTAACGTCCCTTCTGCGGCCGCTCCCGCCGGAACATCGGGCCGATGTAATAAAGTTTTACGTCGCCCGGCAGCGTGTGCATGCCATGCTCGATGTACGCCCGCACCACCGACGCCGTCGCCTCCGGCCGCAACGATATGTATTCTTGCGAGCGAAAATCTCGGAGTCGTTCTTGTATCAGATTTGCAAGCTGAAATGACCGACGCGAATCAGCAAGACTGGCGCGGAGGTCGTTCCAATAAATTGTAACTTCAGAAATTGCCTGCACCTCCTCACCCCGATTCGAGGTGGTGTAGGCGCCTTCTGCATCGTTTCGCCAACTCTCCAAAAAGAGATCAACCTGAGTGACGAAATGCTTGACGATATCGTCAGAAAACTTGTCCGCCAACGGCCAGCTGGTTATGACATCGCGGAGTGCTATCACGCGAGACGGTCCGCGGCCGTAGAACGTGTACATTTCTTTGGTCACTACATCAGTGTCCTGTCCAATTGAACGACCAAAGAGTTGAGTCTCCTCAAAAATTGGCAAACGAATTTCGGCGAAGCCATACGCGCGAAAAACGTCGCGAGCTACTTGCTCGACACGGTTCCACAACGCGGTTTCGGGCGGAAGGATGTCGCGGACGCCGCGCACGGCGCGAAATTTTACCGGCGACGTAGTTTTTTCGCTCGGCGTTTTTTCAGGATTGGGCTGATCGCTCAAGATTTGTTGACCGTCCCGATTTCTTTTTCCGCCCCGGCTTCCGCCATGTGCGTGTTTTTGTAAGAGACGTAGCGCTCGGCATAGCGCAGAATCGTGCGCAAATCGTCGTCGTTTAATTCGCGCCGCACTTTTCCCGGGCTGCCCATCACCAGGCTGCGGGGAGGAATCACAACGCCTTCGAGAATCAGCGTGCCCGCCGCGACAATGCAGTCTTGGCCGATTTGCGCGCCGTTCAAAATAATGCTGCCCATGCCGATAAGGCAGCGCGCCCCGATGACGCAGCCGTGCAGAATCACGCCGTGGCCGATGGTAACGTCGTCGCCCACCTCGACGGGAAATTCGCCCAGCATTCCGTGCAGGACGCAATTATCCTGCACGTTGGAGCGCGCGCCCACGCGAATGGAATGCACGTCGCCGCGCAGCACCGCGCCGGGCCACACGCTGGCGTCTTCCGCCAGAGTGACGTCACCAATCACCGTGGCGGCCGCGTCGATATAAACTCGCGCCGCAATTTGCGAAACTTTTCCCGCGTAATTCCGCAGCATTTTCTTCCTTTCGCGTACACGTCTTTACTTCATATTGCGTCGACGGCCGTCGGATTTCGCCGCGCCAGGCAAGTAGTTTTCCTTTCGCTTATGATGGAAAGAGAAAGAAAAACAGATCCCTCACTTTGTTCGGGATGGCCTGGAATTGAAAATCGCGCGCTAATCAATTTGGATCGAGGGGCCGGCGACGGCTGGGAGGGCCACGCGCTCCATCAGCCTTCGCGCCACGTCGTAGAAACCGCGCGCACCGGGCGCATCTTCTCCCTGCGCCGCGACGGGTTTTCCGGTGTCGCCGCCCACGCGTATGCGCGGATCAATTTCGATTTCGCCCAAAAACGGCGCGCTGAACGTCTGCGCCAGCCGCGCGCCTTCGCCATAGCCGAAAATATCCACGCGGTCGTTACAATGCGGGCAGACGAGGTAGCTCATATTTTCCACCACGCCCAGAATTTCCACCTGCACCTGGCGGAACATTTCGACGGCCTTGCGCACGTCGGCCAGCGCGACGACCGACGGCGTGGTAACAATCACCGCTCCGGTAAGCGCAACGGTTTGAATCATGGTCAACTGCACGTCACCTGTGCCCGGCGGCAAATCCGCCAACAGGTAATCCAGCTCGCCCCATTGCACGCTGCGCAGAAATTGTTGAACCACGCTGTGCAGCATCGGCCCGCGCCAAATCAGCGGCTTGTCGCCCGGATTCAGCAGACCCATGGAAATCATTTTCACGCCTTGCGCTTCAACGGGAATGATGGTGCGGTCTTCCATCGCGCGCGGCATTTCCGTGGTGCCCAACATCACCGGAACGTTCGGCCCGTAGACGTCGGCGTCCAACAGACCCACTTTTGCGCCCAGTTTTTGCAGGGCGATTGCGAGATTTACGGCGACAGTGGTTTTTCCCACGCCGCCTTTGCCGCTGGCCACCGCGATCAAGTTTTTCACGCCCGCAATGGGCGTTTTCGGTTCCGGGCCTGGAGGCATTCGTTCCCCTGTGTCGATGCGCTGGTCACTTCGCGCGAAAGCGTGGAATCAACAAGTTATCATAGCCCGCGCGGAAATCCCCGGCAAGCAGCCCAGCGCCAGGGCCTCAGCTGTGCCGGGATTTTCGAACTCAAACTGGAGTGGTGCGTTCGCTTTTGCGCCGAACGCCCCCGCCAAGTTAGAATGAATGGAGCCGCGAGTAGCATGATAGAGCGGCTGTTCTTCCAAGATAACCATCTATGGACCTTCAAAAGGGAATTGACAAGGTAGTTGCGCGCTTCATCGGCACGAAGCATGAGCGCGATATCAAGCTCATCACGCCGCAGATCCGTGCAATCAATGTGCTGGAGCCGGAGATGCAGGGGCTTGACGACGCCAGCCTGGCTGCCCGCATGGCCGATTTGCGGACCAAGGTAACGGCGCGCATGGAAGGCGCTGATCCAAAAGAGCCGGATTACAAAGCACGTCTGCGTGAAGCCCTGGATGAAGTGCTGGTGCCTGTTTTCGCTCTCGTACGCGAGGCGGGCCGGCGCAAGCTCGGTATGCGCCATTTCGACGTGCAGCTCATCGGCGGCATCGTCCTGCACGAAGGCAAAATCGCGGAAATGAAAACAGGAGAAGGGAAGACGCTGGTCGCCACTCTTCCCGCCTGCCTCAACGCGCTGGCCGGCTGCGGCGTGCACATTGTGACCGTCAATGATTATCTGGCGCGCCGTGACGCGGAATGGATGAGCCCGATTTTCGGAGTGTTGGGACTTTCCGTCGGAGTTATTGTCCACGATCTGGACGACGTGCAGCGCCGCGCCGCCTACGCCCAGGACATCACTTACGGCACCAACAACGAATACGGTTTCGATTATCTGCGCGACAACATGAAGTACGATTTGGCCGATTGCGTCCAGCGGCGTCCTCATTACGCCATCGTGGACGAAGTGGACTCGATCCTGATTGACGAGGCGCGCACTCCGCTGATTATTTCCGGCCCCGCCGAAGAATCCACCGACAAGTACTATCGCGTGGATAAGGTCATCCCTAAACTCATCCGCGACATTGACTATATTATTGACGAAAAACAGCGCACCGCAACGCTGACCGAAGAGGGCGTGGCCAAATGCGAGCGCATTCTGGCGCTGGGAAACTTGTATGACCCCGCACACATGGAAATTATTCATCACGTTTTCCAGGCGTTGCGCGCGCATTCGCTATTTGAGAAAGACGTGGATTACGTCGTCAAGGACAATGAAGTTGTCATTGTCGACGAATTTACGGGCCGCCAGATGCCCGGACGCCGCTGGTCGGATGGACTGCATCAGGCCATCGAAGCCAAGGAAGGCGTCAAAATCGAGCGCGAAAACCAGACACTCGCCACCATTACATTTCAGAATTACTTCCGCATGTTTAAAAAGCTCGCGGGCATGACGGGAACCGCTGAGACCGAGGCTTCCGAGTTCTTCAAGATTTATGCCCTCGACGTGGTGTTGATTCCCACCAATAAGACGCTTATCCGCCTGGAAAATTCCGACGTGGTATATCGCACGGAGGACGAGAAATTCGAGGCCGCCGTCAATGGCATCCTCCAGGAAGACGGCACGCGCACCGACGGTATCCGCCAGCTTTACGAAAGCGGCCAGCCCGTGCTGGTCGGTTCCATTTCCATCGAAAATTCCGAAAAAATCGCTGTGCTGCTGAAGAAAAATAAAATTCCGCATGAGGTATTGAACGCCAAGAATCACGAGCGCGAAGCGCTGATCATTGCTCAGGCCGGACGTCTCGGAGCTGTCACCGTGTCCACCAACATGGCCGGGCGCGGCACCGACATTTTGCTGGGAGGCAATCCCGAATCCATGACGCGCGATCATTGCCTGCGGCAAAAGCTGGCAATTCCGTATGCTCCGATGGGCGCGGTCATTGCCCCGCACGCGGAAGGCAGTGAGGAAACCAGCGAAGAAGCGGCTGCCGCCGACGCTGCCGGCACAGATTCGAAGGCGGAGGGCAACGGCGCGCATTCCAACATGGTTTTGTTCCAGCACGAAGCCCGCATTTACCAGGTGCCGCTGGCGCAATGGAAGCCTGTCTATGACGGCTTCGTCGAACAGTGCCGTTCCGAGCATGACGAAGTTATTGCCCTCGGTGGTTTGCACATTTTGGGCACCGAACGCCACGAAGCGCGCCGCATTGACAATCAGCTTCGCGGGCGCGCCGGTCGCCAGGGCGATCCCGGTTCTTCGCGGTTCTTTCTTTCCCTGGAAGACAGCCTGCTGCGCATTTTCGGCGGCGAGCGCGTGAAGGCGCTCATGTACCGACTGGGGATGAAGGAAGGCATTCCCATCGAATCTAAACTGATCAGCAAGCGCATTGAGAACGCGCAAAAATCCGTCGAAGCGCAGAATTTCGAGGCTCGCAAGCACCTCCTCGAATATGACGACGTGATGAATAAGCAGCGCGAGACGATTTATTCGATTCGTCGCGGCGTTCTGGAAGGCAAGGACCAGAAAGACTTTATCCTCGAGAAGGCCGAGGAAGTCGCCGAAGGTTTGGTGGACAGCTATTGCCCGCGCGATCAGCACGCCGACCAGTGGAACGTCCCGCAATTCACAAGTGAAGTTCGCGGCCAGTTCGGCATTGACCTGAAGGTTGTGGGCATCGAGGTCGAGCAGCTGAATCATGACCAGCTCGTCGATCAACTCATCGAAAAGATGCACGCGCGCTATCAGGAAAAAGAGGTGCAGTTCGGCGAGCCCATGATGCGTTGGCTCGAGCGCCACATTCTGTTGGACATTGTGGACGGCCAGTGGAAGGACCACCTGCTGACCCTCGATCACCTTAAAGAAGGCATCGGCTTGCGCGGCTATGGCCAGAAAGACCCGCTCGTCGAATTCAAGAAGGAAGCGTTCATCCTTTTTGGCGATATGATGGGCCGCATTGATACCGAAGCCGTGCGCTTCCTTTTCCTGATGCAGCCCGCGCGTCCCGAAGAAGAAGCCAAGCAGATCGAGCAGCGCCAGCGCCGCGCGCAGCAGAATTTGCAATTCCAGGCCGGCCCCGCGCAAGCCGAGCCGCCCAAACCTGTTCGTGCCGGCGCCAAAGTCGGCCGCAACGATCCGTGTCCTTGCGGTTCCGGCAAGAAATACAAAAAATGCCACGGCGTCGGCGCCTGATTTAACCGCGGTCGCCCTCCACCAGCGCGCGGTTTCCATTGCTTTCGTCGCGCATTGACAGCGCCGCTCAAAACCCCCAGCTCATGCGCGATGGCGATCAACGTGCCCTCGCGGCCACTCCCCATTTCGGACACATTGCACTGTTGTTTCCTTGCGGCCCCCGGCGCAAACGGTTACTCTCACCTTCTCCGGCCCAAAAGCTGAAGAGGTGTGGAACATGTTGCGGGAAGTCTGCCAATTCGAGGGCTGTTCGCACCGCGTGGCTCCGATGCTGTCGAGTCGCGTCCTTTGCCTGGATCATTTCCTCGATCAGGCCTTTGACCATGCCAGCGCCGCCCTTGCCGCCAGCGAGCAGTCGTTGCCCGTCGAACCGCGAACCCTCGATTGTCTGTTGGACGACGCGCAAATCGCCGCACAGTTCCTTTCCAGCCGCAACGAGCCTCGCGAAGTTCCCGCGCGCGATCGAATCCTTGAATTTCTGCTCTGTGTCGCCAACCTGCACGAATATGCCGCGCACTTTCCGGGACGCGACTCCGGCGTGAACTGAACCGCCGGACTTCTGCCCGGGCGCACGCCCATTGCAACCCGGCGGTTCCAGTGCGAAAATTCCAAGTGAACGATCCATGTATTTGTGAAGGAATCGGATGACTATCTCGCGGCGTGACGCTTTAAAAGTCGGTGCCGGCGGTGTTGCGGCCACGGCCCTCTCCACATCGCTGCGTGCCGCTCAGGCTCCTGCCGTCACTCCGCAGCAGGAAGCATTGCCGCCCGCGTTCGACGCCCTAAAACCTTTTGGGAATCGCATCCAGCCCATCACCGACCAGGAATTTTGGGGACGCATTGTGCTGGCGCAGCGATTGATGTCCGACGCGCGCCCGCAGTTTTCCGCGCTCTACGTCACGCCCGGCACTTCGCTCTACTACTACACCGGAATTCGCTGGTGGCCCAGCGAGCGTTTGCTCGCACTGGTGGTGCCGCGCATGGGCGATCCGATGATGATCTGCCCCGCATTCGAGGAAGGGCGGCTGCGCGAGCTGCTCCGCTGGCCCATCGAAGTGCGCGTCTGGCAGGAGGATGCCAACCCCTACGATCTCGCGGCGCAATTTCTTTCCGAGCGCCGCATGCGCACCGGCACTGTGGGTGTCGCTGTCGAGGAAACCACGCGCTTTGTTTTTTTCGATGGCCTCCGCCGCGCCTCTCCCGGATTGGAGTGCAGGAGCGGCGATCCGGTAACCGTCGGTTGCCGCGGACAAAAAACCGAGCATGAACTTGCGCTGATGAAGCTGGCGTGTGAAGCCACCTGCGACGTGTATCGCGCGGTGTTCGCCTCTCTCCAGCCGGGGATGACGGATCGCCAGGTATCACAACTGATCGCTCGCGGCTACGAAAAAATGGGCCTTCAGGGAGACGCGCTGGTGCTCTTCGGAAAGTATGCCGCGCAGCCGCACGGCACAAAGGAGCCGCAAATTCTGCGCGAAAGCGAAATCGTGCTGATTGACGGCGGCACGGAGGTGGAAGGGTATCAGTCGGACGTGACGCGCTGTGGAGTCCTCGGCAAGCCGCCCGATAAATTGCTGCGCACTTTCGATATTGTGCGCCGCGCGCAGGATGCCGCGCTGATGGCCGTGGCCAAGGATGGCAATACTTGCGGCTCGGTCGACGATGCCGCGCGCGCCGTCATCACGTCAGCCGGCTATGGCCCCGGATATAAATATTTCACTCACCGGCTCGGCCACGGTATTGGACTGGACGAGCATGAACATCCCTATCTGGTTCACGGTGACAAAACCATCCTGCAACCCGGCATGACCTTTTCCAACGAGCCGGGAATTTACATTCCCGGTGAATTTGGATTGCGTCTCGAAGACGACATGGTCGTCAGCGGCATGGGAGGTGCGGACCTGCTCACACCCGAATTCAGCACTTCGCTCGAAAAACCGCTGGGGTGAATTTTAAAGTTGACGGTCAAGCGTAAAGCCTGCCGTGAAATTCCGAGCTAATCTAAGCTGTGCGCAGTTGGGAATGCTGTCGGAAAAAATCCACCACCCGCGCTTCGGCCCAGAACCGCGTGGCGCTGTCGCTGCTCACAAATCCGCAATGGCCGCCGTGCTGCGGAGTTTCCAACTCGATCCGCGGGTTGGCGCGAATCGCCGAATCGGCAAACGAGGCGAAGGGAATCAGCGTGTCATCCTGCGCCGTCAGCAGCAGAGTCGGCAATCGTATCGCTGCCAGCAGCGGTTGTGCACTGGCGCGGGCATAATAATCCGCCGCGCTGAGAAAACCGCAATAGGGAGCAGTCACCGCTTGGTCGAATTCGCGGACGGTGCGGATGCCTGCCAGTCCTTTCACGCTGTAAATTTCCGGACATTGGCGCACCTTCGCGCGAAAACGGTTCAGCAGTCGTCGAACGAAATAAATTTGATAAATTCGATTGCGGCGCTCTTCGAGCGCATCCACACAGGCCGCCAGATCCATCGAGGGTGACACAGCGGCCACCGCCCGCAATCCGGGGGGGGGATTTCCGGCATATTCACCGGCCATCTTAAGCACCAGGTTTCCTCCCATGGAAAATCCTGCCGCAAAAACTTCCGGCAGCCGGTCGCGCGCGAGCAGTTCTTCTACCGCGCGCGCCACGTCTCCACTGCGGCTGGAGTTGTAAAGCGCGGGCGTCAGCCGCGCCGTGTCGCCGCAATTCCGCTGGTTCAGCCGGACCACATTGAATCCCTCGATCCATGCTTTTTCAGCCGTGCCCATCATGTAGCCTGAGCGGCACGAGCCTTCGAGGCCGTGAATTATCACCAACGTCGGATGCCGTCGCGGCTCTCCTTGCCAATGGCATTCACCGAGGATGCGCGAGCCTGGCTCGACTTCAAATTCCCGCTGCTCGCATGGTCCCAGACGCCGAAAACGGCGCGGCCAGAACGTCGGAGCTATGGTCATCAAATGGGAATTGCGCAGCAGCGCTTGGGGAGAGAATGCTTCCATCCTCTTCACTCTACGTTACCGGGCACGCGTCATCAAACAGCCGGAAGTATCTGAAATGCGAAGACGCTGCGCTAAGCGCGACGATGGAAAGAATACCGCGGATGCGGAACTTCAAATGCGGTTAGAATCGTGGTCTCGGTATCCGCGCAGGATGTCTTACCCAACCGATACCCGGCTAGCGAAGGCTCTGCACGTAAGTGACGAGGTTGCGCAAGTCTTCATCCGTGCCCTTAAACGCGGGCATCCCTCCGCCTTTCATCTTGGCGTTGGGCGATTTAATCAATGCAGTCATTTCATCCGGAGAAAGCTGCGAGCTTATTCCGATGAGGCGCGGCGCCAGTTTGGTTCCCACGCCTCCGTCGCCGTGGCATATTGTGCATTGATGCGCCTCGAAGACCGCCTGCCCGGCCTTAGCCTGCCCAGACACAGGGATTGCCGCTGCCGGCGCTGCCAATACCGGCTGAAATGGCTGACTCATATACCGGCGAGCTTCCTCTTCCTGCCGCGCGAGCTGACGTGTGATGCCTGGATTGCGGCGGTCGTCGCGTTTGCTCAATAGTCCCAATAGGACAAGTCCACCCAGCACTACGGCGAAGGCACCGGTGGCCAGCAGCCGTTTGCGGGCGCGACGTTCGCTGCCGCGATCCAGAAATGGAACCAGCGCAAATAGCAGGAGGACGATTGTTGGCGCAACAATAATGCCGATGACCGCGCGCGGCCCCTCCCAATATTTCAGCCACTGAAACATCGGAAGGAAATACCATTCCGGACGCGGGATGTATTGAGTGCTGGAAGGATCTGCCTCGGGTCCCAATCCGACGGGTGCAAAATGGGCCAGCGCAACCAGAATTACAAGCAGGATTCCCGCGAATGCGACGTCCATCGCCAGTTGTCGCGGATAGAATGGTTTCTCGGCCAGCCGCGGCTCGACGGCGTCCGCTTGCGGTGGCCCGGCGGGGCCAGCCTTGCGAAACAGCACCATATGAAGCGCCACAAAAGCCACAATGCCCAACGGAATCACGATCACGTGCAGCACATAGAATCGTGAAAGCGTCAGTGTCCCCATTTCCTCGCCGCCGCGCAGCAGCCGTTTCATCAATGTGCCGACCAGCGGCGCTTGCCCCATTACGTTTGTTCCCACGGCCGTGGCGAAATAGGATCGCTGATCCCATGGCAACAGATATCCCGTGAACGCCATGCCCATCATCATCAGAAAAAGGCACACGCCGGAAAGCCACAGAATTTCCCGGCGCCCTTTGAACGCGCCGTAGAGAAACGTCTGCCCCAGATGCGCAATCAGCAGCACCACAATCATCCGCGAGCCGTAGGCATGAACGCTGCGAATGAATGATCCGCCGGAAACCAACTTGGTGATGTAGGCGACAGTGGTATGCGCGCTATTGGCGGCGGGCACGTAGTAAAGCGCCAGCGCCACGCCCGTTATGAGCTGGGTCACCAGCAGGAGCAGCAGGCCCGACCCGAATACGTAGGCCCAGCGCGGGCCGCCCGGGATGGGTTCGTTGAGAACGCGGACCAGAAATGTGCGCACTCCCGTTCGTTCCTCCATCCACTGCAGGATGCGCTCCGCCTTTCTGTTTGGCTGTACGGTCATCTTCATGGGTAGTGTTTACCGGTGGCTTCGATTCAGGCCGAGGTTCCGGGTTTGGATGCAGGCTGGCAATTCACCAACAAACGTCCACCGGCGGTCTTGACGGGCAACGAATTCAATCCACGGGGCGGCGGACCGGAGAGCCGTTCGCCATTAGCCGCGAAACAGCCGCCATGGCAGGGGCATACGAACTTCGCGTCTTCTGCGTGCCAGCCCACCGAGCAGCCCAAATGCGGGCACACCGCGGACAGTACGGCCACCGAGCCTTGCGCGTCGTGCGTGACATAGACGGCCTGTTGCGTGTCTGTTTTCTGCCAGCCGTCCAGCCGCTCGATGCTTACCATTTTTTGTACCGGCACGCCGGTTGTTGCGAAGTCCTCCAGTGGTCCGAGGTCAATCCATTTTTTTTCTGCCGATGCCGCTGCCGCGCTAAGCGGATATGCGACATAGCGAATCAACGGTATGCCGAAGGCCGCCGCCGCTGCCGCGGCACCCACGAATCCAAGTACGCCCAAAAATGAACGTCGTCCCGGTTCCTGAGGCAGTTGCGACGCTTCATCATTTTTCTGTCCGCACTCTTCACCTCCGCGCTGCGGCAATTCCATCAATTGCATTTCATTGAGCATCATGGCCGTCCCTCTTAGTGCTTCTTTTCCAATTCCCGTATGTAACTGACTAGATCGTGAATGTCCGTTTCGCTGAGCTTCTTCCCGAAACTGGGCATTTTTTTCTGGCCTTGCGTTATCGTTTGCGTCAGTTCGCTGTCGGTTCTTTTACTCACCTCGGGCGACGCCAGGTTGTGCGCGCCAAGTGCCGTGCCCGAGGGAGTCTTTCCACTCCCATCGTCTCCATGGCAGAGTATGCAGTTCGCTTCGAAGAGAGATTTTCCCGGACTCTTTTCAGTGCCTGCCTGCGCCAGGCTCGCGCCGGCAAAAACAGCCAGCACTGTGATTCCAATTGCCGTACCAAGTCTTAAACTCTTCACGTGCCTCCTCCTGCTTGTTGGAATTTGTTCGATAGTGCACAGGCCACCGGGCTGGGCACGCGGCGCCCTGTGCACCTGGAGCTAGAACATGAACCAGAGCACTCCGTAGAACGCATTGTTACCCGCGGCATTGCGTCCCGACCCGTCATAATTGACCGACCCGCCGTTGAATCGCGTGTAGCCCGTATATTGCAGACCGACATCCACGTTCTGAATCGGCCACCACGAGAAATTCGCGATGTAGCCCGAGCTGTGCGGATCGCCGTTAATGCTTCCTGAAACAGAAGCTGGCGCCAGCAGCAGCGGGTCTGTCGTCCCCGTTGTATTAAACCACCCGAACGTCGCCGAATATTTGTTGCCGAAGTGGTAGGCGGCATCCGCGCGCGCTGTATTCAATTGGTGATGGGGAAACAAGGCATCCCCGGCCGCGAATGTGGCGTTCAGCGTTGAATTCTCGTGGATCAGCGTTCCGTGAACCGTGAGCACGTTATTTTTCCACTGTGGAATTGTCCGCTCATACTGGAAATCCAGCGCTGCGTCCGTGTAGCCGTCGGTGGGCCCGGTGACGACATTCGGCGTGGACTGTGCGTGAATTCCATAAGTCCCGAACTCCAGGTAGTTGTTCGTGCTCAGGTTCTGCTGCCACGCTACGCGCCAGTAAGGAGCCAGCCCCTGAATATTGAAAGCCGCTCCGTCTCCGGAGTTAGGCTGCGGCGCGCCCAGATGCTCGGACCGGTACATCGTCCCGGCCATATAAAGATGGTTGTCCCACATGGCGTAACCGCCCACGCCGGCCACGTCCTGCGCCAGCGTCCCGTCAATCAGCGTCGCGCTGGCGGGCGTGGGAGCCGAATCGCTCGATACGTACGGAAATCCCCATGCCGGTGTGTCATTCCACAAATCTTCCACCGTGGGGTTATTGTTCAGCGTAATTCCGTAGACGAATGGCTTACCGCCCAATTTGTGCTGGTTGGCATAACGAATATCCGTGTTATCCCAGCTAAAATGATCGCCTTGCGCCGTGTAGGTCACTTGCGCGAAGCTGCCGATATGGCTTGTCCATGCGCCCGCGAGGAAGAGAGAGGCCTGCTGCGGAAACTCCACGTTTCCATTCTGTGTTCCGGGCTGCGGCGAACCCGTATTAGTGACGGAGACCTGCACCATCACCGAAAGCGGCAACGATTTCGCCAGATCCAGTCCCGAGTGTTCCTTCTTATCGCCTGAATCCGTGATTCGCTCATTGGTGGCCAGCGTGTAGCCGTTCAACTTGAAATCGCGGCCAAACGGCGTCAGCTCCAGTGGACTGGTGTGGCATGTGCTGCACGGCATCCCTGTCTGCCGGCTGTAGCTCGGCACCGCTTGCACGGGTGCGCTGAACCATCCCGCTGCAATTGGCAGCGCCAGCAGCGCTGCGAAGGACAATCCGATTTTCCAGGCGCTATGTCCATGAGCGGTTTCGTTGAGCGCATTAGTTGCGCTGGTAATGCAGCTCGTGGTGGATTGCGTCGCCTCAACGCAACCCGCGGCGGCGCTGACTTCTTCCTTGCTCCTCGCTTCGTACTGTGGGTCCAAGTCCATCGTTCTCCCCTTCCTGTCCGGTTTTGTGCCAACCTGCGCGGAAATTCCTCGGCAAACGGATTGCCGGTCACCCGCGCATGGAACCAAGATTAGGGTGTACCAATTGAGCAGTTGTCACTTCCATGTCACCGAAATGCAATTTTCATGAATTTTTCAGGAGAGAATTTGGAGACAACATGGTGTCAAGTAGCTGGGAAAGTGCGTATTTTTCTAAATTGGGCGGAGTTTCTATAGAGATTGTTTAGGGCGCCCGTTCGGTGTCATTTACATTTTCGCGTTTTCTGCGGACAATACTTGCATGTCCAATCAGAAACTGCCTACGCGTTCCGAGGATTTTTCGGAATGGTACAACCAGATCGTGCTGCGCGCCGAGATGGCCGACTACGCGCCCGTGCGCGGCTGCATGATTGTTCGCCCGTACGGCTGGGCGCTGTGGGAAAACATCACCGCCGCGCTGGACCAGCGTTTCAAAGCCACCGGCCACGTGAACGCCGCGTTTCCCCTGCTGATTCCCCGCAGCTTCATTGAAAAGGAAAAATCGCACGTTGAGGGATTTTCGCCGGAGTTGGCCGTCGTCACCATCGGTGGCGGAGAAAAGCTCGAAGAGCCGCTGGTCATTCGCCCCACTTCGGAAACCATCATCGGCCATGCATATGCCAAATGGATTCAGTCCTGGCGCGATTTGCCCGTTCTGATCAATCAGTGGAACTCCGTCGTCCGCTGGGAGTTGCGCACCAAGCTTTTTCTCCGCACGCTCGAATTTTTCTGGCAGGAGGGGCACACGGCCCACGCGACTCAGGAAGAAGCTGAAGCCGAAACCCGCCAGATGCTCGACATTTATACGGATTTCGCGCAGAACGAGGCCGCCGTCCCCGTCATTCCCGGACGCAAATCCGATTCCGAGCGTTTTGCCGGCGCCGAACGCACCTATTCCATCGAAGCCATGATGGGCGATGGAAAAGCTCTTCAGTCGGCCACGTCGCACAACCTGGGCCAAAATTTCGCGCAGGCTTTCGAGATTCGCTATCTCGACAAGAACGGCGCGTTGCAACATTGCTGGACGACCTCGTGGGGACTTTCCACGCGATTCATCGGCGCCATGATTATGGTGCACGGCGACGATCAGGGCCTGATTATGCCGCCGCGCCTGGCGCCTTTTCAGGTGGTCATCGTTCCCATTTTCAAATCGGACGAGGAAAAATCTCCGGTGATGGAAGCGGCTGTGCGCATCCGCGCCGAGCTTGTCGCCGCCGGAATTCGTGTCCGCGTGGACGAGCGCGAAGGATTCAGCCCCGGCTTCAAATTCAACGACTGGGAAATGCGCGGCGTCCCTCTGCGCATTGAGTTGGGCCCGAAAGACGTCGCCAAGGGCAGCGTTGTGCTCGCGCGCCGCGACCGTCCCGGCAAGGAAGGGAAGTCATTCGTCCCGCAGGAGGGAATTGCCGCAGCGGTCGCCGATTTGCTGCGTGACATTCAGAAATCGCTTTTCGATCGCGCGCTGGCCTTCCGCGAATCCCGCACGCAGGACCCCGCCGATTACACCGCGTTCAAGCTGGCTGTCGAGAGCGGATTTGCCCGCGCTCATTGGTGCGGCAACGCGGCATGCGAAGCCAAAATCAAGGAAGAAACCAAGGCCACCGCGCGCTGCATCCCCCTCGATCAGCCCGGCGGCGCGGGCCAATGTATTCTTTGCGGGCAACCGGCCAGCGACATCGCCATCTTCGCCAAAGCCTACTGAACCTTCGCGGAATCGCAGCCTCTCCCAAGTGGACACCCGGGCTGGGGTGCAGATTCCCAATACTCTGCACCCAACCCGGTCGACTCTCAAGACAGCAGCGCTCTCGCTTGTAGAACGCATGGTCCGAATTCCATGCCGGACAATGATTGTCCGACCCTGTTGCTCTGCTCAGTAGATAGCCTCGTCAGCCAAATTTTCCCGTGTTGGGACTAAACCGCAAGAGCACGGAGCGGAAAAAATCTCCGATTCCATGCTCTCGCACGGCATCCGCAAGACGGAACTGAAAACCAGGCTCGCGCTCGCTAGGGAAGCGTTACCAGACGCGTTCAAAACCGTCTAAACTGGTCGAGAAGCTTGCTCCGCCCTTCAGCGGACGGGCGACGGAGCGGAAATCCACACGAGGGGCAGGAATTTTTGCAGTTTGAGGCTAAACTAAATTGCTTGTTGGCGCGCACCCGCGTTTTTCTGCGCACGCGGACAGGGCTTGCCTGCCTCGGTGCCGTCGGCGCAATTGTTCTCGTGGGTCTTTGTTTTGTCGGCTACTACTACATCCGCTTTAGTCATCTCATTGACCTGCATCTTTCCGGGGCGGTTTTCGAAAACACTTCGCATGTATACGCGGCGCCCGAAGTTATTTATGCCGGAGAAACTCTCCACCCGACGCAGTTGCGCGACGATCTCCTGCGAGCCGGTTATGCCGCGGGCACGCAAGGCGACGGCAACGGATGGTTTCGCGCCGAAGGTTTCAGTGTTGAGATTCATCCGTCGGAGAAATCGTTTTTTCACGGCGAGAACGCGCTGCGCGTGGACTTTGACGCTGCCTCGATCACCCGTATCACGTCGCTCGCCGGAGGCGCTCCCGCCGAATCCGCGGAAATCGAGCCGCTGCTGCTGACCAATCTTTTCGACAGCTCGCGCGAGAAGCGCCGCATACTCAAATTCAACGAGTTGCCCAAGCCGCTGGTGGAAGCCGTCCTCAGCGTTGAGGACAAGCGCTTCTTCGAGCATCCCGGCTTTGATTTCGTTCGCATCTTCGGTGCGGCCTGGGCCGACCTTCATCACGGCGCGCGCTCCCAGGGCGCCAGCACCCTTGACATGCAGGTGGCGCGCAGTTTTTTCTTTTCCAACGCACGCACCTGGCGACGCAAGATGGCCGAAACCCTGATGGCCCTCGAACTCGAGCATCGTTTCACCAAACAGCAGATTTTCGAACTGTATGCCAACGAAATTTATCTCGGCAATCGCGGCAGTTTCTCCATTCGCGGATTCGGCGAGGCTTCGGAAACCTATTTCGGGAAGGATGTTCGCGACCTGAATCTCGCGGAGACCGCATTTCTCGCCGGCATCATTCATTCGCCGAATCGTTATTCCTCGCCCGAGCGCCATCCCCAGCATGCCGCGGCTGCGCGCGACCGTGCTTTGAACGCCATGCTTGAAAATCATGCCGTCACGGCGCAGCAGGCCGCCACGGCTCGCATAATGCCGATGCATTTCACCAGTCCCGCGGATACCGGTGCAGCTTCCTACTTTGTGGATATGGTTCGCGACAAGCTCCTCGAAGATTTCTCCGAAACTGATTTGACGACGCAGAGCTACTCGATCTACACCACGCTCGATCCCGCGTTGCAGCGCGCCGCGGGCGACGCCATTTCCGCGGGCATGAAACAAGTAGACCAGTTGCTCGCCAAAAAATATGAACGATGGCGCAAGAGCGGCGAAGCCGTCCCGCAGGTGCAGGTCGCATTGATCGCGCTCGACCCTACGACCGGCGAAATTCGCGCGCTCGCCGGCGGCCGTGATTACGGCGAAAGCCAGTTGAACCACGCGCTGGCCCGCCGCCAGCCCGGCTCGTCGTTCAAGCCGTTCGTGTACGCCGCCGCGTTTAACACCGCGATCAATGGCCAGCAGCCGGTGATTACTCCGCTCACCACCGTGGTGGACGAGCCGACGACTTTTACCTTCGACGGCCGCGACTATACTCCCAATAATTACGGCGAGCAGTTCTACGGCACGGTCACTGTCCGCGATGCGCTGATTCATTCCCTGAACGTAGCCACGGTAAAAGTGGCGGAAATGGTCGGGTTCGACCGCGTTGCGCAACTAGCCAAGGAAATGAATCTGGGGCCGCACATTCTGGGCACACCCGCCGTGGCGCTGGGCGCTTATGAAATGACGCCGCTGGAAGTGGCCGCCGGCTACACGGCCTTCGCTTCGGATGGCACGCGCGCCGAGCCGCTCTTTCTTCGCGAAGTTGTAAACACGCGTAGCGCGGTGCTTGAGAAAACAGAAATTCAGCGCCGTGCCGTGCTCGATCCGCGTGTGGCCTATCTAGTCACCAGCGTGATGGAAGACGTTCTCAGCCGCGGCACCGGCTTCATGGTCCGCAGGCTCGGCTTCACCGCGCCCGCCGCTGGCAAGACGGGCACTTCGCGTGACGGCTGGTTCGCCGGATTCACTTCCAATCTTGTATGCGTTGTCTGGATCGGTTTCGACGATAACCGTGACCTGGGACTTTCCGGCGGTGCTTCGGCAGCGCCGTTGTGGGCGGAATTCATGAAGCGCGCTGTATTGCTGCCGCGCTATCGCAATCCCAAGCCGTTCGCGCCGCCAGAAGGCATCGTGCAGGTTACCCTGGGCACGCAGTCGGGTTTGCTGGCTGACTCGTCCTGCCCGGACACTCGAACGGAAGTTTTCATCGACGGCACGCAGCCCACGCAATTCTGCTCGTCCAATGGCGAGCCCGCCACGGAAGCAGGTACATCGCCCACCGGAGGCGTTCCCACTTCTTCCGGCGCGTTTATTCCCAGACCGCAACCCTTCGCGCCCCTCCGCCCCGGCGGCCAGCCCGCCGCGCCCGGCGAACTCAATCCGGACCAGCCTGGCGATGGCCAGTCCGTGCAAGCGCAGAAGAAAAAGAATCTCATGCAGAAGATTTTTGGTATATTTGGGGGCGGGAACAAGAAGACTCCGAATACGTCCCCTCAGCCGGAGCCGCAACCGCAGTAGCAGACTAGCTGTGAGCGAAAAGGAGGGGCGATGGGCCGTAAAACGCTCGTTTCATTCCTGATGATTATTTCGGTGGCGCTGGCCGCCGCCGCGCAGCGATCGGCTCAGAATCCTGCCTCGTCTGTCCCTCCTTCGGCGGCCGTGTCACCAGCCGGCGCCGCAAAGTCCTCTACCACAATGACGCCTCGGCAAATCGCCGAATTGCGCGCGGATATTCTTATAGCGCGGAAAATGTACCTGCAGGGAATTGCCGCTTACCAGGAATTGCTGAAGACTAATCCCAAGGATGCCGGCGTGCTCAATAAAATCGGCATCGCCTACCAGGAAATGGGGTCGAGCCGCGACGCGGCACGCTACTACAAGCAGGCGTCCAAGGCTGACCACGATTTCGCCAGTCCGCTGAATAATCTCGGCACTGTCGAGTACGAGCAGAAGAAGTACGGCAAAGCCGTGAAACTTTATCAGAAGGCGCTGACCACGCACGGCGAAGCGGCTATCGTCTACAGCAACCTGGGTTATGCGTATTTCGCGCTAAAGCAGTATCCCGACGCGATGAACGCCTTCCACCAGGCTGTCGCGCTCGATCCGAAAGTCTTTGACCGCCGCAGCAACACCGGCTCCATCGTGCAGCAGCGCACCGTCAGCGATCCGGGCCTGTTTTATTTCTTCCTCGCGAAATCCTATGCCCAGGCCGGCGACGCCGAGCAGTGCGCGCGCTATCTGAAGCTGGCTCGCGACCACGGCTATGCCCAGCTCGCCGACGCGAAGTCTGACCCCGCCTTCGCCCGCGTCATCCGCGACCCCCGCATCCAGGAACTTTTCCCCGCCGCGTCTCAACCCACTACCGAATAGGCAAGTGTTCCCAAGTCGGCACCCTGATTCTTGTCAATGTGAATCCTAGACGCATCCGAAGAAGCTTTGCGCTGGCCTCTATGGCGCGATTTTAACTGTGCCGCAGCCGCCTAGCTCTTACCAGAAGGAAATAGCCTTATAACTATGCTCAATGGGCGGGTACCACGCCGTCCCCGCCAGTTTGCGGATCTTGAACTTGCCATCTCCCAGGCTTGCCCGGAAGCGTGGGCAAATTAGCAATTCGCCATGCACAATTTCGAACTATACCGCAGATACTTCGTCGTCTCCAATGTTAACGTATAAGGATATCTCCCCGGACGGCTTCCAATAAGCAAGGTGTTTTAAGAGACGGGAGCGAATATCCTCCTCATCAGTCACAAGGTAAATATACCCATTGCTACGGAAATACATGAAGTATCGGGTTCCCCTTGGAATAAAATAAGCATCCCATGCAAACAGCATGAGAACGGAAATAAACGCGTGCAGATCAGCGATCTCATCTGTTCGGAATAGATTGCCCGGAGTGTTGTCTATCGAAGAGCAAATTCCATACCCACGGCGCATTTGCTCAATCATTCTCAGGCCGCTACGTTCTATTTGGGGTGTGCCAATGTCCCAGTTCACAAGCCACAAGAGTCCCCCGTAAAAATCCACGTTCGCCTCGAAAGCCAACAAGCTAGAGGCAAGAGCGATGGTTGGACCAGCCTCCACGGGTACTTTTACGGAAACCCCGAGTGCAACAGAAGGCCCATAACTGAGATGTCCATGTGGCCCAACTTTCATGGACAATGGTGCCTTTTCACACCATTGTTTTGATTCCTGATAATTCAAAACTCGCACACATCCTCCATTTAGAACGTCGCAACTACTCCCACTGCCTCAATTATATCGTACGGCAATTTAGCGGCCGCATTCCAGAGCGCCGAAAATACTTCGAATTCGGGAGACAAGACAAAGGTCCTGGCTGTGTTTGTTGCTCACCACGACCGAATTATTGCCAAGTTGAATCTTCCTATGAACACTGCAACAGCGCCATACGGAAATCTTGCGTGGACACGCGACGGTAAGTCGATTGCGTTTCTATTACAGCAGGAGGGAAGCACCAATCTATGGTTTCAGCCGTTTGATCCCTCGCAACAAACTCAGCCTGCTCCCCTCCAGATGACGCACTTGAACCAGGGCCTATACACGGGGTTTGCAATTTCGCCCGATGGCACACAAGTCGCTCTCGCGCGCGCTGTCGCTCATCCTATTGTGATCCGCATAAGCGGCTACCGCTGATTCAGATTGGCTAAGTCTGACCGCCGGCGGCCCCATTTCCGCCCCGCCGTTATGTTATTCGCTCGACATTGTTTCAAGCGCCACGTTCTCTTCCCGCCTGCTTTGGGCAATGACCTCACTTTTGGCATGTCTTGTGCTGCTATAATGGTGGTGAATGGGCCGCCGAATCCTTCCATGGATGCTGCTGACCGGGCTGCTGGCTTGGCCGGCATTGGCACAGGCACCCGCGGCACAAACTCCTGCCGGAGTACCCGAATCTACCGCGCAGGCGGCACAAGCTTCCGCCGTAGCGCAAGCGACTGGCACATCGTCACCGCGAATGCTCGATGCCGCGCCCGGCACGAGGGCAGCGGCGGTGGTTTCACCCGCCCCGCGCGTGCTCGAATTGGATATTCGCGGCGAGATTGAGCCTGTCCTTGCCGAATACATTTCGCAATCCATTGATTCCGCCACGCCCGCGAAGTATCGGCTGATCGTCGTCACGCTGGACACTCCCGGCGGCTTGGACGACTCGATGCGCGAAATCATCGCCAGCATCATTCATTCGCAAGTGCCCGTGGCTACGTTTGTCTATCCTTCCGGATCGCGCGCGGCTTCCGCCGGATTTTTCATCCTGATGTCGGGAGACGTGGCCGCCATGGCTCCGGGCACCGACACGGGAGCGGCTTCCCCGCTGGCGGCCATGGGCGGCCAGCCTGTACAGATCGACGAAACGCTGCGCCACAAAATCGTCAACGAAGCCGCCGCGTATCTCCGCAGCATCACCACCAAGCGCAATCGCAATCCCGAGCTGGCGGAGCAGGCTATCACCGAAGCGAAAGCGTTCAGCGATAGCGAAGCCCTCGCTGGCCATCTGATTGACCTGAGCGCCACATCGCCTGAAAATCTTCTTGCTGCGCTCGACGGCCGTCCCATTCGCCGCCTCGACGGCTGGACGGTAACGCTCTCGCTGGCTAATGCGACCATCGAGCGCGGCGAAATGACCGCGCGGCAGAAATTTCTCTCCCGCGTTGTGCAGCCGGACGTATTCTTTATTCTGCTGATCATCGGCGTCATTGGCCTCTACGCCGAGTTCACGCATCCCGGCATGTTCGCGCCGGGAGTTATCGGCGCCATTGCGTTGCTGCTGGCACTTTTCGCCATGCATCTGCTGCCTGTGAACTTGACCGGGTTGCTGCTGATTGTGCTGGCGCTGGCGCTTTTCGGCCTTGAGGCGAAGTTTCCCAGTCACGGTGTCCTGGGAGTGGGAGGAGTGATATCCATGGTGCTGGGCGCGCTGATGCTGATTCGTTCGCCGTTGACGGGCATGGGGGTGAGCCTCGGCACGGCCATCGGCATGACGATTCCCGTCGCCGTGCTGATCATTGTGCTGGCGCGTTTGGTACTGCGCTCGCACGCTTGGAAGCAAACCACCGGCCGCGAGCAGATGATCGGCGAAATCGGCGAAGTGGCCGAACCGATTGAAGGCTCCGGAATGGTGCTCGTGCATGGAGAATTGTGGCGCGCCGAATCGAAGCAGAGCATTCCGAGGGGCGCTCGCGTCCGTGTCCGTTCCATTTCCGGGCTAACAGTTTCCGTGGAACCCGCGCCGGACCTGCGCGCCGGGCCTCCGGCTCCGGTGGTATAGCCTTTCGGAATAACTTTTTTTGTTTTCGAGCAGCGGTAGCGAAGGAGAATGGCGATGGATTTTTTTAATGCGCTGATTTTGGGCGCGGTGCTGCTGTTTCTGATCTGGTTCGTGAATTCCGTCTACGTCATCAAGGAATGGGAGCGCGGAGTAGTCCTGCGCCTGGGCCGCATGTTGCCGCAGCCCAAGCCCGCGGGCCTGTGCCTGGTCTTTTGGCCGATTGACAAACTGACCAGGCTTTCGCTGCGCGTCGAAGCGCTGGACGTGCCTCCGCAGGACGTCATCACCAAGGACAATATTTCCGCCAAGGTGAATGCCGTCTGTTATTTCCGCGTCGTTGAGGCGAATCTCGCGCTTTCGCAGGTCCAGAATTATTTATATGCCACTTCGCAGCTCGCGCAGACCAATTTGCGCAGCGTACTGGGCCAATTCGAGCTGGACGAAATCCTGGCGGATCGCGAAAAGGTAAACGCCAAGCTGCAATTAATCCTTGACCAGGATACCGAGCCTTGGGGTATTAAGGTAACGAAGGTTGAAGTCAAGCAAGTCGATATTCCGGAGAACATGCAACGCGCCATCGCTCGCCAGGCCGAGGCTGAACGTGAGCGCCGCGCCAAAATTATTCATGCGGAAGGCGAAATGCAGGCTTCCACCAAATTGGCCGAGGCCGCGAACATTTTGGCAGCCGCGCCGGTTTCGATCCAGTTGCGCTACCTGCAAACATTGACGGAAATCGGCGTGGAAAAAAATACCACGGTGATTTTTCCGTTGCCGATTGATCTGTTGCAGATTTGGCTGAAGAAAAGCGAGGAGAAATAACGAATGGCGGGAAATAACAGGCGAAGCGGCGAGCGCGTTCTCGGTAGCGGGCATCTGGTGGGACTGTTTCTTGCGGTGGTCGTACTTTGCTGCGTGTTTTACACGCTGGGCTACGTGATGGGGCGGTCGCAGGAAGCTACTGTGCACGCCGCCATGGTTGACGATACCGGAGCCGCTTCCGCACCGGCAGCAACTTTGCCGACGCGAGTGACGCCCGCCAACCTGCCGCCCTCCGCGACGCCGACTGCTGCGGCTCCCGACGCCGGCCCAAACAGCGAATGGAATTTCAAGGCCCATAACAATTCACCGAGCGCGCCTTCCGCAACGCTCCCGGGCGACGCACCCGTCAACAGCCGTACAAATGCTGATGTAGCCCCGGCTCCTGTGCGTTCCGCTACGCCGTCCAGCTTGTCAGCGAATTCGGCTCGGACTGCTCCGCCTGCGCCGGCTGTGCAACCAGCGCCCAATTCGGCTCCGATGAAACATGTAGCTCCTGACGCAGTCCCTGCGGCAGCCGCCGATCCCGAACGCTTTGCCACGCCAATGATTTCGCACGGCTCGTTCATTTTGCAGGTGGCGGCGCTGAAGAGTGAATCCGATGCGCTGGCCATGGCCGCCGCGCTCCAGAATAAAAATTTCCCCGCGTTTGTGGTCATGCCGGGCGAAGACAAATTCTATCGCGTGCAGGTTGGTCCGTACGCCGATCCTCAATCCGCGAAGTCCGCGCGCACGGCGCTCAATCATGCGGGATTCGAGTCCGTCTTTAAGCACTAAGTTTTCCATGCGCCCCGACATCGGACTACTGCTGCCGCCTACGCAATGAACCTCTCCCGCGGCGCTCGATGGCTGCTTTCGCTGGCCTCTGGAATTCTGCTGGCTTTCGCGTTTCCCGACTACAACTGGCCGATTTGCGCATGGTTCGCTGTGGCGCTGCTTTTGCTGGCCATTAACGGATTGCGTCCCTCGCAGGCCGCGGTTTGCGGATGGCTGCACGGCGCGGTGTTTTATCCCGTGACGATTCCGTGGGTCTTCATAGTGATGAGGCAGTACGGCAATCTGAACGCGCCGACCGCTGGAGCAGTCCTTGCGCTGATCAGTGCGATCGGCGGATTGCTCACTGCGGCCTTCGCCGCCGGAGTGGCCGCCGTCAGCCGCCGGCGCGGAACGGTATACGGACTCGCGGCAGCGCCATTTTTTTGGATATTGCAGGAATGGGTTCGCACGCATTTACCGAATATCGGCTTCCCGTGGAACCTGGCGGGCTATGCGGCCGCGCAGAATCTTGCGCTGATGCAGATCGCGGCCTGGACCGGAATTTATGGACTTTCGCTGCTGGTCGTCGCTTTTAATGCATTGCTGGCATGGGCAATTTTGCGCCGCAGCCGGGGAGCGATCGTTGCGGTCGCCGCGTCAGTGATTGCCCTATCGTGCGTGGCGATGATCGGTCCGCGCTTTGTTCCCGGTGCTGCGCCGTCAGCGGTCGCGCATCTGGTACAGACCAACTTCCCGCAATCGGAGAGTTATCCGGCCAATTGGATGGAGCTTCATGCCGGCGATTTGGACGAACTCGAATCCATCAGCGTGGATGCGGCGCGTCGCGCGCCCGGCGTGGTTATCTGGCCCGAAGTTCCCGCGCCGTTCAGCTTAATGGACCCGCGCTTTGCGGCTCGCGTGCAGCGCATCGCGCGCGACGGCGGACAGGATTCCCTCGTTGGGGTGGTTGAATGGAGAGCCGCGCCGCCGAGTATCGGATATCATGCCTTCAATAGCGTGGTGCTGCTGGGTCCCGCCGGGCAGCGCATGTTTGCGTACGACAAGAAACACCTGGTGCCCTTCGGTGAATTCGTTCCCTGGCGCAAATGGCTGCCGTTCGCGGGACGCATCACCGCCGACATTTCCGATTTCACGCCCGGCAGCGCCTATAGCATTGGCCAGTTTCCCGGCGGCGCATTCGGTACGTTTATTTGTTACGAGTCCATTTTCCCCGCTGAAGTTCGCCAGTTCGCTCTGCATGGGGCGCGGCTTCTGGTGAATGTTTCCAACGACGGCTGGTTCGGCCACTCGGCGGCGCGCGCGCAACATTTGCTGATGGTGCGCACGCGAGCGGTGGAAAATCGCCGCTGGATTCTGCGCGCTACCAACAACGGACTCACCGTCTCGATTGATCCGTACGGCCGCGTGGTCGCGTCGATGCCGACGGACATTCGCGGCCAGCTCGACGCGCCGTATGCCTTTCGCGATGATCGCTCGCTGTACTCGCGTTTCGGCGATTGGATCGTATGGCTCTCCGTGATACTTGTTATATTCCTTGTGGCACGCATACTGAGAATCAGCCGCCGTTAGTCGCGCGCTCATATGATTATGCATTGGGCCACCGTAACCATGTTCATCGACGAAATTGAGAGGATATAAGAACCCATGGACATTGTGTGGACAAAATCGGGCTTGTACAAGCGCCATTTGTATGCGTCCGAGTCAGAATTGGAAGCAGCCATCAATGAAGTGCGGAGCACACTTTTTGGTGTTAACCGACACTATCTTGATGTGAAAAAGAAAATCGGGGCAAAAGGAGGCCTGCGAAATATACCGGATGGCTATCTGATTGATCTGAGTGGTAAGCAACCACGATTATACGTGGTCGAAAACGAGCTGGAGCGACACGAACCATTGCGACATATCTCCGTTCAGATATTGGAATTTTCTCTTTCGTTTGAACAGGAACCAAGAGCAGTAAAAACCATCCTGCTTGCTGCCTTGCAAGCGCAGCCGGAGGCCAAACTATCATGTGAGCAGTATGCAGCCACTCGCGGTTTTCGAAATCTGGACCACATGCTTGAGCATCTTGTATTTGAAGGACCGTTTGCGGCGCTTGTAATTATTGACCAGTTGCCGGAGAAGCTCGAAACAATTTTGGCGAAGAAATTTAAATTTGGTGTCGAAGTCTTAGAGCTCACCTGCTACCAAAACGAGAAAAGTGATCGGTTTTTTCTATTTGAACCATTCCTCCAGGATCTTGAAAATGACCTGCCGACGGAATTAAATGCGCAAAGCGGGGAGGAGCGGCGCGCCGATCCAACGGAAGTCGATACAGTGGTCATCACTGCTCGTGAAGAAGGATTTCAAACAGTCTTTATCGGCGAGAATCGATGGCACCACGTGAGGATTCACGGAACAATGCGCCCTCAAATTAAATATGCTGCAGCTTATCAGGTTGCGCCCGTGTCTGCCATCACCCATATCGCCCCTGTGAAATCGATTGAGCCTTGGGGCGAGACCGGAAAGTTCGTGCTTAACTTTTCGGAACCTGCGATCCCCATCGGGCCAATTCAGTTCGTGCCAAGTGGGCGTATAAAGGCCCCTCAAAGCCTTCGATACACCACGAAAAATCGTTTGGAACAAGCAAAGACACTCGACGACGTTTGGTAAGCGCGATATCTTCTTTTTTTAAAATACCAGGCCAGAAAGCTAATTAGCGATGTGACGATTGCGGCTGGCGTGAGGATGGAAAACGATGTCGAACCAGGGCGTCCAGGTCTTTCCTCCGTCGGTGGATGTGACGGCGGTCTCCTGCACTCCGCCATTGATTGGTTTCCAGGTGCCTTTCACGATTTGCTGCTTGCCATCGGCTGTCCAGTCATCGCCTTTCAGAACCATCGCGCCATTTTCCATGCCGCCGCCGAGCAGAAGGAATTTTCCGCGATTGGTCACCCAGGTCTGCCGCCAGGTTTTTGTCGCGGCGTCATAGATGTTGAAACTTAGGCCGTTGTGGCCATTGGTGTCGCGGTAGTTTTCCTGAATTACGCAGCCGTCAAGTATTCGAGTAACTCGCAGGCGAGCAGTCACCTTGGCCGGACTGCCAACGTCGAACACATCCCAGTCTCCAATCCAGAAATCGAATTGGCGGTACTCCGGAGCCGAGCATGGGACTGCCTTCGTCGGTTCACTGGGGCGCGCCGTTGCGGACGCCTGCGCGTGCAGCGCCGCGGAAAACAATGTCGCGCAGAGCAGAATGGCTGCCAGTCGCATGGCTGAGTAAGTCGCTTTGGTTTTCATTCGATCCCCTATAACCAACCCTTATAGCGTTGCAATGGCACAGGCTAGTTTGATGCACCGGGACGCGTTCTGGACATACAGGAATCTCCCGGGAAAGTGGGGAGTAAGCTGTACAGCCCGGCATGGTTTTTCCGGCATCATAGTGGTTATGAGATCACGGCGCGTGGCAGTTTTTCTTTTTGTTTTGGCATTCTTTTCGGCAGCGATGGGAGTGCGAGCGCAGACAGCGCATACATCCTCGGCCCCGGCGCTATTGGCGCAAGGGCAGGCCTATGCACGCCCACCCGGCGTCGTGTGGCGTGACGCGAAATCGCCATTTACACCGGGTCCGCGAGCCGTCATGGGAGGGCCGGGCGGCGGCCCAGAGCCGAATCAGCCGCTGTATGTCTGCCGCGCGAACGTCCAGGGCAGCACGATTCCCGGAAAATGGCTGAAAGGGAATTGCAACGTTGCGTCCGGCGGGCACGAAGTGATCGTGCATGAATATCAGGTGGCCTATGGCAACGCGTCCTGGCAGCCTTATGTGGGAAACACAAACGGCCTGGTGCAAGCGGGGACTGACGCCGGTGGCGCGCCGCTTTTTTCCTGCCGCGCCAATGGAGATCAAGGTTATCAGCCGGGAAAAATGCTGAACGGAATGTGCAGAATTCCACTTGGCGGGAATGAGGTGGTGGTGAAGCCGCCCTTCGATGCGCTGTATGTGGGCGGACGGACATATCCGATTTCGTCTCCATCGGCGTATTCTCCGGCATATCCGCAGCGTAGATATGCGCGGTATGCGCCGCCGTCATATCCGCCGCCGGGATATGCGCCATCGTCTTATCCGACGCCGAATCCGAGCACGGTCACATGGCGGCCGGCGAAAGCTCCGGCAGTGCCGGGATCGGGCGCGATTCAGGGCGGTCCGGGCAACGGACCTAATCCGGGTTCGCCGCTTTATATTTGTCGCGCGCAGGGATATAACGGCGGAATGCTGCCCGGCAAGTGGATTGAGGGTAAGTGCAGCTTCGCGACAGGATGGGAAGAACGGAAAAATAAAAATTACGAAGTGGCCTACGGAGCGGCGGTGTGGGGTCCATATTTCGGCATCAAGCCGGAAATGATTCAGGGCGGCACCGATGTTGATGGAACTCCGCTTTACGTTTGCCGCGTACGTTTCGTGTCGGGCTATGGCGACAAGGGTTTTCAGCCCGGCTACTTGAGGAACAGCCTGTGCATGGTGCCTTACACTCAGGCGACTTCGAATCCGCCGCCGTTCCAGGTGCTTTATAATGCGGGGACGAACATCGCGGCACTGCGTCCACCGCCACCGGCGCGAAATCCTAATTGGCGCAATAGCGGATCGGTTGGACCTCCCGAAGATGGCGGCAATTCACCGGACGCATACCCCGGCGACGGCAATGAGCCTGGCAATGAGGCCGACAGCGGCCCGGAGAATGGCGCGGACAATAGCGCGGACAACGACGCGGGCAACGGGCCGCAACTCAATGCGCCGAGCGACGCGGACGCTTTGAACGGGACAGCGCCGCAGGGTCCGCAGGGAATGCGCGTGGTCTTCGACTCCGGCACGGGAGCGACGGCGGGCGGCTTGATTATTAAGAATGCCGCCACGGGGACGTCGATCACGCGGCAGCTCGCTCCCAACATGGCTCCGGGGGCTTGCCTCAAAACTCTCCAGCAGGCGGCACTGGATGCGGGCCTGGAAATCCAGATGGACGGCGACGGCGTCAAAATAGCCGGTCCGGACAACACGCTAAGCGTCAATGGCGCGGATGTGACCGTTACGGCGTATTGATTCGCGTTGCCGGACGTCCGGGATGCACCAAGATAGGGCATTCGTGAAAGTGCGATTTTTTCCCACCCTGGAAAGTGTGATGTGATTGCATGCTGCCGCGCTGGGAATCCGGGAAAAGGCCGCGCCCTTCGCCAAGTCACTCAGGACAGGCCGCCGACGCGATATGGAAGGACGTTTTGTGCGCAAGCTGAATGTCGCGGATTTAAGCGCCACCTTCAGGCACCTCAAGAATGAGGATGTTAAAGTAATACTTTAAGTATTGGATGCACCAAGATAGGGCATTTTGAGAACATGCGATTTTGTCCCACCTTGGAAAGTGTGATGTCATTGATTCCATTCAAGTTGCGCGAATTTCTATTCGTTCGCGTGTCCCGGCTAAAAACTCTTTTGTCCCGGATAGAAATCGTGGAATTCGGGCTTTTCTTTGACCCTTCAAATATTGCTTCAAGTTTCTCCGCGACTGGCTGAAATGCCTCCCTGCTCGGCTGAAATGCGGTCATATTTTCGGCGATTGTAGCGGCCCGTTCGCAAAGTTGGAGGGCTGCCCGGGCGGATTTGCCAGGTGTGGCAAACCGCGCCGACTGCTCCACGCGAAGTTCTCCTGTTTGTGGGCGGACCGCCCCTTTGTAGTCGCAGTTGGAACCCATAGCCACAACTTATAGTAGCCCGCAAAATAAAAGTTGCAACCGATGTTGCTGTGAGTTTTTAGCTACGGGCGAAAATATACAAAATATGACTTGACAAACTTGCAAATACGTCCTATAAGACACTTGCTAGCGGGGGCTTTGATATGATTTTCCTTCCTTAGACTTTCGAACCCCGCACTGGAGATCTCCATGAGAACCGCTCTGAGGGTTTTGTCAGCAGTATTTGTTTCCGGCTCGCTTGCAATGCTCGTTGCCATGGTATGCCCTGGCATAGCGCATGCACAATCAAGTGTCACGTGCGTGCCGGGCTGCATCGCGATGCAGGGCTATGACAGCAACCGCGACAATATAAACCCCACGGAGAATATTTTTAAGGCTACGAGCTTTCCATCGTCACTGACGACGGACGCGACCTCTTCGACGGAGATTCACGGGATCATTTTCGCGCAACCGCTGTACCTCACAGAAGTGCCATTGACTACTTCCTCACAGATACTTTACCTGGCGACCGAGGAAAATCGCATATATGCTCTTCCAGGCCCACAACCTGAGTGCCACGCCGGTCTGGCAGGTCAACTTCAATCAGACGGGGGAAACGCCCGTACCGAAGGGTCTTCTCGCTGACGGGAATGGGTGTGGAGGAATTGGGCCGGAGATTGGAATCACGGGCACTCCTGTTATTGACCTGAATGGAAACTATCCGGATGTGCTCTATGCGGTCACTTCTACCGCGAACGCGTCCAATGTCGTAACGCAGCGGTTGAATGCAGTGAGCATTTTCGACGGCAGCCCAACGGCCACGGCTCTGAACATTGCAAGTGCATTCAGTGGCTTCTCCGGCAGCCCCACATTTGATGCGACGTCGGAGAATCAGCGGGCGGCGCTGGCCGTGGATCATGACTCAAGTGGGAATCCATTGATTTTTGTCGCGTGGGGAGGCTACTGTGACTTGGGAACATATAGGGGGCTTGTTGCTGAATTCCGGGGCACCGCGACCTCATCTACTCCTCCCATGCAGCTTGCTCTTGTGGCTATCTTCGATGCCTCTGGCGGGGTCAGCGGCGCGAGCCAGTCCGGTATATGGATGGGCGGCGCTGGCCCGGCAGTCGGCGCAGCCACATCTTCTTCCGGCGACGACGTATACTTCGGGACCGGTAACGGGACAGTGAGTTACGGGTCATCACTTTCCGCGAGCGCCCTTGGCGAAAGCGTTTTGCGCGTTCATTCAACGCAAACCGGGAGCTCATTTACATTTGATCCCATCGGGGCTTACACGGCCAATGAGTGGTCGATTCTGAACATCGGTAATGGCCCTGGATGCGCCCACACACTGACCCTTCCGCCACCATACGCCTCCGGCTCATTTTATTGCTCAGGCTCGGATATGGATCTAGATGCGGGCGGCCTTATCTTGGCCCAGGCAACAGGAAGCATCCTTCCTTCGGGGGACAACTTCGTCGTGCTGGAGGGAGGCAAGGAGGGTGTGGTGTATGACCTCGATCCCTCAAATATGTCCAATACGGGGCCCGATACGGCGGCACCCTGCACGACAGGCTCAGGCGGCCAGACGCTCCAGTGCTTTGGCGCAGTCAGATTGCTCAACGCCAATGTAAATTCGCCGCAGAATGACGCCACAGGCGTGCGTTGCAGTTCGGCTTTTTGGCCGGGGAATTCGTCAACAAGTGAGAACATTCTCTACGAAGCGGGCAGTGGCGATAATAAGATGTGGGGATACCAGATGGGGTCGGGTGCGATTTTTGGTGTTAGTTCGCCTCTGGGCTCGTATTCGTTCTCCGGGGCGCTCGGGTATTCGGGAAGTTGCCCTGTTGTAACGTGGGATAGTAGCGGCGGTTCAACTGCGGCAGCGGACGCAGTGCTTTGGGTAATGGTTGATGACGCTAGCTCTGGGTCACCAAGCGCGGTAAAACTACAAGCCTTCACGGCGCTTCCGACTGGCGGATTGTTTTCTGCTCCGCTGTTTTCGGACACATCGAATGGTCCCGCCGCCGTGCCGTTTGCGGAACCTACAGTGGTGGACGGCTATGTATTTGCGGCCGGGCAGGTGCATGGATCGAGTTTTTGCGCTACGCTCAACGGATGTTATGGCATGGTAACCTCGTGGCACTAAGGCACAAAGGAGGTGTCTAATGAAATGGACGACGCCAGATTTTGAGGAAGTGAGCCTAAATTGTGAAATAAGTTCTTACGCAAACGCTGAGCTTTGATTAGAGTAACGGTCGGTCCGGAAAGGGCGAGGGCAGTGACATGAAACGGGCATTGCTATGCGTGTCGGGTGCACTTATCTGCTTGGCGCTGGTTGCTCCCGCGCAAAATGTTCAGTACAAATTTTCGGCGGCGGGTAGTTTTCCGGGCGCTGCCTATACCATTCCCCTTGCAGCTAATCTGACGCAGATTGTCGGCTATCATGTGGTCACGAATAACGACGGCGGATACATAGAGACAGTTGGAAACAAGAGCGATGCCCCCGCCTTCCTGGGTCTCCAGCCGCCGGGGAGCGGAACGTCCTATGCGGCGGGCATCACTGCGGCTGGGGTGGCCGTAGGAGGCTTCTGCGGGCTTGCAGGCTGCAATCCGACCGCGGCGGATCACGGTTTCACATATGATCATGGCGTATATACAACGATCGACTACCCGCAGGCAGGAGCGACGACGGCTGCATACGGCATCAACGATCTCGGCGAGATTGTCGGCGGATTTTGCTCGGGTCCCTATGCATGTCCGGTGGGGGCATTTACACGCACGGCCCATGGATTCCTGGATAACCAGGGAGTTTTCACGCAACTGGATTATCCCGGCAGCCAGGATACGCAGGCCAACGCGATCAATAACGCCGGTGTAATCACAGGGGCCTATGACGTTAATAACACCGGGCCGCATGGCTTCCTTTATCAGAATGGCGCCTACAAGACGATTGACATGCCCGGCGCGCTTTATACCCTTCCAAGCGCCATCAACAATCACGGAGTGGTGGCGGGTTATTACGAGCAACTTCAAGGCGGCAATCTCAGCATCCATGGCTTCCTCTACCATGACGGAGAATTCACCACAGTGAATTATCCGGGCACGCACGCGACAAACGTCTATGGCGTCAATGATGATGGCATGATCGTAGGTACTTGGCTCCCACCCATGGGATTGTGGAAGACGTTCAAAGGCATCCCCGTCCACTAGCGCTTCTTGACGGTATTCCCTGTTCCTTACTCGCATCCTCTCGAACCCGCACCGAACTTGATTTGCGACGTACCGCGCTTTCCCGTAGGATTACAGGATGAGCATGCACATCGAAGATTTGCAGCGGCATTTTGCGGACCTGCGCGAGCGCATTGAAACGGTTCGGAGCTTTCTTTGACGTTCCCGCGCAACGCCAGCGACTGAGCGAGCTGGACGAAAAAGTTAACCGTCCGGATTTGTGGTCCAATCCCGAGGAAGCCCAGGGGCTTTTCCAGCGGCGCAAGCAGGCGGCGGAGCGCGTCGAGGCGGACGCCAAACTCGAGCACCGCATCGGCGACCTGGAAGCCTATTTCCACCTGGTCCGCGAAGAGACCGATCCCGCGCAACGCGAAGCCGTGCTGGCCGAACTGACCGACGAGCTGGCCAAGGCCGAGCAGTACACTTCCGAGCTGGAAACGCAGACGCTGCTGGCCGGGGACAGCGACCGCCTGAACGCCATCATGGCCATCAAGCCGGGCGCGGGCGGCACCGAGTCGCAGGACTGGGCGGAAATGCTGTTGCGCATGTATCTGCGCTGGGCGGAAGGGAAGGGCTTTCGAGCATCGGTGATTGATTCCACGCCGGGAGAAGAGGCGGGAGTGAAGTCGGCCACGGTGCGCATCGAAGGCGAAAACGCCTACGGAATGCTGGCGGGAGAAAGCGGCGTCCACAGGCTGGTGAGGATTTCACCGTACGACCAGGCGGCGAGGCGGCATACTTCGTTTGCGTCGGTGTATGTGATTCCCGAAATTGACGACAAAATTGAAATCGTTATCAAGCCGGACGACATTCGTATTGATACTTTTCGCGCGGGAGGCGCCGGCGGGCAGCACGTCAACATGACGGACTCGGCGGTGCGCATCACGCACTTTGCGTCGGGGATTGTGGTGCAGTGCCAGAACGAGCGCAGCCAGCATAAAAATAAGGATATGGCGATGAAGGTGCTCCGCTCGCGCCTGTATGAGCACGAGATGGACAAGCGGCGCGAGGAGTCGCGCAAGCTGAACGCGTCCAAGGCGGATATCAGCTTCGGGAGCCAGATTCGGTCGTACGTCCTACAGCCCTATCAGATTATTAAGGACCATCGCACGCGGCATGAACGCGGCGACGTTCAAAAAGTGCTGGACGGCGATATTGACGATTTTGTCCGCACGTATTTGCTGTGGCGGCGCGATCCGAGCAAGTTTGCCGCCGCGCAAGCCGCTGATGATGAATTGGATGTGTAAGGCTCCAACTCCGAAGACGACGGTGGGCCCGAGGGAAGTCCCGTCGAGATACGCGAGAGCACCTTTCCACGCTGAGATTCGCCATTCAATGCGGGAAGCCGCATTTCCGGCCTCTCGCGTTGACAGGCCATTCACCGCATGTTACTTTCACAAATCCAAGATTTGCGCCTGGATATCGCGCTGGGCGATGTGATTAGCATCTTTTTGCCCATAATATAGGAGACAATCTTGACCCCAACTTCCGAGCCGTTTCTTTTTACGTCCGAATCCGTTACGGAAGGCCATCCCGATAAGATGGCCGACGAGATTTCCGACGCCATCCTGGACACTGTGATGGCGCAGGACCCGCAGGGCCGCGTGGCGTGCGAGACTTTGCTGACGACCGGACTGGTCGTCATCGCCGGGGAAATTACCACTGACGCGCAAGTGGACTACGCCGGGATTGCCCGCGAAGTGATACGTGAGGTCGGCTATACGCATTCCGACCACGGATTTGACTGCGGCACGTGCGGCGTGATCGTGGCCATGAAGCGCCAAAGCCCGGACATCGCCATGGGCGTGGATACGGGCGGCGCGGGCGACCAGGGATTGATGTTCGGTTTCGCCTGCGATGAAACGACTGAACTGATGCCCATGCCGATCGAACTGGCTCACCGGCTGACGCGGCGGCTGGCGGAAGTTCGTAAACAGGGGCTGGCCAAGTTTTTGCGACCCGATGGAAAATCGCAGGTCACTGTGGAATATGTTGACGGACGCCCCGAGCGAATTGATACCGTGGTAATTTCCAGCCAGCATAGCGCCGACGTTCCCGATAAGACGCTGCACGAATCCATCATGCGCGACGTAATCATGCCTGTGCTTCCCGCGCACATGCTGGACAGCCGCACCAAGTACCACATCAATCCCACCGGACGCTTCGTGACCGGCGGCCCCATGGGCGATGCCGGGCTTACCGGCCGCAAAATCATCGTGGATACTTACGGCGGTTACAGCCGGCACGGCGGCGGAGCGCTTTCGGGAAAAGATCCAACCAAGGTGGACCGTTCGGCGTGCTACATGGCGCGTTACATTGCCAAGAATCTTGTGGCTGCTGGTCTAGCGCGCAAAGTGGAAGTGCAACTTGCTTATGCCATCGGCGTGGCCGAGCCGGTTTCCGTGATGGTGCAGACTTTTGAGACCGGAACGCTCCCCGACAGCCAGATTCGTGAATTGATCCGCGCGTTTTTCTCGCTTACGCCTCGCGGAATCATCGAAGCGCTGGAACTGCGCCGGCCGATTTATCAGGCCACCGCGTCTTATGGCCATTTCGGCCGCAGCGAGCCGGGCTTTACGTGGGAAAAGACGGACAAGGCGGACGCCCTTCGCCAGCATGTCGCGCAAATGAATGGCGCGATGGCGGGTCGCCGCTGAATCGCCGAAGCAATCTGACAATTTCAATGAGAGACTGAGAGGACTAACTTGGATACTGCGACGAAGCCACTGACCGCCGACGTGAAAGACCTGCTGCTGGCCGAGCCGGGAAAGCGCCGCATTGAATGGGCCAACCAGCACATGCCGGTGCTGCAACTGATTCGCAAGCGGTTCATCAAAGAAAAGCCGCTGAAGGGGATTCGCATCTCCGCGTGCCTGCACGTCACCACGGAGACGGCCAATCTGGCTATCACGCTGCGCGATGGCGGCGCCGACGTGGTGCTTTGCGCCTCGAATCCGCTTTCCACGCAGGACGAAGTCGCCGCTTGCCTGGTTCGCGACTATGGCATTCCCACGTTTGCCATCAAGGGCGAAGACGGCCCCACGTATTACGCGCACATCAACTCGGCGCTCGAACACCGGCCGCAGATGACCATGGACGACGGCGCAGACCTGGTGACGCAGCTGCTCACCAAGCGCAAAGACCTGGTTCCCGACGTGATTGGCGGGACCGAAGAAACTACCACCGGCGTGATTCGTTTGCGCGCCATGGCCGCGGACGGCACGCTTCGCTATCCCATCATCGCCGTCAATGACGCGCTGACCAAGCATCTCTTCGACAATCGCTACGGCACGGGCCAATCCACGCTGGACGGTATCATTCGCTCCACCAATTTGCTGGTGGCGGGTTTGCGCGTGGTGGTTGCAGGGTACGGCTGGTGCGGACGCGGAATCGCGATGCGCGCCAAGGGACACGGCGCGGACGTCATCGTCACCGAAATTGATCCCGTGCGCGCCATCGAAGCCACCATGGACGGCTACCGCGTAATGCCCATGGGCGAAGCCGCAAGTTTGGGTGATATTTTCGTCACCGTGACGGGCAACAAGTCTGTTTTGCGCAGCGAGCATTTCGATAAAATGAAGGACGGCGCGGTGATCTGCAATTCCGGCCACTTCAACGTGGAAATTGATATTCCGGCGCTGGAAAAGATGGCCGGCAGCCGCCGCACCGTGCGGCCCTTCGTCGAGGAATTTTCCCTCAGCGACGGACGCAAGATTTTCCTGCTGGGCGAAGGCCGCTTGATCAATCTGGCCGCCGCCGAGGGCCATCCCGCCTCGGTGATGGATATGAGCTTTGCCAACCAGGCGCTCTCGGCGGAGTATTTGGTGAAGAATGCCAGCCAACTTGAGGCCAAGGTCTATCCGGTTCCTGAAGTGCTGGACAAGCATATTGCCAAGCTGAAGCTGGAGTCGATGAATATAAACATCGATAAGCTTACGCCCGATCAGGAACATTACCTCGCCAGTTGGAATGAAGGTACCTAGTTTTTTCGCTCGCGCGATCCTATGAAGGAATTCGCCGAGTGGGCCATTGAAACCGCGCGGCTGCGTGGCGCCCGCTACGCCGACGCGCGCGTCATGGACGTTCGCCAGCGCGATATTTCCACCAAAAATGGGCAGGTAGGAACGCTCGTCGAGAGCGAGTCGTGCGGCATTGGTGTGCGCGTGCTGATCGGGGGCGCATGGGGATTTGCATCCACCGACCGGCTGACGCGCGAAGGCGTGCAAACCTGCGCAGCTCGCGCGGTGGCCATTGCGCGCGCTTCGGCTCGCGTCCTGGGGCGGCCCGTGGTGCTGGCCGATGAGCAAGCCTACGTGGACACCTGGCAAAATCCCTACATCAAGGATCCGTTTTGTGTTCCGGTGGAGCGGCAACTGGCCGTGCTGCTGGATGCCGACCGCGAGATGCGCGGGGTCCCCGGCGTTACTCTGGCCGAAGGCACCATGGCCTTTCGGCGTATCGAGCAAGTCTTCGTTTCCACGCAGGGTTCGGTAATTCATCAGCGCAAAATGCAATCCGGCGCGGGCATTACGGCCACCAGCTTTCAAAAAGACGAAATCCAAAAGCGCTCCTATCCCAATAGCTTTGGCGGGCAGCATGCTTTGCAGGGCTACGAGCTTGTGGAAGCGATGAATTTGCCCGCGCATGCGCGACGCGTGGGCGAAGAAGCCGTCGCGCTGCATGGCGCCGCGCAATGTCCGGAAGGATCGCGCACGATTATTTTGGGCGGCGGCCAGCTCGGCCTGCAGATTCACGAATCCATCGGGCATCCCATTGAATTGGATCGCGTGCTGGGAATGGAAGCGAATTACGCGGGGATGAGTTTCCTCACGACGGAGAAATTGCGCCAACTTCGCTATGGTTCGGACATCGTCAATGTGGTGGCGGACGCGCGGCTTGATCACGGCGCAGGTCTGGGAACCTTCGGCTACGACGACGAGGGAGTGCCGGCGCAATGCACTCCAGTTATCACCAACGGGCTTTTTACCGGCTACCTGAGCAGCCGCGAAACGGCTTCGGCCATCGGCGAGAAGCGCTCCGGCGGCACGATGCGCGCGGAAAGCTGGAATCGCCTGCCGATGATTCGCATGACGAACGTGAGCCTGCTGCCGGGTTCATGGCGGCTGGAAGATTTAATCGCGGACACCGACGACGGAATCTTCATGGAGACGAATCATTCCTGGTCGATTGACGACCATCGCTATCATTTTCAATTCTCCACGGAAATCGGCTGGGAAGTTCGCGGCGGTAAGCTGGGACGCATGCTGAAGAATTGCAGCTACAGCGGAATCACCACGGAATTCTGGAATTCCTGCGACGCGATTTGCTCGCGCGACTACTGGACGCTGTGGGGCACTCCGAATTGCGGCAAGGGGCAGCCCGGACAAGTGATGGGTACGGGCCACGGCGCGGCTCCGTCGCGATTTCGGAATGTGCGCGTGGGAGTGGCTTTTTCACAATGACGAAGCGCAGCGAAAAATCGACTCGAATGCGCAACGGAAAGCGGCCGATTGGGCGTAAGGCGGCAGGCGTCCGCGCGGCTTCTCGCTCTTCCGTCTCTGTTGCTAAATCTGGTGGTGAGAATTCCGGCAGCTTTGAGGAATTGCGCCGCATTGCGGACCGCGTGCTGCATTTCAGCGCGGCTCATGAAACGGAAGTGGAGATTACCGCTGCCACCGATGCGCTTACGCGTTTCGCCAACAACGCCATTCATCAAAATGTGGCCGAGGAAATTCGCCACGTTTCCCTGCGCGTGATTGTCAGCGGGAGAACGGCGCGCGCCACTACCAACAAGACGGATGATGCATCGCTCCGCAATCTGGTGGGAGCGGCGGTTTCACTCGCGCGATTTCAGCCGAAGAATAGAGACGCCATGTCTATGCCGGGGCCGCAGAAGCAGCCGCCGGTGCGGCGATTTTTTGAGCCTACCGCCGAAGCTACTCCTGAAGACCGCGCCGCAGTGGTGCGCCGCGTGGTGCGATTGGCGGCGGGGCGTAAGCAGACTGCCGCGGGAGTTTATGCCACCGGCTGGACACGAGCGGTATTTGCAAATTCGCGCGGATTGCGCGCGCAACATGCGGAGAGCAAGGCAGAATTTTCCGTCACCATGATGGAGCAGGACTCGTCCGGCTGGGCCAAAGCCACTTCACCGGATGCTCGGCTGCTGGATCCGCTGGCGCTTGCCGACCGCGCGTCTGAGAATGCCGCTGCGTCCGGAAATCCGCGCGAGCTGCCGCCTGGGCATTACACCGTGATTCTGGAACCCTCCGCCGTGCTCGACCTGGCCGGATTTCTTTTCTACGATTTTGCCGCGACGGCGGTGCAGGATAAGCGCTCCTGCCTCACGGGCCGCATGGGCAAGCCGCTCTTCGGCGCGAATATTACTCTGTGGGACGATGTGTACCATCCACTGCAGTCGGGTACACCGTTCGATGGCGAAGGAATGCCGCGCCAGCGCGTGATGCTGGTGGAGAATGGCGTTCCGCGGAATTTGGTGTATGCGCGGTCCACGGCGCGAAAAAAGAAGATGCGGCCCACGGGGCACGGTTTGCCGCTGCCGAATGAATTCGGCGAAGCGCCGATGAATTTGGTTTTCGCGGGCGGCTCCGGCTCGGTGGACGAAATGGTGCGCGGCACGGAGCGCGGCATTTTGGTCACACGTCTCTGGTATATCCGCGAAGTGGATCCCTACGAAAAAATTATGACCGGCATGACGCGCGACGGCACCTTCCTGGTGGAAAACGGGCGCGTTGTTTGCGGCATCCGGAATTTCCGCTTCAATCAAAGCCTGATTGCCATGCTGTCCAACGTGGAAGAACTGGGAACGGCGGTGCGCGCCTCCGGCGAGGAATCATTCGACATGGTGGTACCGGCCATGAAAATCCGCGATTTTCACTTCACCGACGTTACGAAATTCTAATCAGCTCAACCGTTGAGAAGTTTCACCCTGCTGCTAGATAAGCCAGGCGAGCGAGACGCAAAGAACAATTAGCAGGAGTACAGCGAAGCCGATAAGGATGCGCGGGCGCTTGCGACGGACGGCGAAAACCACAATGCTCATGGCCGCCAGGACGAAAGCGAGTTGAAGCCATAGCAGGCCCGAGCCGAACGACTCTGCCGGTTCACCCGCGTTTTTCTGCCCAAAGAGTGAAATGGTGAGCGGAACGGCCGCGCAAAATGCAGCCGTGACAAAGCTTCCCAGCGCTACGGCGCCTGCCCAACGTGGCCAAACGAAACGCCGATGCGCGTCGCGCCAGTCAAGCCAGGTCTGCGCCAGCACAATCCCCACAATCAAAAGGGCGAAGAGAGCCATGTTCCCCCCTAGCAGGCTGTTCCGTCGGCGGGGAGTCGGCGGCACTGACCTGCGGAATCAGGCGCGAATATATCACGTTGCGGGCCGCGAGTCACATTGCTTTGAACATTTTCACCGCCGGCTCCGTATCGTTTATTACGAGTGCGGATTGGCTCGCGGAGAGCGAATGTTGCGCATAATTTTAGCTATTACGGTGGCGATGGCATTGGCCATTGCAGTGGTTGCGCCCGCGAAAGAGCCAGCCACAGCCGCGATAAAGCGGCTGGACGGGAGTGTGATCACGCCCGCGGAAGTTGACGCCACGGTCACGCGGCTGATCAAGGCCGCAGAAGTGCCCGGCGCGGGAATCGTCATCATCAACAACGGGAAGATTGTCTTCGCGAAGGGTTATGGCCTGCGTGACAAGGAAAAGAACCTTGCGCTGACGGAAAACACGGTGATGGGCGGCGCGTCGTTCACCAAAGCCGCATTCGCCTACCTGGTGATGCATCTCGTTGACGAGCGCGTAATTGATCTGGATAAGCCAGTCTATCAATACCTGCCGAAGCCGCTGCCGGAATATGACGCCTATAAAGACCTGGCCAATGATCCGCGCTACAAGTTAATCACCGCGCGCATGCTCCTTAGCCACACCAGCGGCTTTCCTAACTGGCGTTGGATCAATGACGACAAAAAGCTCAACATCAACTTTGAGCCTGGGACGCGCTTCGCCTATTCCGGTGAGGGAATCAACCTGCTGCAACTGGTGGTGGAAGCCGTCACGAAAAAGCCGTTGCAGGACTTGATGCAGGAAAATGTCTTCCAGCCGCTGGGCATGACGCGCAGCAGCATGATATGGGAGCCGCGGTTTGAGGACGACTACGCTGTCAATTACGACGAATATGGACACGCGCTGGGGCATCAGACCTGGAAGAAGGCAAACGCGGCGGGTTCGCTTCTGACTACGCCCCTGGATTACGCGCGCTTTGTGCAAGCAATGCTCGACGGCAAAGGATTGCACACACGAACCTGGGGATACATGCTCAGCGCGCAGATTCCGATACTGGCCAAGCATGAATTCCCCACCATGGAAAACCAGCCGACAGACGAAAACAAATCCATCCACCTAAGCTATGGGCTGGGATGGGGGTTGTACTGGTCACCGCGGGGCGAGGCTTTCTTCAAGGAAGGCCACGATGACGGTGAGCGCAATTACTGCGTGGGATTCCGCATGCCGAAAGACGGCATGGTGATCATGACCAATAGTGGCAATGGCGAAGGAATCTATAAGGAGCTTCTGGAAACGGTGCTGGCCGATACTTACACGCCTATCGAGTGGGAGGGCTTCACGCCGTATAGCAAGTTGCCGCCGCGCCCCGCGCAGAAGCAGCACACGCAGGTGAAAATTGATTCGGCGCTTCTGGATGAGTATGTGGGCCGTTACCAGGCGTCGCCGACCGTGCTTCTGGTCATCCGCCGCGATGGCGATCATCTGACCGTGCAGGAGAATGATGAACCGATGCAGACGCTCCTGCCGGAGAGCAATGTGCGGTTTTTCTCGACAAGCGCCGATGATGAATACACCTTCGAGACGGACGCCAACGGACAAATCACCCGCATGGTGCTGCACTCCGGCGACGACACCATCCCCATCAACCGCATTCCGTAGCGCCCAAGGTTGCTCTCCGCATCTCACGACGCGCCGAGACGTCGCCACACGCTTCTGCACCGTCCTGTTTACTGATGATTTATGCGCGTGCACTGGCCACTGCCGCGATATAGGAAGAAAGTTTACGTGCGGGTTAGATGTCGCGGCTGAAGCCGCGACCCACTAGGCGGCGCGAGGGCAGCAGCGGTTTAATCCCGATGCGAGGGCGATTCCAGCGCGGCGAAAAGATGCGCCATTTGTGGGAGCGCGAGTTGCTCGGCGCGCGCGTCGGGCTCAATTTCTGCTAAAGCGAATGCAGCGCTGATTTGTTTGGCGCCGGCATGGCCGCGCAAATTGTTTCGCAGCGTTTTGCGCTTTTGTGCGAAGCAGATTTTCAGCCAGCGCAGGAATGCCGGGGCGGCAACTGCGTCCAGTCCCAACGACGCGCCTTCACCCGGCAGAGTCAGCCGCAACAGCGCCGACTCCACTTTCGGTGGCGGCTGAAACGCTCCCGGTGGGATGGAAAGCAAAATTTCAGGCCGCGAATAGAATTGGCAGAAGGCGGAGAGATAGCCGTATTCGCGGCCGCCGGGTGCCGCCGCGATGCGCTCGGCCACTTCACTCTGCACGACGATGTGGATGTCGCGGATGCTTGCCGCAAAAACACCTAGCAAGCGATGGAGGATGGGTGACGTGATGTAGTACGGCAGATTGCCGTACACGCGAAATGGGCCGCCCGCCAGCGCGGCTAGATCGGTTTCGAGTACGTCGCCGTGAATCACTTCCACGCCGGGAACATCCAGCGCCTGGAGGAAGGGAATCAGCCGCGCATCGGTTTCGATGGCCACCACGCGGACGCCATCGAGCGCCAGTTCGCGCGTCATTTCCCCGCGGCCCGCGCCGATCTCGACCCAGGGGATGGATGCGGGCGGGGCCAACTCCGAGCGGATGCGTTCGCGCCACGCTTCGCTAATCAGAAAATGTTGTCCCAGCGGTTGTCGAGCCATGCACGAAGAGTGTAGCGCGGTGCAGGGGTAGTCCCGCGGATTAGTAGGCGCGGATGAAAAAGTAAATGCTCATTCCCGTGCCCACAGCAATCACGACTCCGCGCACCAACGATGGGGACAATTTCTGTGCGTAGCGCGCACCGAAATAGCCTCCAACAATCGCGCCGGCGGCTGTTGCGAGCGCTTGCGGCCAGAAAATTGTCCGGCCGGCGATGAACATCACGATGGCCGCGCCGTTGATGACCGCCGAGAGCACCACTTTCAGCGCGTTCATGGCGTGAATATCCGTCATGCCCAGCATGGCCAGCATCGCCAGGTTTACAATTCCGATTCCTCCGCCAAAATATCCGCCATACAGGGCGACGACAAGCTCCAGCGCAACCGCCCAGGCGATGGCCGCGTTTGTCGCTTCGCTCGACATCGCCGAGGAAAAGTGTTGCGCGAGGTGCCTGCCGAAAGCGAAAAGAAGCGTCGCACCCAGCATGAGCCACGGGATGACTCGAAGAAAGGTTGACGCCGGCGTGTGAATCAGCAACAGTGCGCCGGCCAATCCTCCGACGATGCCGGCGACAATCAGAGGAATCATCAAGCGGCGCGCGATGTTCAGACGGCTGCGGTAAGCTCCGCCGCTGGCGGAAATCCCAAGCCATAGTGCAAATGAGCTGGTGGCATTGGCGGGAATGGGAGGCACTCCCGTAAATAACAATGCCGGAAAGGAAATAAAGCTGCCGCCGCCCGCGACGGCGTTGAGGGCGCCGCCGAGCATTCCAGCGAGAAAAAGATAGATGGCTGCGCGGGAAGTCAATCTAGTGCCTTAGTGGAGAATGCAATCTGTCGCGCCAACACTCAATTGTAATGGTTCGGCAGATTTAGTCCCAGTAGACTTGGCCGGAATCGAATCTAACGGTCCAGAGGAGGAAGGGCTACTGAGGCGCGCTCTTATTTGCGGGATGGCGCTTCGAGAACGTAACAGCATTTCAGTGAAAAAATGGTTGGGGCAAGAAAAAGGCCCGGATAATCCCGGGCCCGGAAAAAAGAGGAGCGAAGCCCTCCGGAAGCAGACATTTCGGAGCGAGCAGCTCTA